>Ga0209414_1000758_pt1 | contig 15764 bp, 23 predicted proteins | sample LakVidmifraction_4_FD_181154 | JGI IMG/M metagenome (GOLD analysis project Ga0209414, IMG submission 181154) | Hypersaline microbial communities from Lake Vida, Antarctica - Brine Hole Two &gt;0.2 micron (SPAdes) (version 2) | ecosystem: Environmental > Aquatic > Non-marine Saline and Alkaline >... | reverse complement strand
GATATACAAAAAGCCAGTAAGGTTAGATCAACTAAAGGACTAAATCTACATGTCTATGGGCGGTTAGCTGCTGCATTTATATCACTTATTTTTAACTCTTGATTCGTATTAATAATATAAAAGCGCAAAGTCATTGGAAAAGCCCAATCTATGGGTATCAGATTGAAGTTCCAAATGGTTTTAAAAGAACGGAAGCAATAGGTATTAACGTAGATTTTAAAGCAGTTAAAGGCAGTAACTCTATAGTTGTTGTTATAAAGACAATTCCTGATGAATATGCACCGTATAATATATGGGAACTAATGGGGGATTTGGAAACGTTTGGCTCTGATTGGGAAAATGGAGCTCGTGAATATATGAACAGCCCTAAGTTCCTTAAATATGGTAAAACCAAAATTGATAATTATGATGCCTTTTGGTATGATTATACGACTGAAAATCCAAAATTGTATTCAAAAACATATCAAACCCAAAAAGGCAATAAGATTTATACAATTACATTATCATCTGGATTTGATGATTACAACTTCTATTCCTCAATTTGGTACAGATTTAAGGAACAAATTAAATTATAACTTTGAAGAATTTATAGATGTTAGGATTTAAATTTAGAATGATAATTCAAATGCTATTAATATTTTTATTAGCAAGTTGTAATGAGAATATAGTTTTTACACCTGAATATATTTCTGATGGATTTGATATGCCAGTGGGAAAGCCTGATGCTAAAGGTTATATTAATAAACAAAAGTTCACAGTAAACAACCACTTAGGAGAAGACTGGAATGGAGTAGGTGGAGGAAATTCTGATTTAGGAGACCCTATTTATTCTATTTCTAATGGCTATATTAAATCAGCTAAAAATATAGGAGGAGACTGGGGAAATGTAATTCGCATAATACATACAACTCCAAATGGAAAGCAATATGAATCTTTATATGCACATTGCGATAAGATTTTAGTAAAAAAAGGTAGCTGGGTTGAAAAAGGTCAGGCGATTGGAACTATAGGTAACAATAATGGACAATATTGGGCACACCTTCATTTTGAGGTAAGGGATGATATAGATATGAATATTGGAGGTGGGTATTCTTGGTGGACTTGGGGGTATTTGAATCCTACTAATTTTATAAAAAATAACAGGTAAATAATGATAGTTAACCAATAATATTTTCAATAAAAAATAAACTTAAAAATCAAATACTATGAAGAATTTTATATTAATAATTTTTCTTTTCCATTTTTTTATTTCGTGCAATTCTGATTGCAATTTACACGGCTTTGAAAGAGTAAAAAAAAATGAATTAAAGTTGAATTCAAATGCTGAACAGGCATTGAACAAAATCACAAATATTTTAAATGGTGGATACACAACGAGTACTATTCACGTTAAAGAAAATAATGTGATTGTTGAAATATATACTCATCAAGCATATAATATTTATTTTAAATTAAATGAAAAAAGAAAAATCTTTTATATAAGCGATGTTCAATTTAAGAATTATGAACGAACAAAAGATGATTTTGAAAGGCTGTTTATTCTTCCTATTGAAGAATTACTCATAGAAAATATATCATTTTCAGTAATTGAAAGTGAAAGGTATGTAGATGAAGGAAAATTAGCTGCTTTTATTATTGATAGTAGATATAATGATTCTTCATTTACATTGAAGCAGCCAAAAGAGTGTTATTCAACTAATCAGGTGGTAATGTACCTAAGAGTTGCAGATGCTATTGAGTTGAAAAGGGCTTTAACAAAATTTTTAAAAAATTTTTAATTATAATTTTAAAAAATACATTTTATGAAAAAACTTATAATACTTATTGCAATACTTATTACGTCAAAATCCTATACTCAAATTGAGAATTTCCATTGCGAAAACGTTAGTAAATCAAAATTACTTGAAAAATATGAACAATATAAAAGTGGCTTTGAATTAATCCACAATGGTGTTGATGCAATAGAATTAACAATTGACCAAATTAGCAGCAGTGTTATGAAGCAAATGTGTATAAATGCTTGGGGAGAAGTTTATAATAATAGTGCTAGTTATACTTATGGAAAATTTAAAAGAAGAAATTTCAATATAAGTTATGATGCTTACAGTAGAGATATACAATATCTTGAAATATTATCGGAATTAAGGTATCAACTAATTATCAATTTGAATTAATTATATATAGTTATGAAAAAAATGATTTTTTTATTTTTAACAATAGGATTGTCACTATCTGCAAACTCACAAACAGTTAGTGAGCGTCTTAAAGATTTGAGTAAAAAAAAACCTCAAGTATTTTTAAGTATTGCGGTGTATTCCATTGAAAGTTGCAATGAGGCTGATAATGAATGTATTCAGGAACGAGCAGAATTGGCATTAGAAGCTTATTCAGCAATTAATAGATTCAGTTCAGAATATGATTACAATGAATTAGCCTTAGCTCTTTCTGTTTATAAAAATTCTTCAAAAAAATATTTTAACGAATCAATTGGGGAATTTGATTATGTAAATTATATAGGCGCATATGGAGACTATGTTACTAAATATAAAAACCTTGATAGAAATGAGTTGTTAAATATAGCGCCTGGAGTTTTTGTTGAAAATTAAATAAATTATTAAGAGCTTCATTGATAAATCTAATTTTATGGAAACATTGAAAAAACACTAAACACAAAATTCTAGATGGCTCATTATAAGGGAACAAAGGTATTGTTGGTAGTCTTTTAAATCATAAGGGGTAGCTGAAAACCTTTTAGAGTAGGCGAAATTGTAAATCCAAATAATTATGGGAAAAGGAGGGAAAATAGTAATATTAATTATTGTTGCATTTGTTTTGGTTCTGATTGCAACTGCGATGAAAGAATCTGGCGCAGGTGCTGTAATGTCAATTGCAGCTATAGCAATAATTATTCTGTATCAAGCAATGTTCAAGAAAAGTGAACCAGAAGAGCAAAAAGAAGACAACGATATTACATTGAAAAAATAGTGTTTCCAGATTACTATAAAATCCTTGGACTATCTCTAAATGTCTCAAAGGAAGAAATTAAGAAAGCATATAGAAAGCTTGCACTTGAATTTCACCCAGATAGGAACAAAAGTGCTGATGCCCACGAAAAATTCATTGAAATAAATGAAGCATATTTAATTTTATATGATGATGAGGCAAGAGCAAAATATGACAATGAATATAATTATCATTTTTTAAACCAAAAAGAAGAATGTAGTGATTTTAATTACTCTAATGAAAGATATAGAGAACCAGAAAACACAAATAAAAGAGAAGCTAGATTTAATGATGATGATTTAAATGATTGGTCAACTAAAGCAAAAAGACAAGGCGCTGAATATGCTAGAATGGCTTTTGAGGACTTTTCGAAGTTAGTATTGGGATTTGTTAAAGAAACAGGATTTCAGCTTGGAAACACATTGCTCATATTTTTCGGTCTTATTTTAACAATAGGTGGTTGTGGAAACATTGTAATTGGACTTTCGACAAGTGGAGAAATGGGGAATCCAATTTTCGGAATAATAATGTTACCCATAGGAATTTTGCTATGGAGAGCGGCAAATAAGAATTGGGAAAAACATTAATTTTAAATTATTTATTATGAAACTATTTTTAGCAATACTTTTGATATTTTTAACTTCACAAGTTAATTTATTTTCACAAAATTTAAATACACTTAAAGAAAAAAATGGATTTAAAAAGTATATTTTGGGGTCGGATATTAGACAATATACAGATGTGGCTGCTATGGAGCCAAGGGTGTTCGGTTCAGATACAATGGACCATTTGTATGTTGGATTAGACATTATTAAGATAGGAGAAGCTAAAATTAGTGATATTTATTTCCAAACTGTTGATAATAAAATTTGTCAAATTTTAATTATGTTTGATTTTAGTTATTTTAACCGTTATGACGTTTTGAGTCTTTTAGAGGCAGCTTTTGGTAAGGTTGATAAGCAAGATAAAAGAAATGATGCTGGATTTATCAATAGGCATTGGTCTATTGACGGTATTCATTTATGGTACAGTTATAAGAATACCGAGCCTGATAGGAGGCATATTTTATTGTATACCTCTCAAGAATTGTTAAATCTATATTGGGAAAAGGAGAAAATTAAAAATGATGCAAGAAATAAGGAATATATAAGAGATGCGGTAAAAAAGTTTTAAATATTTTTTCTATTAATTGTATTAAATCCATATAAAATAGCCATCGGAATTTCTGAATTATAAGTAAATCATTCCCAATATTCAATTTGATGACATACATATATTATTTAAATGAAAAAAAAGTTATTACAATCAACGGAGTTTACATTAGGCTATTTGTAATTTGACTAATTATCCTTTTTTAACTAACTTAAAGTATTTTAAAATTAAAACAAATGCTATGAAAAAAATATTATTTCTAATCTTTTTGTTTAATACATTTTTTAGTTTTTCTCAGGATTGTTTGGGTATAAATATTAATATTAACGAAAATTATGCTTATACAAATAACTTAGAAAAGTTAGAAATACCATTTAACCAAAATTGGAAGGTATACCTTGAAAATGAAGCAGCTGTTCTGGTAATGTTAAAAAATGATTCAGGTGAAGCAATGATGGGCATAATGAAAAACAAGAATGGTTATTATTTAAGTTCAGCTCATCAAATTGATTCAAATTTAGTTTTGCAATTAGTTCAAAAAATGACTGGGAGATTGGACAGCAGAATTTTAAGTAATGTTAGGCTCAAAAATATCCCAGCTAAACAAATTGAATATGATTATAGTGTTCAAAACTTAAGCGACAGCTATAGTATGTCGGGTATTATGTATATGATAATTAAAGGTAGTTATACCTATGTGTTTATGCTTAACTGCCAACGAGAATTGAAAAACTGTTATATTCCATTTTTCAAAAATATAATTAAGAATACTTATTTTGGTCCTGATTGGTATTAAAAGACAAGAGATGAATAAAAGGTGTGTTTTTTTATTAATTGCTACTATTTTAATTGTTGGGTGTAATCAAAATACGCCTTTAAATCCTGAATATATATCAGATGGCTTTGATTTTCCAGTAGGTAAAAGTAATAGTGACGCTTCTCAATATTATATAGCAAGAAACTTTGGGGAGAGATATCATTTAGGAGAGGACTGGAATGGATTAGGTGGAGGCAATACAGACCTAGGAGACCCAATTTATGCTATCTCAAACGGCTATGTAAAATCAGCAAAAAATGTTGGAGGAGGTTGGGGGAAAACAATCAGAATTATTCATAAACTACCAAATGGTAATCAAGTTGAATCGCTATTTGCACATTGTAATGAAATTCTAGTAAAAAAAGGTAGCCGGGTAAAGAAGGGGCAGAAAATAGGAACAATTGGAACAGCTTCAGGTAGATACAGAGCTCACCTACACTTTGAAATTAGAGATGATATAAATATGGGAATTGGTAAGGGTTATTCTAAAAATACTAAGGGCTATTTAAATCCAACAAAATTTATTAAAGCTAATAGGTAGCAATATTATATAAAGCTATCTATTTAATTCAATGCCAATGTGTGGGTTTTGCCTATCAAAATTATTATCTGAGGTGATGTATCCAGAAAACATTGAAGTGCCCTATATTGGGCGTTTAGGAGTACTTAAAACAATGTTTAGACGATGTTTTAAAATAATAGGGGAAATTAAACCACAAAAGAGCTAATAAAAGCTCTAATGTGGAATAGCATATTTAGCTATTATTTATGTTAGTTAAATTAAGCGGCTGGATTCATCCATTTATTTTTTAAAATAGGGTAGCCTTCTCTCCAATTGTCGATAAAAGATGTACAGTCTTTACCTGTGCAAATTCTTTCGATAATCATTTTTTTATCAAATTTCACTCCCATATATTCATTTTCAATTCCAAACACACCCTTAATATATTTTCCATTAATTTTATGAGTTATGTCTATGACTTTTCCATTGATTGTATTAAATCCGTGTAAAATAGCCATTTGAATTTCGGAATCATAAGTAAACCCTTCCCAATATTCAATTTGATTAGACTCATCAGATAAACATAGGCATTGTGCATTATAAAAACATTGCCCTAGTTTTGTTTGTTTACTTTTTTTAAGAGCCTTTTCTATAATTTTAGATTCATCATTAGTTATTGATTTAGACTCAAAGAGTTTTCCCTCTCTTAATACTACATCATATATGGATTTGTAGTATGGTTTGGTTTTTAATTTTTTGCTAAAAAGACTGTTTGTCTCTGTTAATTGTTCGATTATTTTACTGTTTGTTTTCATTTTTATATAGTTTTAAAATTAATATTAGTATGTTTTACTGTCAGATTTTTACCCCAAGGGTCTGGTTTTATTTTTGGCTCAACACCGAAATATTGTTTCGACAGAGCTTTAAGTGAAAAATTAATTACCAAGAATTAAATTAAAATAGTGGCTATTTGGTATAAGATTATAGCTTTAAAAAACCTGCTATAATCAGATTATCAGTACTTTATAAAAACCTGCTTAATAGGGGGAATAAATAGAAGAATTATCTCTTAAATTACTTGAAAAATAGTTTTAATATTATAAGACTAAATTAAGAGATATAACCCCTTAGTGGCCTCGATTAGCTTTCTGACGTCCACGTTTCTAGCTCAATTTGAGGAGTTAGAGTTGTAGTTTCCGCCAAATAAGTTACCATTAATTCTTTTAATTTGTCAGCGTTTGATTTTGTTGTTACAAGGCAATCGTGGATACTCCAAATTGGTATTTCTGGATATTTTTCGGAAATCCTTTTAGCTACAACATCTAATAAGCAGTAAGCTTCAATATACTGCAACAAAAAAGATTTTTTTATGCTATTATCCTCTAGGCATTTAAATATTTTTGCAATACTGGGAATTTTACTTTTTAACTCAACTACCTCGGGAATTTTTGAATCGGTGCCGCTATAAAAGAACTCCATCAAGAGAATTTTTGTATATTTTCTTGAAGTATCATAATCAAGAATTTTTGTTACAAATACACCTTTTTGGTTTTTTCTCTGTACAGTTCTGTAATATTTGCCTTCTTCATTTTGCTTTATTGTAATTTCCTCTTGAATTGTAGTATAGTAGTCAACATCCAAAACGGATAGAACGAATTTTATTAATTCATCCTTATTTACGTCTAATTTAAATAGTTCATCAATAGTTATCCCATTTAAGACTTGTGTAGCTCCAATAGCTTCTAATAGTTTTTTGTCTTTTAAAAGAATAGCTTTAATGATTACGCATAAAAAATAGGGCTGTGAAGTCTTTATATCCATTCCTATTATATTTTCATTTTTATAGGTTATATATTTCCGAAGATATTTTGGAGTTCTCGTAAAATTTGTATGCAATCTGTTATCAGATTTGGTTTTAATGCTAAAACTCCATAATTTGTAATATATTTCTAATATTAACCTAATTCCATTAGAATATTTCCTGTAATCAGTTTCAAAAAAGGTCTCACATTCGTCAAAAGCTTTGCTATGTTCAATTTTAAGTGATACATCAAAGGACCGCAGTAAATAAGGTCTTAGTTTAAAGCATTCCTCGTTTTTCTGGATTTGTTCTCTTGTCAAGCCATTAATAAAGTTTTTAAGGAATGTTTTATCTTTAATTGTATACCTTCTTAGTTTTTTAGTTAAATAGTTATCAGTTATTCTATATTTTCTGCTTTCTTTTGATTCTGTACTATAATCTTTGGATAGAATAATAAGTTCTTCTTTTAGAAAAAAATCAAAGTATTTGTTATAATCAGCGTGGATTTTTTTCATTTTTTGGGAATTAAGTGATACAATGTGCAATTCATCTTCATCCAAGTAATCATCCTCCTCAATTATGTATTCACCTTTCTCAACAATTCGGTATTGAGTTGGAACGCTATTAAATAAACTTAAAAAATATACTGCCACATCTAGCTTTAACTTTGGCTTATTAGATAGATTATATTCATCAATAAGTGTAGGAAGGCAATTCAATAGTTCTATTTGAATTAAAACTTTTATAATCATAGCTCAGATGTATTTAGTTGATTAAACTTCTCAATAGCTATTTCTAATTTATTATAAGTCCAAGCCCAAATCCCGAAGCCTTTACTCGTAGGATAAGAGACACAGCCATATCGGCTATTTATGCGTCTAATAAACACCTCGTAGTGTTTACTATCACCATAGGATACTTCGTAGATAAATGCTCGACTAGTCTTGTAAATTTGAGCGAATTGATAGCCTTTCACTTCACCGATTCCAATGAATTCTTTTCTGAGCTCTTTAATAGCCTTATTTGTTTGTAACATAATTTTATGTTTTAATTGATTAATTAAAACACCAGGCAAGAAAATTTAGGATAAGCTTTTATTTTGGCAGCTGCCCGCATTCTAAACCACCGTGGTTAGCTATAACTCGGTTGGTACACTTAAGTGTTTTAGTGTTCCTGATGCTTTAAGATTTTTAAATTACACTCTTCTTATAAGAGCTTTTAACTATTGATTTTTATCGACATTAGTATAAATTGGCTTCATAGACTTCAATATATCATCCATATGGTAGTATACTCTATTACCTATATTCCTAGGGATAAGAGTTCTTTGCTTTGCCCAATTGTTCAAAGTGACATAGCTTACATCCAATAGCTTGGCTGTATCTTTTCTGTTCAGAATTACTTCTTTATAACTCATTTGACTATTGCCTTCTGGATTTACATCTTTTTGAATACTTCCTTCTTTTATTGCAATCAGAACATCATTTAATAATCTGTTGCCATCGTTTTTTGATAGTTCGGTATAGTAACCGACTTCTATATTTTTATTTAGTTTTATCATTTTTATTTATTTAAATAGTATATAGGTTTATATACTATGAATATAGATTCCTTCAGAAACCAATATTGTACTGTGGGTAATTACCCTTAAAGTTAACTGCCTGTTTTTCGAGCCTCCTTTCCATTTAAAAAGTTTAATACATCTTCCCTAAGATATAAGGGTGTTCTGCCTGCTCTTGCCTTCGGAACTAATAATCCTTGTTGTTTCCAGTTCCATAGAGTTGAAGGGGACTTAATCCTGCATAATTCCATTGTTTCCTCTATTGTTAAATAGAGCTTCTCTGGAGGTCTGAGGTTATTTACCTTTCTTTCTAAATTAGTGATTTGTTCTTTTAGAAGTTCAATTTCATAAGAATTAGAATCATCTTGTTTTCCATAGGGAATTCCCCAATTGAATTTTGTGCTTACCATAATTATTGGTTTTAAAATTAATGTTATGGCAAATATATAGACCTCTCCCAACAGGGGAGAATAGGGGAAAATTAATTTAGATGAGGAAAATTAGAACACTCTAATTGGTCGTTTATCAGACGTTTAGGCTTTTTGGAAGAAATTTTGAAGGGATTGGTTTTAGATTTCCCCTATCAATACCAAGAATTTTTATATTATCAAAGAGATGACGAATAATTTTATCTGAAGGAAATGGGGAGCTTCTATCAAAATCACCTGTTTCAATGTTTTTGTAATACTTTCTAATTTGTTCAGGTTCTAGTTTTAAATCGGTTCTTAAAAAAGAGCTTATAAATTTGAAATCATTAATTTCTATGAGTGGATTGTTTTGTGATTCAAATTGGTAATCAAACACAAAAAATAAAAAGCAAAATCTAAAAGAATCAACTGGCTTTTTGATTTCTATATGTCTCAAATTTGAAGAGTTGAATTTATTGTTGGATAACAAATTTAAAATTGTATTTATTTCATCATTATCCAAGGATTTACTTTTTAAATATGATACATAATCTTTATTTTCTTCTTTGTATTTGAGAAAGTCTTCTTGAAGCTCTTCGTTTTCCGAATCTAAATAATTAACTTCATTCAGTTGTTCAATTAAAAGCTGATATTTTAGATAGGAAACTGATTTTTCAAGATTAGGTAATGAAAAGTCATAATTTAATGAATCACTATTCCCACTTTTTAAGTCTTCAATCAAAGATTTATTAAAATCTATGAAATAACCTTTTCTATCAGAGAAACCCATAAATTTAAAATCAGGGCTAGAAATATCCTGAAGTAGTTCATATTTATGCTTTTCAATATATGTTTTTATAAGTTCATCTTTAGTTTCTTGATTAAACCGCTGAATACTTTTTTTGAATATTTGAATTCTGCATAGCTCTTGGTCAAGTAGATTCTTACACTTTTTACTTAGATAGTTGATTTTTTGCCAATAATAAGAAATGTAAACACCTTTATTTAAACATTGATATTGGGAGTATGAATTCCAATAATTACGAATATCTGATTCTGAAAATTCTATTGCGGAAGATGAGGATAAAAGGTCTGCTCCATCTGAACCGTCAGGATATCCAGTAAAATGGTTGTCTTCAAAATACTGAATTAAGCTTTTAATTTCTTGGTTGCTAAAAGGAAACTCATTATTGTAAAATTCATTTTTTGTGATTATTCCAGTAAGATTGATTTTAGAATTAATAGAATCTATATAATTGATGGTCTTATTATAAAAGGGTGTTTCGTAATGAGTGTCAAATAAGCTTATTAATTCAATTGTAACTAGTTCTTCTGCTTCTTCCTCTAGCTGTAATAGAATAAATACGATAAAATCTCTAGCTAATTCTTCTCTATTTAGCATATTATTATTTATTTTCTTCATTTTTCCAATGTTGGTCTAATTCTTCGAAATGTTCCTCGTCTGTAATTTTAACATACTTAATGAATTGAGCTTCGGATTTATGGTTTGTAGCAAACATAATTGTTCGATTAGGTAATTTTCCGTATAAATTACTTGCAAAAGACCTACGAAAAGTGTGGGAAGAAACGAGTTCATATTTTGGATAGTAACCTTTTACTTTTCTTCGGGTTTTTTTGTCAAATTTTTTACCCATAATGACTTTATCAATCCCAACTTCTTGACAAACAATCTTCATTAGCCTGTTGAATTTAATATCACTAAATATTAGTGGAAGTTTTCCTTCATTTTCTTTGAGTATTTCTTTGACTTGTTTATGTAGGGGTATTGAAAATGAACCCCCAGTTTTTTTTGAATCAATAATTTCAATTTTATCTTCTGTAAAATTAAAAGAGTGAATTCCTTTTAAATCCGAAATTCTTAGAGCAGTCCATAAACCAATAATCATTAATTGCCTGGTGTTTTGTAATTCCTCATTATAGTTGAAATCAAAATTAAAAATTTTATCAATTTCATCCTCGTTTAGGTAAGTGTCTATAGTTTTGTCTCTTTTTGCTGTAAAACTTCTATGCTCAAATTCTGGATTTGTTTTATAACCTAGAGTTTTGGCTTCTCTACAAAACATTTTAATCTGACTTATATATTTTTCAACAGTAGTACCTCCGTAATTTCCAACAATTTTAAGGAAGGATAGGAATTCTTGATGGAAGGGTAATCCAATATCCACGAATTTAAGTTTCTTGTTTGTTTTGTTTTTGAACTCAATTAGTCTTCTTAAGGTAGTTTCATATTTTTGGATTGTCTTTTTGTCGATGAATTTTCCAGAAGTTGGATTAATTCTTGTTTCGGATTCTTTAATGTATTTTTCAATAAAAGGAATGAGATATATCTCAGGATTTGAAAATTCATCTTTAGATTGACTACTAAATCTAACAACTTGGTTTTGTAACCAAGATTTATCAAAGCTACCTCCATTTGAATAATTATCATTGTAAGAATTTGTTATGAATTCTTTCAATTTATCTAAAGTCGGATTTAATTTTTCTAATTCTCTGGTGTTACTTCCAGTTGTAATCCTTTGTTGTTTGTAAGACCAGTATCTAGGATTTATCATAAAGCCAGTTTTACAAGTTATATCAATTGGTCTGCCTTGATATAATCTTATATAGAGGTTGCAAGGGTTCTTTTTGGATTTAACAACGAATTTGATGCTTGGCATACTTTAAAGAATATATACAAAGATAGAAAAAAAGCTCCGATATTTTCCCGACATTTCGTGATTAAATTGAAACCAGTTTGATTTCTGATTTCAAAGAATGTGTATTAAGTGTAATTAATACAAGTCATTAGAGTTCATTTTGTGAAATTTACTAAAAGTTTTAAATCATACGAAATCATTAGGATTCAACGCTATGAGAACAGTCCCCGCTACTAAAGTCAATTCTTTCAAAAACAACGGTTTAGTTTTCCTAAACCGTTGTTTTATGCCTAAACTAATTGAATTACTTACCTTTGATGTCGAAAATGAATACGATTGTGCATACGATTTGCCTGTGAAAAAGAATTTTTCTTCCCCAAAAATATATACCGCAAATGGTGATTTGCAAAAGCGATGGTATGTATATTTCTCCTATCGAAATCCAGAAACAGGAAAACTTCAAAGAGTTACGCCCATTTATGGATCTGCTAATAAGTATAAAACCAAAGAAGCCAGACTATCCATTTTAGTTTTCTATAGAAAACTTATTGTTAAATTCTTGAAACAAGGATATAATCCATTTGAAGATAATACCGAGTCTTATTGGAAGGATAAAGATAACAGCAATGCCATGATAGAAGGTGGCAAAAAAGAACCCGTGACAATTGCTGCATCTGATAGTACTTTGGCCCAGGAACCAAAAATGACTTTAAAAGAAGCCTTTGATTTCGGTCTGAAATTGAAAGAGAAGTTAATTAATGCAGCTACAAAAAGAAACTATGTAAATAGAATAAAGAGCTTTTTGAAATGGATGCAAGAAAATTATCCAGATATTCAAACGATAGATCAACTTAAAAAGAGAAATGTAACTGAGTTTCTAAATGAGGTACTAAATAGGGCCAGTGCAAGAACGCGGAATAATTTTAGAGTTGATTTAAGCAGTATTATGCAAGTATTGGAAGATAATGATATAGTTACCAATAATTTCGTAAAAAAAATCCCGGTTTTAAAGTCTATTCCACAGCGGAACAAAACCTATACTGTGCAAATGCAAGAAGATATTTTTAAATATTTAGAAACAGAAGATCCTATTTTATTATTGTATATCAAGTTTATTGCCTACAACCTTCTGCGGCCTATAGAAGTTTGCAGGTTAAAAGTTGGAGATTTAAATTTAACCGATAAAATTATTTCCTTTAAAGCAAAAAACAGTCCATTAAAAAAGAAGATTATTCCAGAACTGCTGATAAATGATTTGCCGGATCTATCAAGGCTAAATGCGAAATCATTGTTGTTCACTCCTGAAAAAATAGGAGGAGAATGGGATGCTACAGTTGACAATAGAAGAGATCATTTCACAAAACGATTTAAAGCAGTGGTAAAAGATCATTTTAATCTAGGGGTTGATTACGGATTGTATAGTTTTAGGCATACTTATATAACAAAGCTCTACAGAGGGTTGGTCAAAAGCTCATCGCCTCATGAGGCAAAGAGTAAACTAATGTTGATTACGGGACATTCATCCATGACAGCTTTAGAAAAATATTTACGTGATATTGACGCTGAATTTCCGGCAGATTATTCAGAAATGCTAAAGTAAAGAAATTATGAACGAACAATCTTTAGATGATTTTTATGACGCACTTATTGAAGTGTTAATTCATGAAATTGTTTTTTACGTTCCAAAAGAACTAATTCCTGAGAAGGATGTTGCGGAAATAAACAGGATCATTGGAGTAGATCCTTTTAATGAACTAGTGGTGATTGATTTTTATAGCAGGGGGAGGTTCAAATATGAGCAGGGAGCATATAAACCCTTACTCATTGCAAAACATGCAAGTTTAGAGAAAAATTTATTTAAACTTTTACAAAAGAAATCAGAGATAGCACCCTTTGAATTTGAGTATATCCTAGACAAGTATATTGAGCAAGTTGAGTTTTATCATTTTATAACTTCTTGGCTTTTTAATCATTTAGCTTTATATATTGAAAATAAAGTAAATATTGAAATACAAGGAGACTTTCAGTTACAGTACAATTACTACAAAAAGCATCTGGCTGATTTAGTCAAACATTTTTATCCATCAAATGATTATAAATTTAGAGAGGGATATGATGTTATGGAAATTCTGGAATTTTATTTACCTGATTTACTCGCCAGAGTAGGGAAAGAGAAAAAAGAAACTATAGATAAAATAGCTAGTAGTAATACTGAGATTATCGAAGATGAAAATAGCACGAAGACAAATGAGGTGAAAGGGATAAAGGGAAAAGTAAAAAGGAGAAAAAAAGAACCCCTTATTTCGGAGAAAGATGCTGAAAATTTTATTCTAGAAAGTGTTTTTAATGTAAGAGGAATTTTAAAAGATTAAACAAGTTATTTCCTTTTAAACAGGAAATACAAAAACAATAATAAAAAATTTGAATACTATAGCCAATGATTAAAAAGAGTAGTTTATTACATAAAGAGGATCCTTCCATTAATTTTAGATTGCCTATTGAATTAAAAGTTAGAATTTTAAAGGATGCAGATTTTCACGATCAAACGGTTTCAAATTATTTACGAGACCATATGCAATCCTTTCTAAGTGGTGAATTGTATGAAGAAGAAATAGCTGAATATGAAGATCAATCATTTATTAAATCAATTGATTTTTTGCAATTAGTAGTTTGGTTATATAAAAAAAGGAATGAGCGCGAGTATACGCCAGAAGATACCTTAAAACAAGATAATTATATAAGCATCTTAAAGGCAATTTCTAATAATTTACCAAAAGAATTGGTTGATGAATTTGATAAAGTATTATTTGATGTGATTAAAGTAAAAAAAGGAAATGGAGCTAAAAGTTATAAATTTTGTAAATCAGGCTCTGATGATGAGTTTAGTTATAAAAAGTTAGAGGATTATCTGTTGAGTATAGAAAACAAGAAAGTTGTTATTAAAGTTTAATATTCCAATATTTAACTAAAACGTTGTGTTATTTTATGTATTATAAATGTGAAAAATAATTATCACAAATTTATTTTACCAACAACAGCTCTTTTTTTGCTTATAAAAGGCTTATTTTAATAGGTTTTTATGACATGTAATGGTTTTGCAAATGTTGCCAACTAAGTTTTAAATGTGATGCGAAAAATTAAATTCTGTCACGATTATTCAGAATTTTTAATAAAAACATCTATTTACCATTATCATTTTATTGTGAAATTATGGAATGACTATACCTTATTAACCTAAGATATTATGAATTAAACTAAACATTTACACAATCACCTTCAACCTCCAATAAGTTTTATTAAATAAAAAAACCCACATCGTTGAGAGGTGGGAAATTGCTATGAAAAAAAATATAGACCTATGAAAATCTACTATTAAAGAACCAAAATAAATAATATTAATCTGAAAACAACATCATTTCTTTTAAAAGTAAATTTTTAGAAAGATTTCCGTTTAATTCTGAAAGTTTCGTTTCATTATTCAATATAATAATATCATACTTGTAATTAAGATTAATGCTTTTAAATGTCTCTTTAACTTTGTTCAAGCCCTGCTATAACGCCTTCTAAATGAACAATATTCATCATCCTTTGAAATTGATCTGGAGGAAGGTTTATCTGCCCTTGCTCCTTGGTTATTAAGCCAAAATTTTTAGTGTAAATCATTCCTTAAAATTAAAGAATAACGTCTTTATTGATTGTCCGTAATTTTAGCATTGAGAAAAAAACCACCCCCACCTTTCGAATCCGATTGCGGCATACTGGACTTGCTAACTTAGCGCATACATATAGTTAAGCATAAAAAACTTAATTTTAACTTATGAAACAAATACGCAAGATTTACGATCCATCTTTTAAATCAAAAGC
>Ga0209414_1000756_pt1 | contig 15768 bp, 14 predicted proteins | sample LakVidmifraction_4_FD_181154 | JGI IMG/M metagenome (GOLD analysis project Ga0209414, IMG submission 181154) | Hypersaline microbial communities from Lake Vida, Antarctica - Brine Hole Two &gt;0.2 micron (SPAdes) (version 2) | ecosystem: Environmental > Aquatic > Non-marine Saline and Alkaline >... | reverse complement strand
GATTTCAGGTATTGGTTGTTCTTCTAGAGCGCCAGGCTATATGGATTTTGATACACTTCACACAACCCACGGTCGAGCACTGGCATTTGCAACAGGCATTAAACTAGCAAAACCCGAGATGAAAGTTATTGTATTATCAGGTGATGGGGATGCTTCTGCTATTGGTGGTAACCACTTAATCCACGCTTGTCGACGAAATATCGATATTACAACGATTGTTTTTAACAATAATATATATGGGATGACAGGTGGCCAATTTTCTCCAACAACACCCACTGGAGATTTAGGAACAACTGCACCTTATGGGAATATAGATCCGAATTTTGACATTGCAAATTTAGCTGCAGCAGCTGGGGCAAGTTATACTTCAAGATCTACTGTTTATCATGCCAAACAATTAGAGAAGCAAATAGAAGAAGCCTTAGAAGTAAAAGGTTTTTCATTAGTAGAAGCTATGACAATGTGTCCGACATCTTATGGTAAAAAAAATAAGAAAGGTACTGTAACAGATATGCTCTTATCCTATAAGGATAATTATGTTGATGTGGATGTGTTTGACAAACTACCGAAAGAAAAAACTGAAGGTAAAATTAAAATGGGTGTATTTAAAAACGAAAAATATCCTGAATATACTGAAGAGTACTTAAAAATAATTGAAAGATTAAAAGGTGATAAAAATGAATAAGCAGTTGGAAATAAGATTATCCGGTGCTGGCGGTCAAGGGTTACTCCTTGCAGGAATTGTATTGGCTGAAGCTGCAATACTAGATGGTAAACATGCTATTCAAACACAGTCCTACGGTCCTGAAGCGAGAGGTGGAGCGAGTAAATCTGAAGTTATTATAAGTGATGAAGAAATTCATTATCCAAAGGTTAGAGTGCCCGACTTATTTTTAGCACTTACCCAAGAATCAGCAGATACTTATTTGAAAGAAAAAGAATCAAATGGTATCATTATTGTTGATGAGAAAGTAGAGTTAAAAAATAATATAAAATATGATAAACTATACCATGCACCAATTTTAAAAACGGCTAGTAAAAAAGTTGGTAAATCAATTGTTGCAAATATTGTTGCCCTTGGAATGATCGTTGAAGCGACAAATGTTGTTTCAAAAGAATCATTATTAAAAGCCGTATTAAGACGTGTACCAAAGGGTACAGAAGCACTCAATAAATTAGCACTTGAAAGTGGTTATGCATTAATTAATTAAGGACGTGCCTATGAATTCAGATGTTATCAGTCTTATTAAAAATAAATATTTTAGTCTGAGTAAAAGTCAAAAAAGAATATCAGATTTTATATTGGACAATTATTCTAAAGTTGCCTTTATGACTGCAAAGGTTTTAGGAGAAAATTCAAATGTTAGCGAATCAACTGTTGTTCGATTTGCTAACGCAATAGGTTTTAAAGGATATCCTGAATTAATTGAAGCCTTACAAGAAAATATTAAATCTAAACTAACAACGATTGAACGCTTTGATCTAATTAATGAACACTCTAATTTAAAGGATAATAAAATAACAAATGAAATTATGCAATTAGATATTAAAAACATTAAAAATACAATCAGTAAAAATACTACAGAAACCATTAATAATATTGTTAAAGAATTGTCTAATAGCAAACGCATTTTTATACTAGGCTTACGCTCGTCAAAAGTCCTTGGGAGCTATTTAGAATATTATTTAAGTCTTATTTTTAATGAAACAGCTGTAAAGGAAATCAATCCACATAGTATTTTTGATAGTCTTGTGAACTTAAGACCAGGGGATATACTTTTTGCAATTGGTTTTCCTAGATATTCAAAAATTATGATCGAAGCCTTAAAATATGCTAAAGACAATAATATAACAATTATTAGCCTGACAGACAGTAAATTATCACCTTTAAGTGATTATTCTAAATATACTTTATTGGCTGATCTAAGCATTAGCACATTTATTAATTCTCTCGCAGCACCAATGAGTATAATAAATTCATTAATAATGGCTATTAGTCTAGAGAACAAGAAAACTGTACATGAAAAGTTTAGACGCCTTGAAACTGTATGGGATAAGTATGACATATTTGAGTAAAACTTTTAAAATCCTTTGGTACCAAAGGATTTTTTTGCTGTTAACTCTTTCTTGTAAAAATAGTAGGGATACTATATAATTTATAAGTAAAGAAAATTTGGAAGGTGATAAAAATGTTACAAATTGCTATAGATGGGCCAGCTGGTTCTGGAAAAAGTACTATCTCAAAAATAATTGCCAATCGACTAAATATTAATTATCTCGATACTGGGGCAATGTATCGTATGTGTACTTTAGAAGTCTTAAATAAGATGGTAGACCTAAATGATAAAGAGGCAATAATGAAGTGTATTAAAGCTATAGATATTCAAATACAGGACAATCGCTTTTACTTAAATGGTGACGATGTAAGTGAAGAAATAAGATTAGAACGGGTTTCTCAAAATGTATCCAAAGTAGCAGCAATTAAATTTGTTCGAGAAAAGATGGTTTCTATTCAAAAGAAAATAGCATCCAAAACTGATGTTATAATGGATGGCAGAGATATTGCTACCCATGTATTACCGGATTCTAATAATAAATTTTATTTAAATGCGACAGTAGACGAAAGAGCAAAACGTCGTTACAATGAGTTAAAAAATAAAGGGCTATCAGAAAACTTTGATCAAGTAAAAAAAAGCATCATAACAAGAGATGACTACGATATGAATCGTAATCATGCCCCTTTAATAAAATCAGATGATGCAATAGAAGTCAATACGACGAATCGGTCAATTGAAGAAGTTGTGCAATACATTCTTGAAAGAGTAAGTAATACTTATGATTAATATAATCAAATATATTCTTAAATTATACTATATGATTTTTTTTAATGTAAAGCTTATTGGAGAAGAAAATTTACCTAAGAATTCTGGTTTTGTATTATGTGCCAATCATATATCTCAACATGATCCAGCAGTTTATGCTGCTTCAGTGAAAAAGTTGTTTTATGCTTTGGGGAAAAAAGAACTTTTTAATCACTGGATTACAAAAAAAATATTTTCAACAATGAACACGATTCCCGTTGATAGGAAAAAAATAGATATCAGTGCAATGAAGAAATCATTGAGAATTCTTAAGAAAGAAAAAGAAGGGTTATTGATTTTTCCTGAAGGCACTCGGAATTTTGGTGAAAAACCCTTAGAGGTAACACCAGGTGTTGCAATGTTAGCTATTAAAGCTAAGGTCCCTGTTGTTCCTGTTGCAATTGATTCAACGTATAAACTTTTTAGCAAAATAAAAATTACAATCTATGAGCCTATTGACTTAAGTTCATATTACAATAAAAATCTAGTTACTGAAGATTATACCCGTATAACTGAGGAAATCATAGCATTCGTATATTCTAAACTATCACTTTATAAAGAAAGGAAATCTTATGAAGGTAACAATAGCTGATCACTCTGGATTTTGTTATGGTGTGAAACGTGCTGTTCAAATGGCTATGGGTGACTTTGAAGCGTTAACTTATACTTATGGACCTTTAATACATAATGAGGCTTTTCAAGAGAAAATGAATGCTAATGGTATTTTTATAGAAAAAGATTTATCGAAAATTTCTGGTAAAAATTTGATTATTAGATCCCATGGTGTTGGAAAATCAATTTACATGGAAGCTAAACAAAATAATATTACGATATTTGATGCAACTTGTCCATATGTAAAAAAAATTCACAGAATAGTGGAAAATGCATATCAAAATAACAGAAAAATAATTATTATTGGCGATCAAAACCATCCAGAAGTTATTGGCATTAATGGTTGGTGTAATAATGAAGCGGAAATAATAAAAAAAACAAACTTTATGTTGAAAAATACCGATAAGTTTGATAGTATATCAGTAGTATGTCAAACAACGTTTAAAACGAATTTATATAAACAAATAAAAAGTGAATTGCTTAGCAAATTCAACTCTATAGTAATTCATGATACTATTTGCGCAGCAACGAAAAACAGACAAGAATCTGCTATTGAATTATCGAAAAAAGTAGATTTAATGATTGTAGTTGGTGGCAAAAATAGCTCAAATACAAATAAACTGTATGAATTGTGTAAAAAAGAAACAAAGACACTTTTTCTACAAACACATAAAGATTTTAATTTATCTGATCTAACTGACGTCAATTCAATTGGAATAGTTGGTGGAGCATCGACTCCGGATTGGGTAGTTAATAATATATTACAAATAATAAATGAAGGCGAGGGTTTTTAATGGAAAACGAAATGACAATGCAAGAATTACTGGACGGTTATGAAGAATCATTCAGAGTACCAAGAAAAAGAAGTATAATGAGTGGTGAGGTGGTACAAGTAACTGATACAGAAGTTGTTGTGAATCTTGGTTATAAGGCTGATGGAATTATACCAAAATATGAAATTTCAAACGACTCAAATTATGACATCAAAAAAAATATAAATGAAGGAGATGAACTTGAAGTATACGTTGTTGATTTAGATGACGGTGAAGGTAATGTTCTTTTATCCCTTAAGCGTGTAAGCATGCTTAAAGATTGGGATGTACTTGCTGATTTATATGCAAAAGAAGAAACAATCACTGTTAATACAACACGCGTTGTTAAAGGTGGTATAATTGCTTTTTACAATGATATAAGAGGTTTCATACCTGCTTCACAATTGCTACCTAGATATGTTGAAGACTTATCTAAGTTTGTTGGTAAAGACTTAAAAGTTAAAATCTTAGAAGTCAACAAGCGAAAGAGAAGATTAGTATTCTCTCATAAAGCTATTGTGAAAGTAAGACTTAATAAAGAAAAAGTTAAGTTATGGAAACGAATTGAAGAAGGACAAATAATTGAAGGTATTGTAAGAAAGATATTAAACTTCGGTGCATTTGTAGATGTTGGTGGCGTTGATGGTTTAGTTCATATTTCAGAAATATCTTGGGGTAAATTACAGAATCCTAGAAAGATTTTATCTGTAGGCGAAACAATTCAAGTTAAAGTATTATCTTATAATGAAGAAGAAGAAAAGATTTCATTAAGTATTAAGCAAACTCAACCAAATCCTTGGGAAGTATTTGAGGACAAGTACACTATTGGTGAGGTATATGAAGGTGAAGTTGTTAACTTAACTGAATTTGGTGCTTTTGTTAAATTAGAAGATGGATTAGAAGGTTTGGTTCATATTTCAGAGATTTCTTCTGAAAGAATTGATAAGCCATCAGATGAATTAAGTATCGGCGAAAAAATTGAAGTTAAAATTATTGATAGCGATTTAGACAATCAAAAAATCAAGTTATCATTAAAAGAAGTAGAAAAAGATCTAGAAGAAGAAAAAGAAGAAAACGATGAAGAAGTAGAAGTAGAAAAAGAAGAAGAATAAATAAATTAGGCCGTGAAAACGGCTTTTTTTTTTAAAGAATTTAGGAGTGATTAGATGAAAGGGTATGAACAATTTAAGAAGAATATTTTTCAAATTACAGGTCTTAATTTAACCTCTTATAAAGAACGACAAATGAAACGTAGAATTGAATCTTTAATTAAAAGAAATAATTTCACTAATTTTTCTGATTACTTTGATGGATTAAAAAATAATGATGAGTTATTTGATGAATTTATTAACTATTTAACCATTAATGTTTCAGAATTTTTTCGTAACATGGAACAGTGGAATGTCTTGAAAGATAAAGTGTTACCTGAATTATTCAAAAAAAATAGAAAATTAAAGATATGGTCAGCTGCCTGTTCTACTGGGGAAGAGCCCTATAGTTTAGTTATGTTATTAACTGAATTTATGCCTCTAAACAAAATAGAAATTCTTGCTGTAGATATAGATGATGGTGCTATTAATAAAGCCAAAACAGGAATTTACTCTAAAAAAACCGTTGAGAAAATGGCTTCTAAATATAAAACTAAGTATTTTGAAGAAATAGGTCGCTCTTATAAAATAAATGATCAGATTAAAAAACAAGTAAATTTTAAAAAAATGAATCTATTAGAAGACACATACCCATCACATTGTGATTTGATATTGTGTAGAAATGTTATGATTTATTTTACTGAAGAAGCGAAAGATAAAATGTATCAAAAGTTTTCAAAGGCCTTAAAACCAGGTGGTATTCTATTTGTCGGTTCAACAGAACAAATTATAGTACCATCAAAATATAACTTTATTTCTGAAAATACATTCTTTTATACAAAGAACGGACTATAAATATGAAATCTATAATTTTTGACTTTGACGGCACTATTATTAATACAAACGATTCAATTATAAGAACTTTAAAAAAAGTAGCAAAGGACAAATTGAACCGAAAAATAGATGACGAAACACTCACAAAAATGTACGGATTAACCATTGATGAGCAAATGAAGATATTAGATAAATCCAGGTATAGTGAATTGATAGATTATTATTTTGATATTTATTCATATGAATTGGAAAATCATACTGACTTATTTGATGGGATAGAAAAATTATTAAATGATTTAAAAAAAGAAGGCCATAATTTATTTATACTAACCAATAATAATACGAAGGATACGACTTACGCTTTAAAAAAATTCAATATTTTTAAGTGTTTTGATGATATCATTACAATGGATGATGTGACTTTAGGCAAACCAAATCCTGAGGGCCTTGATTTATTATTTAAAAAGAATGATTTAAAGAAAGATAACACGCTCTTAATTGGTGATAGTCCCCATGATATAGAAGCAGGCATTGATTTTAAAATAGAAACTGTTCTTGTTGGATGGACTATATTTAAAGAGAAAGATTTTAAAGTTAAACCGGATTATATTATTAATAAACCAAAGGATCTATTTTCAGTACTCTAAGGAATTGTATTTTATGATTCCTTTTTTAATATAAAAAAAGAACCTCTCATAAAATAAGAGGTTCAGTAATAATCTATAATTTTTTATATTTATTTAATCCCATTTCTAGTAATGCCATAGAACGTTTTAAATCTTTCTCTTTAAGGATATATGCTATTCTTATTTCATCTCTACCTAATCCTTCAGTTGCATAAAACCCTTCAGCAGGCGCAAACATAACTGTTTCATCCTTATCGCTGAAATCTTTTAACATCCAAACAACAAAATCTTCTGCATCTTTTACAGGTAATTTAGCTATGATGTAAAATGCACCACGTGGCTTTTTACAAATAACCCCATCCATAGCCTCTAAAGCATCAAAGACAAGATCTCTTCTTTTTTTGTATTCTGTGTTAACATCCTTAAAGTATGATTGATCTACTTTATAAAGTTCAGTTGCACCAATCTGTTCAAGTGTTGGTACACATAATCTAGACTGACATAACTTTAAAACGCCTTTAACTAATTCTTTATTCTTAGAAGCAAAAGAACCAATTCTGGCACCACATGCTGAATATCTTTTTGAGATACTATCAATAATGATTACACGGTCTTGAACCTTTTTTAAATTTCCAAAACTAGTATAATCAAAATCATCATATACAAATTCTCGATAAACTTCATCAGCAATAATATATAAATCATTTTCAATTGCTAAATCTGCTATACGATTCACTTCATCATCTGTATAAATAACCCCTGTTGGATTACCTGGGTTAGATAACATGATTGCTTTCGTTTTATCAGTAATAAGTGCTTCAATCTCTTTTTTTGACGGTAGAGCAAAACCATCTTCAGCATGTGTTGTAATTGGTTTTACAGTAACGCCTACGGGTAATGAAAAACCGTTGTAATTTGTGTAAAATGGTTCTGGTACAAGTACTTCATCACCAGTATCACATGTTGCAATGAGCGCAAATAATAAAGCTTCACTACCACCATTTGTGATTAGAATTTCATCTTTTTCAAAATCCATATCGTAGGTTTTATAATAATTAATAATTGATTCAATTAACTTAGGTTCACCTTGTGAAAAAGAGTATTTGATGACTTCTTCATCAAAATTTCTTATGGCCTTTAAGAACACCTCAGGTGTCTTTACATCTGGTTGACCAATATTTAAATGATAAACCTTCTTGCCTTGCTTTTTAACTTGTTCAGCTATCGGTACTAACTTTCTTATTGGAGATTCTTGCATACTATTAAGTCTTTTTGACAATTTCATTTACATTTCCCCCTTAAATAATTAATTAATTATATCTTTATAATATCATATATTCATCATATATTAAATGAAAAAAATATATATTACTTCTGTTCTGAGAGGCAACAATCTATAAGTCCTATAAACTCGTAATTACAATAAATTTAGCAATATCTACTCTTTACCCAATGAATAAAAGAAAATTATGATCATTTCATGTTTTAGGATTTTACTAATGGGTAAGTATATAAAAAATTAATTATATTTTTACCCATTATTAGAGTATTTTGATAATAAAGTTTGTCAGAGAAATAACTTGAAGTAGTAGATTCAATTGATAAATTTATTCAATAAAAAATCTAAAAGAACTAATGGGCAGAAAATAATTTTGATATTCTAAATATAGTCTAATTATAATTTTTTTAAAATAGGAGATGATTTTAATGAATAAAAATGAAAAGGCAAAATTTGAGGCTGAACTTTTGATTATCAAGGATGAAAAGGCAAAACTTGAGGCTGAACTACTAATTGCCAAAGATGAAAAGGCAATGCGTGCTGCAGAGTTATTGATTGCGAATAAAGAATTGCACTATCAAAATAAAGAAAAAGAGAAACGTGCGGATGAGCTACTAATTGCGAATAAAGAATTGCACTATCAAAATAAAGAAAAAGAGAAACGTGCGGATGAGCTACTAATTGCGAATAAAGAATTGCGCTATCAAAATAAAGAAAAAGAGAAACATGCTACAGAGTTGGACATAGCTATTAAAAAACATATACAAACAGAAATAGTGTTGAAGCAGAGTGAAAAAAGATATAGAAGACTTTTTGAATCTGCGAAAGACGGCATTATTATAATTGATTCAGAAACAGGAAAGATCAATGATGTGAACCCGCATTTGATCGAAATGCTAGGTTATTCAAAAGAAATGTTTATTGAAAAAGCGATCTGGGAAATTGGTTCCTTTAAAGATAACATTGACAATAGAGAGAAATTTATGCAATTACAGACAAAGGGATATATCCGTTATGAGGATATGCTCCTCCAAACTGCTGATGGGCATAAAATCCAGGTAGAGTTTGTCAGCAATGTTTATTCTTCAGATGGGAAAAATGTAATTCAGTGCAACATCCGTGATGTAACAGAACGAAAGAAGTCTGAAGAAACAATCATCCAACTGGCATCCTTCCCTAGTCTTCACCCGGACCCAATAATCGAACTTGAATTGGATGGGAACTTAAAGTATTCAAATCCAGCGGCTAAGAACTTATTTCCAGATTTAGAGCTGTTGGGCACAGGTCATCCTTTTCTGACAAATTTGCAAGCTTTTACGACTCAATTATCGGCTGAAGAAAATGACACATTGGAGCGGGAAATCATGGTTGGAGGCTGTTATTACCTACAGTCACTTCAGCACATAAAATTATTAAAGGTTTTCCGTATTTACAGCCATAATATTACAGAGCGTAAAAAAGCTGAGTTGGATCTAAAGGAAAGTGAAAAGAAATATAGCAGTTATATAGAAAATGCGCCAGATGGGGTTTTTATATCCGACAATAAAGGCCAATACATTGAAGTTAACAAGGCTGCTGTAAATATTACAGGCTATAGTAAGAATGAAATTTTACAGATGACAATAGGTAATTTACTAACGAAGGAATTCATGCAGACCGGATTAAATCACTTCAAAAGATTAGTAGAAAATGGATTTTCTGATGAATTGATGCAATTTAAACACAAAGATGGCTCAAAACGTTGGTTGGACGTAAGTGCTGTAAAACTGAATGATAACCGTTTTCTGAGTTTTGTAAAAGATATTACGGATAAAAAAAGAATGGAAGATGAACTCGCACATCAAAATTTTCATGATAGCCTTACGGGGATATATAACAGGCGTTTTTTTGAAGAAGAGTTAAAGAGACTTGACACACAAAGAAACTTTCCAATATCTATAATAATGGGGGATATAAACGGATTAAAGCTTTTCAACGATTCTTTTGGTCATACCATCGGTGACAACATTCTCAAGACAGTAGCCGAGTTAATTAGTAAAGAATGTCGTTCAGACGATATTCTTGCCAGACTTGGAGGGGATGAATTTGTTGTAGTATTACCTAAAACAGATGCAATTACAGCAACGCGAATCATTAATCGTATAGAGAAGACGGTGTCAAAAGAAAAATGTTCAGGTATAAAAATTTCAGTTTCCTTTGGGCATGATACGAAAGAAAAAAGCGAACAGAAAATATCAGATATATTAGTAAACGCTGAAAACCACATGTATAGACACAAAATATTTGAACATTCAAGTATGAGGAGTGAAACAATCGACGTTATTATGAGTACGCTATTTGAAAAAAGCAACAGGGAGTTAATGCATTCAAAGAGAGTGAGTAAAATCTGTGAGCTCATTGCAAACAATATGAAACTTGTAAAAGATGATGTGAAGCAGATCAAAAGTGCAGGACTTGTACATGATATAGGCAAAATTGGCTTGGCTGAGTTAATTCTAAATAAAACTGAAAGACTAAATGATACTGAATGGGATGAGATAAAAAAACATCCTGAAGCAGGCTGGCGTATACTAAGCTCTGCAAAGGAGTTCTCGGAAATAGCGCAGTTTATTCTAGAACATCATGAGAAGTGGGATGGTACAGGATATCCAAAGGGGCTTAAAGGTAAAAAAATATCTATAGAAGCCAGAATTATAACACTCGCTGACTCTTATGATGCAATGACCAGTGTAAGAAGCTATAAAAATAAATTGAGTAAAGACGAGGCCATAGCAGAAATAAAAAGGTGTTCAGGCACTCAATTTGATCCTGAACTTGTTGATCTATTTGTTAACAAGGTAGCACTCTCGCTCCATAAAATTATGTAAGTCTAAGTGATATTTACAGCTATCTCTTATCTATTAGACACAAATATATCCTTTGTGACGCTTCCTATTGAACATGTAATTGCTTTGTGATGACCTAATTAATTTTAAATAACTTGCTTCTATAAGCATGGTTTAAATAGAAAAATCAAAAGATAGAATCTCTTATTAACTGAGATTTTGCCTTTTACATTAGAACATTCTCCTAATAGAAATTTTAATAGCAATATGATTAAGTATAACAGCACCTGTAAAAAATAAAAAAATATCAAATACACTTCAGTTAATTAACTAAAATCTGGAAATAAAGAAGAATATCTATTGATTATTTTAGTGATTTTCGTTAAACTATTGTTATAAAAGATTTAAAAAATAAAATATGACTAATAAGGGTTATTGTATAATTGAAGATTATTTTATAAGTCTTTTGATTAAGTCAATTAAGTATAAAGGGGGAAAAAGTGAAGGGAATTTCAAAAAAGTATAGTAGTATTTCTGCATCCATTACTTTAGCAATCACTGCAAAGGCAAAACAATTAATCAAAGAAGGTAAAGACATTAAGAGTTTTGGTGTTGGTGAACCAGATTTTCAAACACCTAAAGCGATTCGAGAAGAAGCAATTTTTTCTATTAATAATAGAAGTATTGGTTACACCGCTTCATCTGGAATCATTGAATTAAAAGAAGCCATTTGTAAGAAATTCAAAGATGATAATAACATTAATTACAAACCAAGTAATATTGTTGTTTCTAATGGAGCCAAACATTCACTTTTTAACACTATCCAAGCACTGGTTAATCCAGGTGATGAAATTATTGTTCCTTCACCTTATTGGGTAAGTTATATTGAACTGGTTAAGATGGCCGGGGGTGTACCCGTTGTACTAGAGACAAAGGAAGCTGATGGCTTTGAAGTTGATGTCAAAGCATTAGAAAAATTGATTACGCCTAAAACCAAAGCCATTATAATTAATTCACCAAATAATCCAACTGGAGCAGTTTATTCTGATGACATACTCAAATCAATTGCTAACACTGCAATCAAAGAAGATCTATATATTATTGCTGATGAAATTTATGAAGTTTTACTTTATGGATCAACTCATAATAGTATTGTTACCTTGGTTCCAGAAGTTAAAGATAGAACGATCATCATTAATGGTGTTTCTAAAGCTTATGCAATGACTGGATGGCGCATTGGTTATCTGGCATGCCATGCGTCTTTAGCAGAAACAATAGGAAACATTCAATCCCACGCAACATCTAATCCAAACACAGTTGCTCAATATGCTTCTGTAAAAGCTTTAACTATGGATAAAAAAGTAGTCAATGAAATGGTTGAAGTCTTTGCTAAGAGAAGAGATTTTATGTATGAAAGCATAAATAAGATTAATCATCTTTCTTGTAAGAAGCCTAAAGGTGCTTTCTATATTATGATTAATATAAAAGAAGTATTAGGCAAAACGCTACAGGGTAAAAAAATTGAATCATCAATGGATTTTGCAAATTTTCTCTTAGATGAAGCCTTAGTAGCTGTAATTCCTGGAATAGGTTTTGGCGTAGATGAATTCATAAGAGTATCTTATGCGACAGATATGGAAACAATTAAAGAAGGTCTCAATAGAATAAATGCAGCCATTAACAATTAAAAAATAATAAAAAAATTGTTTAGTAGAAAACTAAACAATTTTTTTAATTGAATATCTGTATAAAAATTCAATACTATGGTAAAATTAATGTAAAGAAAGAAATTTCCATTTTTATTAGGAGGTGACATTATTAATAATGTTTTAGAATTAAAAAAAATTGTTATTCCAGAAATTATTACTGGTAAGGATGCTTCATTACTTATAGGAAGATACATTGAGTATTTTTCTTCTAAAAAACCCCTTATCGTAACGGATAAAAATATTCGCCAATTAAAGTGGTTTAATAACATTATGAATGTTATTGCTAAAACTGTAGGAGACTATTGTATATTTGATGAATTAACGGACAATCCTAAAGATCACGAGGCAATGATGGGCGCAGAGTATTTTTTGAAAAACGAATGTGATTTGATTATCGCAATTGGTGGTGGCAGTCCAATGGATTGCGCTAAAGCAATTAGCATTGTTTCAACAAATGGTGGACATATTTTAGATTATGTTGGCGTTGATCAAATTAATTTGCCTGGTCCACCTTTAATCTGTATTCCTTCTACAGCGGGAACAGGAGCAGATGTTTCACAATTTGCAATCATTGCTGATACCAAAGATTTTATTAAAAAAGCAATCATTAGTAAAAAAGTGGTCCCTGATTTGGCTCTTATTGATCCCATACCATTAAAGACATTGCCAAAAGAATTGATTGCCATGACAGGTATGGATGCTTTAACTCATGCCATAGAAGCTTATGTTTCTAATGCTCAATCGGCCATAACAGATGTCCATGCAATTGAGGCCATTCGATTGATAACATCTAGTATTAAAAAGACATATAATAGTAATCGAACACTCAATGATTTAAACAATATGATGTTAGGGTCCTTACATGCCGGCATTGCATTTTCTAATGCAAGTTTAGGTGCCGTTCATGCCCTTGCCCATAGTCTTGGTGGCGCTTTAGATTTACCTCACGGGAAGTGTAATAGTATTTTACTTCGCCATATTGTTGAATTCAATTTTAATAGTTCAATAGACCGTTATAAAAAAATCGCTCGTGTTATTGGTATAGAAACAAATAAAATATCTGATGATTTAATTAAAGAAAATTTAATTTCATATTTAAAAGAATTAACAGATTATTTAAATATACCTAGAAAATTAATTATTGATGACTATACAGAAATAATGAAAGAATCCCTTATTAATAATGCCCTTAATGATCCGTGTATTATAACTAACCCTTGTGAATTATCAGAAAAAGATGTGGGGAATATATATGAAAAAATCATCCAATAAAAAAATTACACGTAAAGACATTATTGGGCTTGGTGAGGCTTCTTTTAAGAAAAATTATTATCCTGAACTACAGGAAAAACTATTAGAATTAGAGAAAATTAATAGTCGTAATTCAAGTCTTATAAGAGGCATTCCTGATATAATTCTTTTTTTCGATAATGATACCTTTATTATAGAATATAACATTGAAAAAGACTTACCAATAATTGAGTCCATCCTTAGTAATGAAAATATTTATAATAAACTAATTAAAAAATGTCATTGGGTAAGAACTCATGAGCATACAAAAGAGATGGATTTTAATTTAAACATCAATAATAAAGAAAGATACTATGAAGGAAGAATCTATTTAACTGAAATTAAAGAAATTTTTGTTATCATTAGAGATATAACTGAGAGAATACAGTTGCAAAATAAACTGAGAGAACAAGCATTGACAGATAGTCTAACAACTCTGTACAATAGACGTTTTTTTGAAGAAAAATTAAAATATTTTAATCAAAAAAATCTACCGGGTTTCACATTAATTGTATTTGATATTGATGGGCTTAAAATTATTAATGATACCCTGGGACATTTTATAGGAGATCAAATGATCAAATCTGTTGCAAATTTAATAAAAAATAATTTCTCAGATGCAACTTATATTGCTAGAATTGGTGGAGATGAGTTTGGAATTATTTATAAAAAAATTCAATATACTGATCTTCAAGAACATTTATCAGCTTTTGAACAGAAAATTTTTGATTTCAATACTACAGAAGCATTATACGATATTTCTATGTCTTATGGTTACAATCGTCATGTTGAAGGAAAAGTGAATATTGAACATTTATACAAAACAGCTGATAATAAGATGTATCAAAGAAAACTCTTAAAGGAATCAAGTATGAGACACACGATTGTTAAAACACTTATGAAAGCATTAGAAGAAAGAGACTATATTACACAAGGCCATGCAGATCGAATGGGTTCAATTTCTAAAGATATTGGTAAATTATTGAATTTATCCAGTAGCAAAATTAATCGCTTAGAGTTACTTGCGAAATTTCATGATATTGGCAAAGTTGGTATTCCAGATAAAATATTAAATAAACCTGGACCATTAGATGAAAAAGAATGGGAAATAATGAAAACCCATTGTGACATCGGTTTTAGAATAGCAAATGAATCCGCTGAATTAAGAGATATAGCTGATTTAATTTTAAAACATCAAGAAAAATATGATGGCACAGGTTATCCCCTTGGGTTAAAGAAAGATGAAATTCCCATTGAATGTCGCATTATTTCTGTTGTGGATGCCTTTGATGCCATGACAAACGACAGACCTTATAGAAACGGTATGTCTTATGAAGAGGCCCTTATTGAATTAAAGAAAAATGCAGGGTCTCAATTTGATTCTAAAATAGTTAAACTGTTTATTGAAAATTGTATGAATTAAAATTACTATTAATCAAATAATAGTAATTTTTTTGTTTTGTTTAGATGTATCCTTTAAAAGTTCCTATTTTATGATATAATTGTATATCGACAATGACTATTTATGGAGGTAAAAATGGAAAGAATAGATATAAAGACAGATCTTAATAAATTCGATGGTCTTAAAAACCAAACAGATTTTATTGAGTATTTTAGAAATGAAAATATGATGGATTCAAAAAGATATTTAATTGAGACCTGGGGATGTCAGATGAATGAACATGACTCTGAAAATCTATCCGGTATGTTTGATTTAATGGGTTTTATTAAAACGGATGATCGAGAACAAGCAGATATTATTGTTTTTAATACCTGTGCTGTTAGAGAAAAAGCTGAGATGAAGGTTTTTGGAAATTTAGGACATTTAAAAA
>Ga0209414_1000754_pt1 | contig 15774 bp, 11 predicted proteins | sample LakVidmifraction_4_FD_181154 | JGI IMG/M metagenome (GOLD analysis project Ga0209414, IMG submission 181154) | Hypersaline microbial communities from Lake Vida, Antarctica - Brine Hole Two &gt;0.2 micron (SPAdes) (version 2) | ecosystem: Environmental > Aquatic > Non-marine Saline and Alkaline >... | reverse complement strand
GTCAGGATCCTGGAAGAATGTTCCTGTGGAGGAATATTCCGCTCTTCAAAATAAAGATGAAGAACCTCTTCATTTTCTTTCTTACTTTTTACTAAATCAAAATGATCCACTAAGAATTGTGGCAATAGAAGCTTTATTAAATCCAGGTAGTTATCCAAACCTCTTTTTTTGGCAAATATCGAACTACATTTTCAATTCCCCCACAACTTTTGAGATTGGTTCATGCTTTATTTAAAATAATTTCAATTATTATTTGATAACAAATGCTATGTTTTGTCCTGCGTAAGCACTGTCGGCATAAAATTCCTCTCCATTATCATCTTCATTAAACAGATTATCAATTACTTGAGAAGCCTGTGCACTTGCATCTGTCACTTCAAATTTCCTGATTAGCTTACTTTTAGTATAGCTTTTAATGTGGGTATGGATCAACTTTTAAAAAGACAGAAAGAATTCTGCCTTAAAAATAGCTTCATATTGATAATAAAAAAACTTAATTTGGAAGTCATTAATGTTCTGTGATAGTGGAACACCGGCAGTACCTGAATTATACTTCCTTTAAAAACCAAAATAGAGATGGAAAAAGCTGAAGATCTTTCGCAAGGCCTGAATTTCATCAGGTTGCCAATAATTATAGCCTATGCCGTACTAGAGACTTACCTGCGAAAAAAGATGACAGGTGAGTGCATTTCTTCTGAAGCTGAAGATGGAAAGGTATCTGCATATGCCGAAATCCTCAATCTGTCCCTGGAAAGAAGCCTGGATGAAGCTTACGATCTGGCATTGGAACTGAAATTAAAAACCCTCACTACTTTATTCAGAAATAAGGAAGGAAAAATTATTTTGCATTTAGCACTTGATTTTGACAAGGAAGAACAGCTGGCGAGCGTAAATAATTTCAAGTTGGAGGGGAATACCAAAAACTGGTTATTAAACAGATCCCTGGAAACTATTGTCAATACTTTTATGCACGGGAAGATAAAAAATAAAATGAAATTCGATTTCCGGCCTGAAATCGAAAAACACCTGCAATCCATGAATGAAAAATTGGACAATCGGTTAGAAGTTGCTGAAGGTGTTTTTTTATTCGGCCGGCTGAACACTTTTAAAATTAGTGAGATAATACCTCAGGCTTCTCAGTTTTTGGTTTTGGTCAATTTCGAAGGAAATACACTTTTAGATATTAAAAAAATAATTTCCCATCCCAAGATCTAGCTTCAGGCTGACACTTAAATAAGTCACATATTTTTAAGGTTTACGGACGCTTGCAGTTAATTCTGAAGGTGGGATTGGGGCGGGCACCACATTGTTCACCGGTTTAGTACTTTTTAAATAATAAAAAACAGCTTTTAGGTCCTCGTCTGTTAATTGGGCAAAATTCTGCCAGGGCATTGGAGGTAAAAGATCCCTTCCGTTTTCCAATCCTTTGAATTTTCCTTTTTTAAGTGCAATTTTAAATTGTTCCAGCTTCCAGCTTCCGATTCCGGTATCGTCTGATGTTAAATTTGCAGCAAAGGAAACACCCCACGGACCTGCAAATGCGGTAAAATCTTCATTCATCTGTATCCAGCCCTTTTGTAGGCCATCATTAGAAATTTCAGGAAAAACCCTTTCGGAAGGATATCCGGAAAACATCAGTTCTTCAATGGCTTCAGGGCCATTCTCTCCCATTCTTTTAGGAGAATGGCAGTCCTGGCAGCCAATAATGTTTACAAGATATTCCCCGCGATTTATATAATCTTGTTCAGTAAACTCTTTTAATTCCGGAACAGGTTCGTATTTCTTTTCATTACAGCTAATTAAAAGCATAACAATGGAAATCAGGCTGACAGATAAAAATATCGATTTTCGGGAATTGAATTCAAATTTCAGCATGAGTTTAGTTTTAATTGTCAATTATCAACGAACTTGGTGTATCGGCTAATTTTAGATTCTTAAAAATAACAGTCTCTTAAATATTTGCAAATAGGTGATTTGCCCCCTTTTTAACTGATAAAAATTTGACGCAAAGTAAAAGAATTGATGACTAAAAATGAAAGTGCAAGAAAAACAATCGGATAATTATTGAATTGAAGGGGAGATAAGTATGGAATTATTTGACAGAAGTAGAAATGGGATTGCAGGTCTTGGGGGTTAAAGAAAGAAGCTTTCTGCAATAAGGAAAAAAATTCAGTTTATTCCCTGAATAATTTTTTTTCCTTAATTATCGCTGTTGCAGTTTCGGGCAACATATTTTCCCATCCCGATTCTCCATCAACTATCATTTGAAGTACCTTTTTGGAACGAATGTCTATAATTTCCGGTTCATAATCGGCAATGTCAACTACCCGACCATTTTTCTTAAAGAATTTGTACAATTCTATCATTCTGGGATGCAATTCCAAATTTTCGCTGGTGGTTATCTTTCCGGTTTCAAGATCTTTACTGGGATATAAATAAATTTTGAGATTTTTAAAGAACAGCTTCCCAAAGGCTTCCAATATTCCCCCGCTTAAATGCCGGTAATATTTTTCATCAAAAATGTCTATCAGGGTTTTAGCTCCCATGGTCAGGCCCATTCTTTCTTTTGTATGCTGTGAAAAATATTCAACTACCTTATAATATTCCTGGAAATTGGATATCATGACTGTTTGCCCTAATGAACACAATAAATCTGCACGGGCCATGAAATCCTTTTCATCTATCTCCCCTTCGGTTTTTAAATTTGAGAGCGTGATTTCAAAGATGACTGCTGTATTCTCCTTGTCTACTTTTTTTTCGTTTAAAAATAACTTGAGGGATTTCTCGTACATGCTTATATGCACCTTGGTCACCGGCCTGAAACTTCCTCGCAGGGTCAAAATATTTTTTTTATAAAGCAAGCTGGCCGGAAGAATATTGTCGCCGTCCGATCCAAACATTATGGCTTGGGTCATTCCATTTTTAACCAGTTGCAAGCTCATCAAACGGTTATCTACATTTTTAAATAGAGGCCCGGTAAAGTTAATAGTGTCAATTTCAATTTGATCCAGACTTATATTATCGTAGAGTTGCTTAAGAAGTATTTTAGAATCGTCATGATGATAATAGGCGCCATAAATTAAATTCACGCCCAGGATGCCTAGGGTTATTTGTTGATGGATAGCGGAATTCTCGCGAAACTGGATGTGGAGAATAATTTCACTGTATTCTCCATTTGGTTTAGATTGAAATCTGATTCCCATCCATCCGTGACCTTTGTATTTTTTCGCAAAATCTATGGTTGCCACCGTATTGGCATAGCTAAAGAACATTTTATCGGGATGTCTCTCCCTGGAAATGCGCTTTTCAATGAGCCTTGTTTCAAGAGAAAGCATGCTTTTTAAACGGGCCAAGGTCACATATCTTCCGTCCGGCTGCAAACCGTAGATTGCATCGCTATAATCCTTGTCATAGGCGCTAATTGTTTTTGCAATGGTGCCCGATGGATCACCTGTCCTGAAAAAGTTTCGGACCGTTTCCTGCCCGGCGCCTATTTCGTCGAAACAGCCATAGATATTTTCATTGAGATTAATTCGCTGGGTTTTATACTCAACAGAATTTATTTCTTCAAATTCCTGATCTCCTTTAATTGTATTTGGCATAGCTTAGAGTTCTGCTTTGTTATTACAAATTTAAGGATTTTAAAACCTATTTACCGCAACTTTATAGGTGGGATCTTCCAGAATATTTACGTCAATTATCGAGTTGGCATTTTTCAATAACACTCTGCAATCACTGCTTAAATGCCTTAAATGCAGTTTTTTTCCCTGTTTGAGATATCTTTCTGTAAGTTTATTAACCGCTTCAATTCCGGACATATCCACTATTCTGCTTTCAGAAAAATCTATGATCACCTCCTCAGGATCGTTTAAAACATCAAATTTTTCATGAAAAGCATGTACAGACCCAAAGAAAAGCGGACCGTATATCTCGTAGTGTTTAACCCCTTCTGCATCAACACTTTTTCTTGCTCTAATCATTTTGGCATTGTCCCAGGCAAAAACCAAAGCAGAAATAATTACACCTACTAAAACTGCTAAAGCAAGGTTGTGTAATACAACGGTAACTAAAGTCACTAAAACCATCACCAGTACATCCGATTTCGGCATTTTTTTAAAGGTCCGCAAGGAGGCCCATTCAAAGGTGCCAAGAGCAACCATTATCATGAGCCCGGTAAGAGCTGCCATAGGGAGTTTTTCAATTAAGTCGGCACCGAACATTATAAAGATCAATAAACTTACCGCAGCTACAATCCCGGACAATCTTGCCCGTGCTCCGGAAGAAACATTGATTAAACTTTGACCTAACATAGCGCAACCGCCCATCCCTGAGAAAAACCCGGATAATATATTGGCAGTTCCCTGGGCAACGCATTCTTTATTTCCACGACCGCGGGTTTCGGTAATTTCATCTATAATATTTAATGTCAGTAAACTTTCAATAAGCCCAACTCCCGCCATAATAGCGGCATAAGGGAAAATAAGGGCGATAGATTCCCAGGTGAACGGCACCATTGGAATATGAAAGGGAGGAAAACCACCGTTGATGGATGCAATATCACCCACCGTTTTAGTGTCTATTGCAAAGAATATCACAATCCCGAAAACCACTAATATCGCGACTAAAGGAGCGGGGATTGCCTTGGTGAGTTTTGGCAGGCCCCAAATAATAAGCATTGTTGTCAATACCAAACCTATTAAAATGTAAAGCGATTTTCCGGTCATCCATACCAGTTCGCCTGCTTCGTTTACTGATTTAAACTGATCCAGTTGCGACATAAAAATAATGATCGCCAATCCGTTTACAAATCCGAAGATCACCGAGTGTGGTACCATCCGGATCAATACCCCTAATCGCAATACTCCCGCAAGTATTTGTATAATTCCGGCTAAAATTACAGTCGCAAAAATATACTCAGGCCCGTGAGAAATGGACAATGCAACAATAACAACCGCAACAGCTCCCGTAGCACCCGAGATCATTCCCGGACGGCCACCAAAAACAGCAGTAATCAAACCCATTACAAAAGCGGCATACAATCCGGTTAACGGGGAAAGTCCTGCAATAAGTGCAAATGCCACGGCTTCAGGAATTAATGCTAATGCAACTGTAAAACCAGACAGGATCTCAGTCTTGTAATTCACTTTTTGTGAAAAGTCAAATAGATTGAAGAATTTATTCATTTAAAAATATTTAATAATTTTTTCAGGCTAATTTTTGCCTTTATATAAGTGAACTGTAAAAAGTTAGAAAAACTGTGTTTAAACTCTTAGGATGGGGTAACAGGAGATGAATATAATATAAACTTTACTTTTTTCATAAGAGTCGGCGAAAGTAATCAATTAATTTGGATAACTATTCTATTTGTTTGTTGTTCATTTTGAAGGTTTTAAACTGAATATGTTATTGGACTATTTTGAATTCCAATTCTCTAACTTCAAAATTGAAGGCAGTATTATGGATAAATCAATTTTTCTGTCTAAAATTCTCATCTTTGTAATATTTCAGGCTGCCAATTATTTTTTCTGGAAAATTCACGTATGGATTTATAGGTATTCAGATTTATCCGTTTGGAGATAACCACCTGCCATAAGTTGAGCCTTTTTGATCTGAAATCGGCAGCGCAGGAACTCAGATAAAAGCGCCACATCCGGTGAAATTTTTGAAAGCCTAAAATTTTAAAGACGGCTTAAGCCTGTTGCGGTGGGGAGCAAATATTCAATTCTACAAGGGCTTTATGCTGAACAAACTCAAATTTTGAAATAGGAAGAAATCATTTAATTCCCATTTTACTTAAATTTATTAAAAAACTTTGATATTTAGGATGTTTATGTTTAAAATTATGAGAATGAACAGGTTGTGCAGATCCTAATGAATTGAAATTACTTTAGGCTTCAAATTTTTTATAAGTATCTTTGTAAAAAATTTGAATACTATGGCGCATAAGGCTGGTTTTGTAAATATTATAGGAAATCCCAATGTGGGGAAGTCCACATTGATGAATGCTTTTGTAGGTGAAAAACTTTCCATTATTACCTCTAAAGCCCAAACTACCCGCCATCGTATCTTAGGAATTGTAAACGGGGAAGATTTTCAGGCGATTTTAAGCGATACCCCCGGGATTATCAAGCCTGCCTATGACTTGCAAAAATCTATGATGGATTTTGTGAAATCGGCTTTTGAAGATGCAGATGTGCTGCTTTATATGGTTGAAATTGGCGAACAGGCATTGAAAGATGAAGCTTTTTTCAACAAGATCATTCATTCCAAAATACCTGTATTATTGCTGCTCAATAAAATAGATACTTCAAACCAGGAACAACTGGAAGAACAGGTGCAGTACTGGGCTGAAAAAGTGCCGAATGCCGAGATATATCCAATTTCTGCCTTACAGGGATTTAATGTCTCCGAGGTTTTTAGCAGGGTAGTGGAATTATTGCCGGAATCACCTGCCTTTTATCCAAAAGATACGCTCACAGATAAACCGGAACGATTTTTTGTAAATGAAATTATTCGTGAAAAAATTCTAATGCATTACAAAAAAGAAATTCCCTATAGTGTTGAAATTGATACGGAAGAATTCTTTGAAGATCCCGAAATCATAAGAATGCGAAGCGTAATTATGGTAGAACGTGAAACCCAGAAAGGGATTATTATCGGCCATAAAGGTGCTGCCCTAAAACGGGTAGGAGTAGAGGCTCGAAAAGATTTGGAAAAATTCTTCGGGAAACAAGTGCATCTGGAACTATACGTAAAAGTGAATAAAAACTGGCGTAACGACTCGAATCAGCTAAAAAGATTTGGGTATAATAAAAAGTAACTTATTGTTTTAAGATATAATAAACCCTCAATAATTGTTCAATTATTGAGGGTTTATGTTTTTACATAAATGCAGTTCGGAAAATATTTCCACGTTTTGAAGCAGACGGCTTTAGATACTTCTAAAGCCGTCTGCTTTTTATAAAGATCGCTTGTTAAAATAGATTATAGCTCCAATGCATCTGGTGCAGATTATCTTCCGGACATCTCCAACAATTCTTCTAAATATGATCTTTTATTAGAAAGTCGCGGGATTTTGTGCTGTCCTCCCAGTTTATCGTGTTTTTTCAGCCAATCGTAAAACAGGCCTTTCCTGGCCGGATGTATGGTAGGCATATTCAGGGTCATATTGTTAAACCGCTTGGCTTCATAGTCACTGTTAAGCTGTTGCAGGGCGTGATCCAGTTCCATTGTAAAAACCTGCAGGTTTTGGGGAGGGGTTTTAAATTCTATGATCCATTCATGCGCACCCTTTTCCTTTCCTTTCATAAAAATTGGGGCGGCTGTATATTCAATAATTTCGCAACCGGTAACCTGTGAAGCCTTTTTCAATGCATTGTCCGTGTTTTCAATGATCAATTCTTCCCCAAAAACGTTTATATGGTGCTTGGTCCTTCCGGAAACTTTGATACGGTGAGGACTGATAGAGGTGAATCTTACGGTATCGCCAATTTTATAACGCCATAACCCGGCGTTGGTGGTGATTACAACGGCATAATTAGCGCCTATTTCCACTTCGCTTAAAGGAATCACTTTTTCCGAAGAAGTGCCATAGGCATCCATAGGGATGAATTCATAAAAGATTCCGTAATCCAGCATCAATAGCAATCCATCTGCATCATTTTGGTCCTGGCAAGCGAAGAAACCTTCAGAGGCATTATAAATTTCATAATAATGAAAGTCTGCTTTGGGCAATAAATTATGATACTGCTGTGCATAAGGATCAAAGTTAACCCCTCCGTGAAAGTAAACCTCCAGGTTTGGCCAGACCTCAAATAAATTTCCTTTTCCGCTTGATTCCAACACATTATTCAGCAAAACCAGCATCCAGGAAGGAACCCCGGCAAGACTGGTGACATTTTCCATGCGGGTTTCATTTACAATTGCCTGCATTTTTATTTCCCAATCACTCATCAGGGAAATCTCATTACTGGGAGTACTGCTGAACTCAGCCCAAAATGGCATATTATCTATGAGAATAGCCGACAAATCCCCGTAAGATGTTCCGTTATCCCGATAAATTTCCTTGCTTCCCCCCAGGCGCAAACTCTTTCCTGTGAATAATTGTGATTGCGGATTGTTGTTCAGGTACATGCACAACAAATCTTTCCCGGTTGCATAATGGCAATTTTCCAATGAATCATCGCTTACAGGGATAAACTTGCTCTTTGCATTGGTCGTGCCGCTTGACTTTGCAAATAACCTGATGGGCGTTGGCCAGAATATATTGTTTTCTCCATGCCTGCTGCGCTCTATATTGGCTTCATACTCTTCATAACTATGCAGCGGGACCCTTTGGGCAAAGGTTTGGTAATCTGAGAATTCTGAAAAATTGTATTTTTTACCGATTTCGGTATTTCTGGCTTTGTATATCAAAGACTTAAGAAGTTCATTTTGAACCTCATTTGGATATTTTATAAACAATTCCATTTGATGGATTCGTTTTTTTAAAAACCAGGAAGCTATAGAGTTTACTAATGTGATTGGCATTATTCTTTTTTATCTTTAAAAGGTCTTTGAAAAGCTTTGAAATATCGTAATATTCGGTCAAATATTAAAACTAATCCGGAAACATTCAATAATTCATTTCCGATAAAAATAAACAAAAAACAATGAGGTACGAAGGTGTTTTGACAAAAATGAAAACTGAACTCCAAAAAGAAGTCCAATATTACCTGATTTTTGAAACCGATTTCTTGCATCTCAACCAAATCCTGGATAAAACCATCAGTATAAATTTTTTAAGATATCAATGTTTGAACTGCAAATTGCAGAAGAAAATTTTTGCCCAGGGATTTTGTTACAGTTGTTTCACTTCGATCCCTCAGTCCGGCAACTGGATCATGAATCCGGAATTGAGCACTGCTCATTTGGATATTGAAGACCGCGACCTGGATTATGAAAAACAAGTTCAGTTAAAACCACACGTGGTATATCTGGCCAATTCCAGCAATGTGAAGGTTGGAGTTACAAGAAAAACCCAAATTCCAACCCGGTGGATCGATCAGGGCGCGCATGAGGCTATAGAAATTGTAGAAGTTCCCAACAGATATCTGGCAGGGATTACGGAGATGGCGCTAAAACAACACGTATCTGATAAAACCAATTGGAGAAAAATGCTCACCAACGATATCCTTGATCTAAACCTGGAGGAAGAACGTGAAAAATTAAAGAAATATATTCCTGAAGCCGCCAAAGAATATTATCTGGCAAATAATAAAGAAACAGAGATCGTTTTCCCGGTGTTGGAATACCCAAAAAAGGTAAAAACCCTCAAACTCACCAAAGCCCCTTATTTTGAAGGGGTGCTCAAGGGAATTAAAGGTCAATATTTGTTGTTTCAGGATGGCACCGTATTTAATGTTCGGAATCACGAAGGTTTTGTAGTGGAGATATCTGTAAGATAAAGAATCCAAAAAGCCTGACAGGTTTCAAAACCTGTCAGGCTTTTTAATTAATCCTCATTTCACTAATTTTTTTTGATAGTGTCCTGGGCTTTCTTCCTGCCGCCTAATAATCCGCCGAAAATATCACGTGCTACATCTTCAACCTTCTTTTCCTGTTGTGTTCTCACCGAATCTTTTTGAGCCTGAGGAATTACAGCCACGCTGTCTGCTTTTTTTGGAGGAAGTTTTCCCCCTTTTAAAATATCTGAGATCGCATCAAGTCCTTTTTGAGTGTAAGTCTCTTTTTGTTGCTCAATTATTTTTTGAGTGAGGGTATTGATGGCTTGCTGGGTATTTAAATTGATTTGCGGATTCTGAAAACTCCCCGATAAACCTATTGGCAAAGCAACTACCATGTCTTCAATATTCGATGCACTCAATTTGGCAAGTGTTCCTCCAATTTCACTTCCCAGCATTTTTGCGGGAACATCCAGGGTGAGGTTGTAATTCATCCTATTGTCAAAACTGTGGCTTCCCGCGACATTGATGTTAATGCCTTTTATTTTAAAATTAAAAGGGGTTATTTCCGCCATTCCGTCTTTAAAGGTGATTCTTCCCTTTAAGTGATCAAGATTGATATCCTTAAAATCTAAAAAATTCAGTTGTTCATCAAGTTTTGAAAACAAAGCGAGTTTCTCCGGTTGTACCTTGGCCGTTAAAATTTCGGCAAGGGCATTCCCCATAAGGCTTGTGAGTTGCGGGGTTAGATCCTCGTTTAAATTTCCCGATAAATTCATTTGTGTCTGGAGTTTTCCCTCCAAAGCAACCGCAATTGGTACCAAAGCCTTTAATAAATTTAATCCCTCGAAGGATTTTGCAATATCAAGAGCATTTAAATTAAGGTCCATTTTAAAGGTAGGCACCGTATTTTTGGTAGAAACATTTCCGTTTATAGCAATTGTGCCATCAAAAATGTTGGAAGTTACATTTTGAAAAGTCGCAGTTTCATCATCTATGAGCAGCTTTCCTTTTACATTATTTAAAACCAGGTTGTCATAATGCACCCAGTTTACTGCAAAAGTCAAATCGGTATCCAGAAATGAAGGGATCTTAACAGTTTCTTTCCCCGTTGGCACTTCGATCTTCTTTTCTGTGGCCTTTTCTGTTATTTCTGAAGTTTCTGCGACCCTAAAATCATTTACAGAAAAAGTGTTGGAGTTCACTACAAAGTTCCCTTTCAATTTTTGATCAGTGAACAAAAAACCCATAAAATTTTGAATATTTCCTGAAGCCCTGATATCCGTTTTTCCGGTAGTTAAATTGAGTTCCGGTACACGAACGTTTCCCTGATTAAAATTAAAACTTGCGCTTGAGATCATAACTTCATTAGGGATTTCCGGGGATTTATAACTCAGATCCCGGATGCTTGCATTTCCGCTGCTGTTCACATTCTGATATTGCTCTTTTTCAATTGAATTCATATCAAAAGAAGTTTTAATATCTGCGGTTAAAATTCCGTTGAGGTCTTGTTTCAGTTCCAGGGGATAGGCCTTTTTGATATTTGCAAGATTTACAGTGCCCTTAAGCGCCATATTCACCAATTGGTTCCCTGTTAGATTTTTAATATTTCCCTTTCCGGAAAATACATCCTGGTCTATCCTGAAACTCATTTTATCAATATTGAGGAAAGTGTCATCCACCAGGCCGGTCTCGTTTACAATTGCGGCATTTATATTGATGTCCTGCACACTTTTGGGCAAATCGGGATATTTAAAGGAAGCATTGCCGGAGCTAATTTTAATGTTCATTTTAGGAATATAGGTTTCGTCAACAATTCCTTTAATTGTTCCGTTCACTACAAAATCGCCGCTGGTTTCCACATTTTCTATGTTTTTGGCATAAGTTTCAGGAATTACAGCCAGAAAGTTTTTGAAAGAGGAAGATGGAGTTTTAAAACTCAAATCAATTTCGTTATTATTTTCGTTCACCTTTACAAATCCGTCAAAAATAAGCGGTAACTGATTGACAGTAGCTTCATTTTTGAGAAATGTATATTTTAAATTGTCCAGATCCATCTGAATGACAGCATCCAGCGCGACTTTATTTCGGTTTAAATAATTGACCCCATCATAATCCAGGGAAACAAGAGAATTTGTTTCAGTCTTCAGTTCAGAAAGCTGAAGGGAGAAATCCCCGGTGCCCCAATGGTTTAATTCTTCCAGCTTCAGACTGAGATTCTGGCCTTCATCAAAATAATCCAGCCTGGAATTATTGATCTCGTAATGTTGAAGGTCCAATTTGAACGGATTTGATATGGTATCGCCGGATGAAGAAACGGAATCTTTAATGGTGATATCATAATTATTATTCCCAAGTGAATCGACTTTGATGTTCACAAAAGCCTTATTCAGCTTTAATTCATCTATTTTTTTGGGTTGACTGCTGCCCTTAAAAAGTTCTTTAATGGACATTTTCAGTAAAATTTCTTCGCTTAAAGCCAGGGTGTCTCCGGCAAATGGCGCTTTATTAATTACGCTGACGTCTTTTAAAACCAGTGTTGCCTGGGGGAAACTTCTAAATAAGGTAAGGTCCAGATCACTAAACTCCACCTCGGCATTTAGATTGTTGTTAACTCCTTTTTTTACCAGATCCTTCAACTGTGCCTCAAACACAAAAGGTGCGGCGATCAGGAATATTACAATTAACAAAAGGACTGCCCCAACTATTTTAAACCATTTTTTCATTTCAGTATAATTTTTTCAATTAAGGCTGTTGTCCATAATTATGCCATTTTATTTCAAAAGTTCCGGTAATTATCAGATTTTCAGATGCTTCCTTTTCTGAATAAAAATCAAAGAAATTTCTTGCCTCAAAAACCTGATTTTTGAATATTTACCTGCTAATTTTTTTTGAACACTTGCTAACAAAGTTAAGTTTATGTTAGTTTGTTTTCCTTAATTTGCTGTGAAATTAATTAATTCTCTTCTATTTTCTTAAAGCTATTTTGAATCCACTTAAAAACTATTATATCGCCCTTGGAAGCAATCAGGGAAACCGGTTGGAATTGTTGCAATTTGCAATAGATAAGATTCATGTGAATGTTGGTGAAATTGAGCAAATCTCAAAAGTTTATGAAACTCCTGCCTGGGGTTTTGAGGGAAACGCTTTTTTAAATGCCTGTGCAATTGTAAGATCCCGGTTTGCGCCTAAAAAACTGCTGAAAAAATTACTCGATATTGAAAACGAATTGGGGCGTTCAAGAAGTATTTCAAAAGGATATCAAAACAGAACTATAGATCTGGATATTTTGATGATGGAGGATGAAATAGTCGATTCTGAAAGCCTGAAATTACCGCATCCGGAAATGCAAAACCGGAAATTTGTGTTGCTGCCACTTGCCGATATTGCCGGTGAAGTGATCCACCCTATACTAAAACGAAGTATTTCTCAACTTTTAAAAGAGACCAAGGATACTGCAGAAATTACAGCCATTTTTGACAGCCTGAAAAATCCTTCCAAAAATTACAGCTTTACGGGTCTTAATTATATAGCTGTTGAAGGAAATATTGGTGCCGGAAAAACCAGCCTGGCAAGTATGATCTCTGAAGATTTTAATGCCAAATTGATCCTGGAACGATTTAAGGACAATCCATTCCTGCCTAAATTTTACGAAGACCAGCATCGTTATGCATTTCCATTGGAAATGTCGTTTCTGACCGATCGCTATCAGCAACTTTCAGACGATTTATCGCAATTTGATTTGTTTACAGATTTTGTGGTTTCAGATTACGATGTTTTTAAATCGCTTATTTTTGCCAAAATCACCCTGCAGGAGGATGAATATGCCTTGTATCATAAGCTTTTCAGTATTATTTACAAAGAACTGGTAAAACCCGATCTGTATATCTATCTCTATCAAAACACAGAGCGGTTGCTGGAAAATATCAAAAAACGTGGCCGGGATTACGAACAAAAGATCCAACCCGATTATTTGGCAAAAATAAATCAGAGTTATCTGGCTTATATAAAATCACAAACCAATATAAAAGTGCAGATCATAGATATTTCTGACAAGGATTTTATAAACCACCGCCCGGATTATTTATCGATTTTGGAGGAAATTGCACACTAACCCCTGCCTGGCCGGTAAGGCAGGGGTTAGGGGGCTTTTGAAAATAAATCCCACAAAACAATCCCGGCACTCACCGCGATATTTAGGGAATGTTTGCTTCCCAGCTGTGGAATTTCCAAAACGCCATTACTGGCTGTCACCACTTCCTGTTGCACGCCTTTTACTTCATTTCCAAAGATTACCGCGTAGGTTTTGCCTTTTTCCGGAAAGAATTCATTCAACATGGTCGCATTCTCGGCCTGTTCTACAGAGTACACTGCTGTATTTTCGGCTTGCAGTTTTTTCACCACGTCCAAAGTGTTTTCCACGTATTCCCAGGCTACGGTTTCGGTGGCACCTAATGCGGTTTTGTGAATGTCTTTATGGGGAGGCTGTGCGGTAAAGCCACACAGATATATTTTTTGGATCAAAAAAGCATCACAGCTGCGGAATACCGAGCCTATATTGTTTAAACTCCTGATATTGTCCAAAATCACGATAATGGGCGTTTTCGCAGCATCTTTAAATTCTTCTACGCTTTTGCGATCCAGTTCGCTGTTCTCTAATTTCCGATTTATTGCCATAGGCGCAAAAGTAGGAAATTATTAATTTGTTGAGAATCCAATCAAATGGATGTTTTTAGATTATTTATTAGGCAGAATATACCATCAATAAAAACCGGAAATTAAAACGAAAGAGAGAGGCAACAGGAGTGCAGCGGCTTGACGCAATTGTGATAGGGCTTTTGAGATATGAATTTCTACCGTTTTAACCGATATTCCCATTACATCGGCGATTTCTTTATATTTAAGTTGATTATATCTGCTCAATAGGAAGGCTTCCCTGCATTTAGGTGATAATTCTTCAATGGCCACATTAATAATTTCAACTTTCTGTTTATCGCCTGTTGCCTCTTCAAGCTGAAGCTTGCTTAATGTTTCCCATTTTAAGGTTTCCAGAAGGGTGGTTTCCTTGGTTGATTCCCTCATTTTTTCTATAAACTTATTGTGGCAGGCTTTAAAGAGATAGCTTTTAACCGAAGTTTTTATTCTTAGTTCCGTTCTGGACTCCCACAATTTTATAAAAACTTCCTGAACCACATCTTCTGCAAGATCCGGATTCCCCGATAATTTAAGCACATACCCACAAAGCTTCTTATGATTCTTAATAAATAACCTTTCAAAACCAGCTAGGTCCTTTATTAAGAGGGCGTCTTTTTTTAAAGTTGGTATAATTTTTTTTGAGGTAATATTATTTATTTTTGTATTAATTAAAATAATGTGAAAATATATAGGGGTATTTCAGGAAAGTTACGTCATAACTATGAATAGCACGCCTAAAAACAGATAAATGTTAGCATTAATTCAAAAATATCTCAATGCAAATTCTTCCGAAAAGGAAGAAATAGAGCTTTTAAATTGGGTTGAGAAAGACGAAACTAACAAAAAGATTTTTATAGAACAAGTTAAATTATGGAATTATACTTATGAAGAGACCGATCAGTTCAAACCAAATAAAGCTTTTGAGATATTAAAAAGGAAAATTAATAAGCTGCCTGAAAAGAAACAAAATCCTTTTCAACTCAATAAATATTTTAAATACGCAGCTGTTTTTATTTTGGGATTGCTGTCTTTTTTATGGGTTTCAGATTCCGGAGAGTCCTCAAAATTGAATGGTGAAGGTATTGTTGAAGAAAAATCAAAGTTAGAATTTAGCGATAAAATAATCCTTATTAAAGAGGACGGTTCTGAAAATATAGTTCCCGATAAGGAAGAAGAATTGAGTTATGTCAAAGAAAATAAACCCGGCGAAAAATTAGTCTACAATTCCTTAATTGTTCCCCGAGGAAAAATCTTTAAAATCATCCTCTCTGATGGCACAAGGGTTTGGCTCAATGCAGACACCAAAATTAGCTTTCCTCAAAATTTTTTAGCCACAGAAGATACCCGGACGGTCGTGCTGGATGGTGAAGCTTTCTTCGAAGTCGCGCAGAATAAAGATCAACCCTTTATTGTAAAATCCAATGATCTGGAGATTGAGGTTTTGGGTACACGGTTTAACGTATCCTCTTATGAGAGTAGTGATCAAATAAGCACAACCCTGGTGGAAGGTTCAGTAAAGATCAATAATTCAAAGGATTCTATAGCGGGATTAATTCTAAAACCCAGTTACCAGGCCGCATTCAATAAAAACACTGAAAAACTGGAAGCTGTCAAAGTAAATACAACCGATTTTACC
>Ga0209414_1000752_pt1 | contig 15800 bp, 7 predicted proteins | sample LakVidmifraction_4_FD_181154 | JGI IMG/M metagenome (GOLD analysis project Ga0209414, IMG submission 181154) | Hypersaline microbial communities from Lake Vida, Antarctica - Brine Hole Two &gt;0.2 micron (SPAdes) (version 2) | ecosystem: Environmental > Aquatic > Non-marine Saline and Alkaline >... | reverse complement strand
CTGGCGTTTATGGCGATATGCTTGAGATGGGTATTCTTGATCCAGCGAAAGTTGCGCGTTCAGCACTAGAAAACGCTGCTTCTATCGCTGGTTTGATGCTCACAACCGAAGCTATGATTACTGACTTACCAGAAAGCGATGACGGCATGGCTGGCATGGGCGGCGGTGCTGGTGGTGGAATGGGCGGTATGGGCGGCATGATGTAAGCTGCGCTAACACCGATATTCCTATCCACTAAAAATCATCAATGATAACTATTGGTGATTATAGCTAAGAGAAAGCCCCTACTCATTGAGTTGGGGCTTTTTTTATTGTCTTCTATTTGTTTAATATTACCTTGAGTCACAGAGTAACTATGAACTAATGAGGGTTATCGTTATACCTGCGGCCTATATTTTGATCGTGAGACTCCTATCCATCTTTTTAATAGAGAATAGTAAAGAAGTATCTTAGAATTATTTTAATCACTCTGTTATTAGAATCGTTTTAATTGGCTGTGAAGGAATAATAAGTCTGTTAGGTCATAATCCCTACTCTTTCTTTTTGCCTCGATTCGTAGCCATTATCTAAAGGATAACAAAATGACAGATAAACCTAGTAAGCTTATGGGTTTTCTTTCTTATATTAAATGAAAAATATCGCAGATAATAATATAATTTCGGCAATGTTGTAGTCATTTGTAGATGAGTGTACTATGCCGACATGGTCCCATATCTTTATTTTGTATGAATATTCGAATGATGTCCATAAAATAATTGAACTGATCAATAATCGCGGTGGTAATTTTCAATGATGCAGATGGATAGTCTTAGTGACGCTTTAGCGAGAGCATCGATGAATCGTTCACGTTTGGTATTTCTTTCTGAGTTGCTAGCGGATTGTAACGAGTTAGAGTGTTACAAAGTATTGGATATGAATCGCCTATTATCTGAGAGGTTGATTAATATGCCGAAGCACGAAAGGGCGAGAGCTATTACAACTGAGGTTGGAGCATTAATTAATCTTATACCTGAAAGTGTAGTGTTAATTACAGGGTTAGAAATTCTATTTGATTGTAGCTTAGCCGTAGACCCCATTCGATTACTAGCGACTTGCGCTAAGAATAAAACACTCATGGTCTTATGGCCTGGGTTCAAAACAAGTTCTGGATTGAGTTATGCAACTCCTGACCACCCAGAACATCGAGCTTATAAAGCATCAGGTTTAAGCGATGTGGTTTTTTTAGCAGATAATGCACATCTGTACTGAAAAATGATTTGAGGAAGACTAATGAAATACGGTGATTTAATTCAGTTTGAACCATTAGAAACTGTACTGCAATTACGTGATGCAAACGATGAGCAAACTGCAGCTAATATGGTTAAAACCTATGTTGTTTCTGATGAGATGGCAGAGCGTTTGACTGATATAGTCTTTCCTCAGTTGCAGTTTGAAAACCCTGTAGATAATAAAGGGGTATTGATAGTAGGTAACTACGGTACAGGTAAGTCTCACCTGATGTCAGTTATCTCTAGTATTGCTGAACACGAAAGCTTAGCTACTGAGATTAATAATGATCAAGTAGCGGAAGCTGCAAAAAGCATTGCAGGTAAATTTAAAGTTATTCGTACTGAAGTTAGTGCGGCGTCAGAGATGTCACTTCGAGAGATTATCACCAGTTTGTTGACTGAAGAGTTGGGAAATATGGGTGTCACCTATGTTTTCCCTCCTGCAAATCAAGTAACTAATCACAAGGCTTGCTTTGAAGACATGATGGCGGCTTTTCAGGATGTTTACCCTGACCATGGACTCCTGTTTGTAGTCGATGAATTACTTGACTACCTGGATTCTCGTAAAGATCAACAAGTAGTACAAGACCTAGGATTCATGCGTGAGATCGGCGAGGCAAGTAAACACTTACGTTTTCGTTATATCGCTGGTATCCAGGAAGCCATTTTTGATAGTCATCGCTTTCAATTTATTTCAGATCGTCTTCGTCGAGTGAAAGATCGGTTTGAGCAGGTCTTTATCGCTCGTAATGATATTAAGTTCGTTGTCTCAGAACGCCTCTTGAAAAAAACAGCCGACCAGCAAGCTAATATCCGCGAGTACCTAAAGCCATTTGCCAAGTTCTACGGCAATATGAATGAGCGCCTTGAGGAGTTTGTAAGCCTGTTTCCTGTTCATCCAGATTATATTGATACTTTTGAGCAAGTCAGTACCGTTGAAAAACGTCAGATACTTAAAAGCTTATCGATTAGTATGAATAAGTTAATGAGTCAGACTGTGCCGAATGAATACCCTGCATTGGTTGCCTATGACAGCTATTGGAAAGAGCTGAGTGCTGATGCCAGTTACCGGACTATTCCAGATATAAGAGAAGTCATCAATATCAGTAACGTATTGCATGAGCGTATCACTCGCAGTTTCACACGCCCAGCTTACAAAGATATGGCATTGCGTATCATTGATGCTCTATCTTTGCACCGTTTGACGGTAAATGATATTTATGCGCCAATGGGTGCTACAGCAAAAGAGCTACGAGATACCTTATGCTTGTATCAGTCTGGTATTGAAGACTTAGGCGGTGACCCAGCAGATGATTTATTGTCTCAGGTTGAGACTGTTCTACGTGAAATTCACAAGACTGTAAGTGGACAGTTTATTTCAGTCAACCAGGATAACCAACAGTTCTATATCGATCTGAAAAAGACTGATGATTTCGATGCTATTATCGAGCAGCGAGCAGAAACACTTAGCAATGAGGCTAAAAATCGTGCTTATCATAAAGCGCTATATAATATTTTGGAATGTTCTGACCTACCTACTACCGAATTTAGGAACCTTTGGGGCAATGAAATAATCTGGGCCGAGCGTAACAGTGGTCGAATAGGATGGTTGTTTTTTGGTACGCCTAATGAACGCAGCACAGTATATCCACCTCGTGACTTCTACCTGTATTTTATACAGCCTTTTGACTGCCCAAAAATTAAAGATGAAAAACGAGCGGATGAATTACAGTTTTTTATATCTAACTTTGATGACCAGTTTAATTCAGCATTAGAGAATTATGCTGCGGCAATAGATCTATCCGCCACAGCTTCTGGTCATGCTAAGCAAACCTATGAGGCCAAGGCTAATAACTTCCAGCGCGATATGAATAAATGGCTACAAGAAAATATGGCCAAAGCCTTTGATGTCGTCTATCAAGGCAAGAGAAAACCTATGATGGATTGGGCGAAAGGTGTTGATTTCAGAGCACGCGCAGGACTTGATGCCAACAGCCGTATTAATTTCAGAGATAGGATTAATACTATCTCTGGTATTTGTCTGTCCCAGCACTTTGAGGATATAGCGCCTCAGTATCCACATTTTTCGGTACTGGTAACTAATCGTAACCGAGAGCAATATGCCAAAGATGCTCTGCGTGTTATTAGTGGTGGTAATCCTACTAAGCAGGCTACTGCTATATTGGATGCGCTTAAATTACTCGACGGCAATCGCATCAGTCCTAATGGTTCTCCTTATGCCCAATATATCGTTGCTAAGCTGAAGGATAAAGCTCAAGGGCAGGTAGTCAATCATACTGAGCTAATAGAAGAAATCCACGGTGCTGAGTACTTAGCTCCCGATAGCTTTCGCTTGGAAAATGAATGGACAGCTGTACTTTTAGCATCACTGGTTTATTCTGGTGATATTGTACTGGCTATTCCAGGTAACAAATTTGATGCCTCAAAACTGGCTGAGCTGGCAAGTACATCCATAGAAGACATTGCTGCTTTTAAACATATTGAGCAACCAAAAGACTGGAATATGCCAGGTCTACAAGCTCTATATGAGCTGTTGGGCTTGGCTCCAGGTTTAGCGATAGAGATCTCACAAAATAAAGATGGCAGTATCGCTGCGCTGCAAGACCGTATTGCTGATAAGGTTAAAAGACTAGTAACGACCATTCATAGTTTAAGGGAGAAATTGCCATTCTGGAGTGACCATGTGCTAACAGAAGCCGAAGCAGATCAATACAAGCAGCAGCTAGCAGACACCAAAAACTTCCTTGAAAGTCTACAAGCCTACAATACGACAGGCAAGCTGAAAAACTTCCGGCATAGTGCTGATGATGTGCGCAGTCATAAAGCAGGTCTTGACCAGTTAGAGCAGCTAGAGAGACTTCAGCAGGTAGTGGAAGAGATCAGTGGTTTGGCAACGTACTTATCCAAGGCCGAAGCAGTGCTGCCCATAGCTCATGCTGATGTAGTAGGTTGGCAAGCTCGTTTAAAAGCGGTACGTGCAGATTTGTTAGAAGCATTGGGAGATGCCAGTAAGCGATTAAAGACTGGCTTTCAGTCCAAGGCAATCAATCAACTGGCAGATTTAAAGAATGAGTATATTCGCATCTATTCAGGTTTATTTGCTAAAGCTCGTTTGACAGTCAATGAAGATAAGCGCAAGCGAACGCTGCTTAATGATATACGCATTGAACAACTACAGACTCTAAGCACCGTTGATATTTTGCCCAGCAATCAGCTGAATGAATTTCGCAATGCTTTGGCTAGTCTTAAAGCCGCTAGTGCTTTGTCAGAGAAAGATTTGCAAGCAGATCCTCTTCCTAGTAATTCAGATTTTTACCCTAACCATGAAGACCTATCTATCTCTGCAAATCGCAAGTTGGAACAGCTAGAGAATAAACTAGATCATTTGGTGCAAGACTGGACACAAAATCTACTGGAAAACCTCAAAGACCCTGTAACTCACGATAGCTTAAACCTGCTAGCGGAAGGGGATCGGACTCAAATTGATGACTTCATCAATAGTAAGTCCCTACCTCAGCCGATTGATGATGGGTTTATAAAAGCATTGCGCCAAGTACTACAGGGTTTAGTTCCGGTAGAAATAACCTCCAATCAGATTAAACAAGCGTTGTTTCTTCAAGGCTCTGCCGCAACTACAGAGCAACTCAAGTCTAGGTTAGATCAGTTCTTAGCTGAGCAATGCCGCGGTCAGGATGTTAGTAAAGTCCGCATCGTACTGAAATAGGAATAAACATGGATGAAACCGAACTTAAGCAGTTGATTAGTAAGCCGGAATGGACTGATGTCGAGCATAAAGCTGCGAAAAATAAATACCCAAAGGAAGCATTATCTTCTGTAAGTGCTTTTGCTAATACAGATGGTGGTTACCTACTATTTGGTGTTGATGAGCGGCTAGATGACCCCATTGCAGGTGTAGAAGCTATTGATAAAGTACAAAATGAATTTATCGGTATTTTAAAAGATACAAAAAAATTCAGCTGCCCAATTAATTTTGACGTCGATTTGGTCGATGTCAGTGGCAAGCAGGTATTGGTATTTAAGATTTATGAAGCTTTACGTCATGATAAACCGATTTATCTTAACGGTGACATGAAGCAAACCTATCTCCGCAAAGGAGGTAGAGACGATAAAGCCACTGATATTGAAATCAAACGCATAGTACGTGACAGTGATTTGCGCAGTGCCGACGAACGTCTTATTGATCTTGATGCTGAGACTTTCTTTGATGTGAATACCGTTAAATGGTATCGAAATATATACGAACGTCATCACGGCGAGCGCTTTTCAGAACTATACCATTTAGAGTTTTTAGATCAGCTTGCTTTGGTCAGAGAGCAGGGTGATCAGCTTAAGCCTACATTGGCAGCTGTACTGATGTTTGGTAATGAAACCACCCTGAGTCAGTTATTGCCACGGTTTACATTAGATGCTTTTTGGCATCATGTGAAGATGGATGATGTCAGTGATCAGCGCTGGGATGACCGTCGTAGTTATGAATGCAACCTATTCAATACTTGGCGGCAACTCTCTGAGCGCTTTATGTACTTCGCAGAACAACCCTTTCAAATAGATGAAACCAATCTACAGCGTAAGAACGAAACACCAGATTATATTGGCTTTCGAGAAGCGGCAGTGAATGAATTGGTACATCAGGATTATACAGATACCCAACGCATAGCAACTATTCATTTCTATAGGGATGCCAGTGTCTACTTCAATCCAGGTGACTCGCTAATTGATATTGGTCAATTGGGTAAAGGCGGTAGTGCAGCTCGCAACCCTATTATCATGCAAACTTTTCATCGAATCAAACTCAGTGAGCGAGCTGGCTCTGGCTTGAAGGATATCTATCAAAACTGGCAAAGGCTGGACCGACCAAAGCCTCAAGTAATCAATAATAAAGCACTTAAAACTTTCCAAATTACCCTTGATAAAAAATCCAAGGTCACAGAATTACAGGAAACTATACAACAGCGTATCGGTGCGCTACTAACTGATATCCAAGCGCGAGTATTTATTCACTGCTTGGCGCAAACTATGACTGTGGAGCAGCTTGCCTCAGTGACTAACGCGGCTGTCGCTGATATATATCCAATCATCGATCATTTGACTCGACAGGGTATGTTACAGGGTATGCCTGATGGCTATCGTGCTCTAGAACACTTTTCTACAGGCCTTAAAGATTTGTCGCTGCTTTCTTTAAAGTCTAATCAAGAGACTAATTTAGCGACTGGAAAAATGACTAACCTAGAAGAAAAAAGTGACCAACCTCAGCAAGAAGTGACTAACCTAACTACCAATAGTGACCAAGCTAAGCAATTGGTTGATGGCTTAAAAAAACCGCAAATAGCGTTAATCAGAGTACTTGAACGATCTATGGCACTGGCCGATTTAATTGAGGTACTGGACGTTAGCCATAGAAGTCATTTTAGTAAGAATAGCCTACAGCCTTTGATGCAGCAGGGTATAGTAGCTCAAACTCATCCTGATACTCCAAACCACCAAGATCAAGCATATTTTTTGACAGACATGGGATTAGCGGTGAAAGAGCAGTTAATAGTGGAAGAATAAGTCGATCTACTATTCTTACGAAAATTAATATAAAGCGACTAAGCTAGAAATAAAGTGACTAAGCTAATATTAATGATGGTCGAGTTATATTGTTCTGTGGTTCAGACAAGATATTACTATTGCAGTAGATAATAATAAACTGCCAAACAGATTATGAAATATAAGAGAGTAGAGTGATGCCAAGCAATACAATGACACAGAATAATGTTTTAGACCTCGATGATCCGAATCAAGAACAAAGACAAGGTGGCCCTGTTGAATGCTTAGGTAAAACTTTCGCCAATGAAGCTGAACGCCGAGAGCATTATTTAGCGATATTAGCTGAAAAGTTAAAAGATCCCGAGTTTCGTAAAATTGAAGGCTTTCCGATAGGGGAGGATGAAGACATTTTAGAGTTGTCTGACCCGCCATATTATACCGCTTGCCCAAATCCTTTTATTGAAGAGTTTATTGCTCATTATGGTAGGCCTTATAATCCCGACGAAAAATATATGCGTGAGCCTTATGCTGCTGATGTGAGTGAGGGGAAGAATGACCCTATTTATAATGCCCATAGTTATCATACAAAAGTACCTCATAAAGCAATAATACGCTACATACTACACTACACTTCACCAGGTGACCTTGTTTACGACGGTTTTTGTGGGACTGGCATGACTGGTGTAGCAGCACAATTGTGTGCTGATAGAGAGGTTGTAGAAAGTTTAGGGTATCGAGTCTTAGTTGATGGGACAATATTAAAAGAGGATGAGAGCAATGATGGAAATAGCTTGTGGGTCCCTTTCACAAAATTAGGAGCCCGAAAAGTTATTTTAAATGATTTATCACCAGCTGCCACATTTATTTCTTATCATTATAATAGTCCTGTTGACGTTCAAAAATTCGAGTTTGAAGCAAAAAAAATCATAGAGGAAGTTAGAAAAGAGTGTGGATGGATGTATGAAACTAAACATTCAGATGGTAAGAAAGGAATAATTAATTACACAATATGGTCGGATGTGTTTAGTTGCCCTGAGTGTGCCTCTGAAATTGTGTTTTGGAATGAAGCACTGGATTTTGATGAAGGGAGAGTAAAAGAGAAGTTCTCTTGTCCAAGTTGCAAAATAAAATTAACTAAAAGAAACGTGGAAAGAGCTTGGGAGGTAGAGTATGACCAAACCATTAAGAAGACTATTAAAATAGCAAAAAAAATTCCTGTTCTAATCAATTACTCTATAGAAGGAGTGGCGGGAAAGTTTGAGAAGAAGCCGGATAGATTTGATTTAGATTTAATTAAGGAGGTTCAAAGTAAGGAGATTACTTATTGGTACCCTAAAGATAGATTAATAGAAGGTAAGGAAACTAGAAGAAATGACTCTATTGGGCTAACTCATGATCATCAGTTTTATACCAAAAGAAACTTGTGGGTTTTAGCTGCTAGTTGGGAGCGTTTATCTAAGGCAGGAGTGCGGTTTCCATTCCTGTTTACTGCCAGTCAGAGAGCCTTGTCTAAATTAGCTAGTATTGCTTTTTCTTACTTTTTTCACGGTGGTGGTGGATTTATAAATGCAGGCACGAAAGGAACTCTGTATGTGCCTAGTACAAATCCTGAGGTTTCAGTTTTCAATAGCTTAGAGTCTAGAATAAAATCACTTAGGTTTTCTTATAATGCTGATTTTTCTAATTTTATCATTGATACAAGTAGTACAACACAGTCGTTGATTCCATCTGATTCGTTAGACTATTTGTTCATAGACCCTCCATTTGGGGCAAATATAAATTACTCTGAACTTAATACATTATGGGAGCCTTGGCTTAGGGTAAAAACTAATATCAAAGAAGAGGCTATAGAAAACTCAAGCCAGAAAAAAGGTATGTTTGAATATAAAGAATTGATGACTTCAGCCTTTAAAGAAGCATATAGAGTGTTAAAGCCAGGCCGTTGGATGACAGTGGAGTTCTCCAATACAAAAGCATCCGTTTGGAATAATATTCAAGCTGCCATTACAGAGGCAGGATTTATTGTTGCAAACATATCTGCACTTGATAAAAAACAAGGAAGCTTCAAAGTTTATACGACTCCAACGGCAGTAAAGCAAGACTTAATTATATCAGCGTATAAACCTAATAGTGAGTTTGAAAATCGTTTTGAAGTTGAAACGAATGAAGAGGGTGTATGGGATTTTATTAGAACTCATTTAGGATATCTACCTGTTGTTAAGAAGGATAGTAGTGGGATAACTAAAATACCTGAGCGCGATTCTAGAATATTATTTGACCAAGTGATTTCATACTTTGTAAGAAACTTAAGAGATGTCCCTGTTTCTAGCAGAGAGTTTCAGCAAGGTTTGCTAGAACGCTTTTCTGAACGGGATGGCATGATATTCCTACCTGAGCAAGTGTCTGAATATGATAAAGCTAGAATATCTAGCAAGCAATTAAAGCAGCTCACTATCTTTGTTGATGATGAAGCGTCAGCTATAGAATGGCTACGTCAATTGCTCAATGAAAAAACACAAACCAGTCAAGATATTCATCCTAAGTTTATGCAAGAGCTATCAGGCCTTAGAAAAGGTGAAGAGCAACTAGAGCTATCCAAGTTACTAGAACAGAATTTCCTTCAATATAATGGTGAAGGACCGGTACCAACGCAAATCAATAATTATTTAACTAAGAATTGGCATGAATTACGGGATGTAGGTCGAGACTCGTTAGAGCTCAAAAAGAAGGCTAAAGATCGTTGGTATGTGCCTAACCCTGACCGTGAAGAGGATTTACAAAAGCTACGTGATCGTGACCTTTTAAAACAGTTTAACGAATATAAAAACCATGAAGGTCGTAAACTAAAAACGGTTCGTATGGAAGCTGTGCGTTGCGGCTTTAAAAAATCTTGGCAAGATCGAGACTATAACACCATCATCGCAGTAGCAGAAAAAATCCCTCAGAACTTGTTGCAAGAAGATCAAAAACTCTTAATGTGGTATGACCAAGCTCAAACTCGTGTTAGTGATGAGAGTTTATTCTAATGAGCCAAGCTGTAGCTGAAAGGCAATTTCAAATAGGGGATTGGGTATGGGTACATAGCTCTGACCCAAAAGGAAATAAGCAATCGGGTAGAGTTGTAAGCTCTAGTAGTCTTTGGGGCACTATTAGCTACAAAGTCTGGTTAATGCAGAACGATGATTCTAAAGTTGAGAGGGTCATCAAAGTTGATACCGAGCAGCTATCACCTTATACATCGTCCAATAGCATAACGCCTGAATATATCGCTTATCTTGCTGCAGCTGCACGGATAGCGGCTAGCCAGCAGGAGGAGATGCTATTAGCTCCTATGGGCAGTAATGTCATACCTTTGCCTCACCAGCTAAAGGCGTTAAACAAAGCCGTTAGTAAGTCACAAGTCAGGTATCTACTTGCTGATGAAGTGGGCTTGGGTAAAACGATTGAAGCTGGCCTCGTGATGCGTGAGTTAAAACTGCGTGGATTGGTACGCAGAATATTAGTAGTGGCACCTAAAGGTATAGCAACTCAGTGGATTAGTGAAATGCAGGTGCATTTTAATGAGCCATTTGAGTTGGTTATACCTGGAGATTTGATTGGTACTAGTCAAGATGTTACTGAGAATATATGGCAGCGACATGACCAAGTAATCTGTTCTATGGACTCAATTAAACCCATTGAAAAGCGTCGTGGTTGGAGCCTTGGAAAAATAGATCAATATAACAAGCAGCGCTTTGATGATGTGATTAGTGCTGATTGGGATCTTATAGTAGTGGACGAATCCCACCGCTTGCAAGGCAGTACCGATGCTGTTGCTCGATTTAAACTAGGCCAAGGCTTGGCTGACGCTGCACCTTACTTACTTCTACTATCTGCAACGCCGCATCAAGGAAAATCTGATGGATTTCAGCGCCTAATGTCTTTGCTAGATCGAGAACGTTTTTCTGATGAAGCTTCTGTTACACAGGAGCGAGTACAACCTTATATTATTCGTACTGAGAAACGTCAGGCCATTGATGCTGAAGGAAAACCGCTATTTCGCCCTCGCAAAACTCAGTTGGTCAGTGTGGCATGGCAATCGGCTCATGCTAGCCAGCGAGATCTCTACGATGCAGTAACGGATTATGTACGTGAAGGCTATAATCAGGCACTGGAGACTAAGCAAAATGCCATAGGGTTCTTGATGATCCTGATGCAGCGCTTGGTAGTCTCTAGCCCTGCAGCTATTCGGGCTACTCTGCGACGACGCTTGGAGGTGTTGAATAAACCGTCACTGGCTGAGCAAGCTTCATTACTCCCTCTTGTAGGAGAGTGGGATGACTTAGATGGTCAGCAGCAGACAGATGAATTGTCTAATACCAAAATCAAAGCGTTAAAAAACGAAAAGGCCGAAGTACAGCATCTGTTGGACTTAGCTGATCGCTGTGTTCAGCAGAGTATCGATGCTAAAGCCGATGCACTGCTCGAATGGATTATGAAATTACAGCAAGAAGAAAATGATCCTAATCTCAAGGTGTTGATCTTTACTGAATTTATACCCACTCAGACTATGATGGCAGCGTTTTTACGCGAACGTGGTATGTCGGTTGTTACTTTGAATGGCTCTTTGAGTATGCATGAGCGCAAGGAAGTACAAAAAGACTTTGCACAAGATGCTCGTGTGATGATATCAACTGATGCCGGTGGCGAAGGTCTTAACCTACAGTTCTGTCATGTCATTATTAATTACGATATTCCTTGGAATCCTATGCGTCTTGAACAGCGTATTGGCCGAGTTGATCGTATTGGTCAAAAGAAAGTGGTTCGAGCGCTTAACCTGGTATTTGAAGATACGGTAGAGCATCGAGTGCGCGAAGTTTTAGAAGAAAAGCTTAATATCATCTTGGAGGAATTTGGTGTTGATAAAACCAGTGATGTATTGGATTCAGCCCAAGCTGGTAAGCTATTTGATGAGCTATACACCGGTGCAATTAATAATCCTGATGCTATAGATGTAGAAATTGAGAAAGCACTACAGCAATTAAAAGAACAGGCTGCTTTAAGTAAAGATAACAAAGAGCTATTTACAGATGATAGCCCAGTGGATACAGTTGATGCTCATAAAATAAGCCAACACCCTTTACCCTATTGGATAGAGCGTATGACGCTGAATTTCCTCCAGGATAATGGTGGTGAGGTTATTCGTAATGAAGATCAAACTTGGCAGTTGCAATGGCCTGATGGTGAGCTTTGGCAGAGCAGTCTATTTGACAATAAGCTGACAGGAGACTTGCCTGCTGCTGAATATATTACTTTGGATAGATCAAAGATTCGTGGCTTGCTACAGAGTTTGCCTATTTGGTTTTCGGAGCAGGATGTGCCTGCAGTGAGCATTTCTAGTATTCCCAATTCTGTCGATGGATTATGGTCGTTGTGGCAAATTACTTTAGATACATCTGGTCTGGCACAGACTAAAAGGTTAAAACAGACAACATACCTTCCTGTCTATCAAACGATGGAAGGTAAATATTTTCCAGCTACAGCTAAACGAATTTGGGAAGCATTGCTAAGTAACAATGCGCAGCTAGTTGCTAAAGACTCTCTAGAATCAGACCATTTAAATTTTTATGATTTTGCTAGGAAACAAGTAGAAGAGTCAGGTGAAACCACTTTTGAAGTACTTAAAGAAAAGTACACTGAGAACCTAACTCGAGAAAGAGATAAAGTGGAGTATGGTTTTAATGCACGCAAGCGAGCGATAGATCGTATTGGCCTGCCTGAGGTAAAAGCTCATAGATTGGCTAACTTGTTACAAGAGAGGCAGCAGTGGTTATCTAGTTTTTATGTGAGGCAGAAAATAAAACCGGAGCTAAATGCACTTCTGATTCTGAGAGTTAAACCAGGAAGTTCTGACCATGCTTGATAAAGTACCATTGCCATCATGGCAGCAGAAAATAATAAAGCAGCTGGATGGACGTCTTACTCAGCACTTTATTGTAGATGATCCTGATTGCTTATTAGCTGAGGAATCACTTCAGAAGGCCTTACTAGAACAGGGTTTTCAGTTGTATTTCTTTGAGGATTCGATAGAACTTAGACATTTTTTGTCTGTTCAGTTAGTGTCTAGCGATAGCAGCTGTGTTATTAGTGTAGACTCTAATAATCATGATATTAGAACATTGCCTTATGACTTATCAAATGATTCGCATTGTCTGTCTATAGCACTAGTTGATTGCTTTCCAGATCTTTATTACTCTATATTGAAATCATTGCAGATCGAAGAGCTGAATATACTGGATTCAGCTCTTGTGGAATATACTCCAGGACAAATGAACGAAACAGCAAGTTGTGACTTTGTTTTACGTCATGTTTTTAAACTAGCCCCTGAAGTTATTCAGAATTCTTCAGACTTATTAAGCAGTCTGTTACGTCTGCATTATCGGGATATTGAGCTGCCCGACGTTCTCAGGCATCGTTTAATTACTTTGTTGGCCCGTCGCAAACAATTCAAAGCTTGGCCTCTTAAAGATATTGTATCGAGCAAACAGATCTTTTTCGCATTTTTACAAGGCCATTGGTCTTCGTATGTTGATGAAGTGGCTGAGGCTCTCGCACAAGGAGTTAGAGAGCCAAAAGCAGTTTATCATGCGTCTGATACACACGAAGATATAAAAGAAGAAAAGGTTGTTCTACCTTTTGGACATGATGATGTCAGAATCTATATAGACAACCTGTTCCTAGAAGGTTATTTATCTACCATAGAAATTGGATACTCTAATCGCCTAGTAGATCACTGGAGCTTAGTTGGTGTTTTGCAAGATCCAGATAAAGAATTGAAGAAGCGAGTGACTGGCTTAATCAAGCTTTGTGACGAGACACTACCAACTCAAAAGGATAGGCACCAACAATGGCAACAATACGCTTACCGTTGGGCTGAGCTATCGGCGAGTTACCATTCAAATAGAAATCAATTAAATACAGAGCAAGAAATTGTTGATAGCTATGTTAATTTACAACAGAAAGTTGATGATCAGTTCTCTGCTTGGATGCTAGATAAATATACTAGTTTGCATAATCATCCTCCATCAAATCCAGCAATGCTGCACCATATACCAAGAGTAATGGCGAGGGAGATTGATAGAAGTAAAACTGCTAAAACCGCTTTGATTCTTGTGGATGGATTAGCTATTGATCAATGGGTGACTACAAGAGCAGAGCTAAATTTTGATGCGAATGCTATTAGTATATTTGAGTCGGCTGTTTTTGCTTGGGTGCCAACGGTGACTTCTGTTTCACGCCAGGCGCTTTTTTCGGCTAAAGCTCCTTATCAATTTGCTAATTCTATTTCGACAACCAGTAGCGAACCAAAAGCTTGGCAGCAGTTTTGGCAGAATAATGGCTTAGTCAAAAATCAGATTTTTTATAAGAAGAGTTTAGGTAGGGATGATGTCGAGGTTTTGATTGATGAGTTAAGTGATCATCGGTTACGTGCTGTAGGTTTAGTGATTAACACGGTTGATGACATGATGCACGGAATGCAATTGGGTGCTGCAGGAATGCACAATCAGGTCAAGTTGTGGGCAGAAAGTGGCTACCTTCAAAGGTTAATTAATGCATTATTAGATAGCGGTTATTCCGTTCACCTTACTTCGGACCATGGTAATGTCGAAGCAGTGGGCTCCGGCAAAATTAGGGAAGGCGCTATTGCTGAGAGTAGAGGTGAGAGAGCCAGAGTATACAAAACCGAATCGCTAATGCAGAGTATCAATTTTTCTAACGCAGATGCTGTGATATGGCCTCGAACAGGTTTACCGAATGATTATTGGCCTGTGGTAATGAAAGGTCGTAAAGCATTTGTTGCACAAGACGAAAATATTGTAGGGCATGGTGGTATTGCTATTGAAGAAGTTATTGTGCCTTATATAAGGCTAGGAAGGAACTGAATGAAAACTAAAAAACCATTAGTGGGTTTTGATCGTTACGTTGAAAAAGACTGGATGGATCAGTCTGCCAAATTGGTAATAGCTGAGAATAACCCTAATGATATTAATGAAAAACTTGATGAGTACTTACAGACATTTATTGCTGGCGAAACCAGTCGCCGTAAAACAAAAAACATACTAACAGCGACTTGGGCCAAATCACGGTCAGCTGATTTGGCCTACAAAAAGCAAGCGGCACAGTTATTTGTGAAGGCAGATAAGCAGGAGCGTTTGCTCATTCATTATGGAATGAGTATTGCAACGTATCCATTCTTTATGGGCTTGAGCAAAATTCTAGGTCGTTTGTTTAAGCTTCAGGATGAAGTAACTAATGCTGAGTTTTATCGTCGAGTGATCGAGACTGTAGGTGATAGGGATAGCATCAAGCGTGCTGCAGCTAGATACTTACAAAGTCTAATAGAGTGGGGTGTTTTAGAGCAGTCTTCCAAAGGAGCAGTGAAACCTGCATTGAAGGTAAAGGTTGCAGGCTCTGATGTAATAACTTGGTTATATACCTCAATTTTATTTTCATCGGATAGAGATAGGCTCTCTATTGATGATATAACATCAGATCCATGTTGGTTCCCGTTTGAAATAACTCACGGAGATTTTAATATCAATGAATCTGAGATTATTGAAGTGGTACATCAAGGCGTAGGTAATACCTTGGTAGCATTAAAATCTAAAGCCAATGTTTAGGTATTTCTAAACCAAAACTTCTAGCAGAGTACTTCAGCATTTGAAGTATTTCGCTGTGCCTATCTTGATCGTAAGCTAGATTATTAGGTGGTGTTTCAAAAAGTATGCTGGCATTAGACATAACCATAATTGATATAAAAGAACACCGTATTGAACGTTTTAAAGTGATTGTCGAGTTTCTTAGAAAAAGCACAAGTCTTTCTAACTGCTCGCCTCAATCGGTGTCTTAAACGGCAATTATTACCTTCTATGCCAACAGTATATCTTTTACCAATCTGCTTAGGGTCTGCCTTGAAGGCGG
>Ga0209414_1000751_pt1 | contig 15835 bp, 27 predicted proteins | sample LakVidmifraction_4_FD_181154 | JGI IMG/M metagenome (GOLD analysis project Ga0209414, IMG submission 181154) | Hypersaline microbial communities from Lake Vida, Antarctica - Brine Hole Two &gt;0.2 micron (SPAdes) (version 2) | ecosystem: Environmental > Aquatic > Non-marine Saline and Alkaline >... | reverse complement strand
CTGAACTAATCGAAGGGCTAGACACCGAAACCTTTTACGGTAATGCAGCGGGTCAAGTCTGTAAAAGGACTTCATACAATAACAACATACGCGGCACTTACGCAGGAATTGGCTATTCATACAATTCAGCCGAGGACATTTTTATTACTCCGCAGCCTTTTCCTTCTTGGATAAGAAGTGGCTCATTTTGGGATGCACCTGTTGCGATGCCAACAGATGGCGGGATGTATTCTTGGTCTGAGTCAGAGCAACTATGGCAGGAAATTACGACTGAATAATATAGACTGTTGCTATGAGATTTCACGTAGTCAGCCTGCCACATACACAAACAACTAAAGATTATGTCAACTGTGCCTACACCGAAAAGGTAAGGCGCTTTTGTATGATGATGAAAAACCTTGGACATACAGTATATCTATATGCCGGAGATCAGAATGAAGCAGCGTGTGATGAGTTAATTACTTGCATCACAGAGGAACAGCGAGCTGAGTCCCTAGGTGACAGACACTTTACAGAAGGATCTTTTGATAACACTCTGCCACACTGGCAGACCTTTACAGCAAATGCTATTGAAGGTATCAGAAAGCGTGCGCAGCAGAAAGACTTTCTTTGCTTTATCGGTGGCTCAACACAGCAACCGATAGCAGATGCTTTCCCAAGCCACATCAGCGTAGAGTTTGGTGTGGGATACGGTGGAGTATTTAGCAAGTTTAGAGTCTTTGAGTCTTATGCTTGGATGCACTCAATCTATGCAATGTTTAAGAATCCTACAACAGTAGATGGTCAGTTCTTTGATGCAGTAATACCTGGTTACTTAGAGCCAGAGATGTTTCCGCTACAGAAGAAGAAGGAAGATTATTATCTATTCGTTGGTCGCTTGGTAGATCGCAAGGGCTGGAGAATAGCCCAAGCAGTATGCGAAGAGATGGGTGTTCGCTTTATCGCAGCAGGTCCTGGTAACTTCTCAGGATACGGCGAGTATATGGGACCAGTAGGTGCCAAGCAGCGTGCCGAACTTATGGGCGGTGCAATAGCAATGTTTGCCCCTACCTTGTACATAGAACCTTTTGGAAATGTAGTTATCGAAGCACAAACCTGTGGAACTCCAACTATCACTACAGACTGGGGCGCTTTCACAGAGACAAATATTGACGGTCTTACTGGTTATCGATGCCGAAGTGGACTTGAGTTCGCAGAAGCAGCCGAGAAGGTAAAGGGCCTCAACCCATTAAAGATCCACAAGAGGGCAGTATCGCTTTACTCAGTGGATGTAGTAGGTCTTCAGTACGAAAAATATTTTCAGCGCCTGCTGACTTTATGGAATAAAGGCTGGTACGAAAGGAAATAATGCCAACACTTAATCAGATGGTTGATGAAGTACGATCTAACCTTGCAGGATACACGCTGCGTCAGGACCGTATCAGCTACCTTGCCAATACAGGCGGTATCAATACCACAGACTTAGAGATCAAGATTGGTTCATCGGCTAACCTTGCTAAAGGTATTATTGAAATTGATGAAGAACTAATCTGGGTGGACTCCTTTGATAAGGCAACTACTACACTCAATGTTATCCCAGGCTTTGGTCGTGGATACCAAGGAACTACTGCCTCACCCCACACAGAGTACTCACAAGTAACTCTCACCCCTACATTCCCACGTACCGTTATCAAGCAGGCTATCAACGATACGATCAACAGCCTTTACCCAAAACTCTTTGCAACATTCTCAACAGTCTTTACCTTCAACGCAGCGCAGGTTACTTACCCACTACCTGATGATGCACGTGATGCACTCTTTGTATCGTGGCAGACCACCGGTCCATCTCGTGAATGGCTACCAGTTAATCGCTGGCGCATTGACCGTATGGCAAACGTAGCAACTTTTAACACCACAGCAACACTTAACCTTTATGAGAAGATCCAGCCCGGACGTAAGGTGCAGTGCTGGTACTCAGCGTTGCCAGTTACCTTGACCAATGGCACAGATGACTTTGTAGAAGTCACAGGATTGCCTGAGTCTTGTCGAGATGTAATTATCTACGGAGCAGCCTATCGTTTATTGTCATATGTTGACACAGGACGTATTAACCTTACCTCTGCTGAGGCAGATTTGGCTGATACTAAGTTGCCATCTAACTCTGGTGCTTCTGCTTCTAAGTATGTTTACGCTCTGTTCCAACAGCGACTTAGTGAAGAATCAACCAAGCTCCAAGACCGCTACCCAATCCGCGTTCATTACACCCGATAGGAATCCCCAGTGACCCGTAAATATTCTAGCATCAGTATTCAGACCAGCCTTGCATCTGGTATCAACAATACTCAGACAACTTTAATCGTTACTACTGGAACTAGCACTACCCTACTTGGTGGCGTAACCCTTGCTTCAAGTAACGTAGATCAGTTTACCTTAGCGATTGATCCTGATACATCCAATGAAGAAATTGTCTTTGCTACCGCAATTTCTGCAGACACATTTACAATCGTTCGAGGACGCGCAGCATCTAGTGCTATCACACACTCAAGCGGTGCTGTAGTCCGTCACGTACTTACTAGCAATGACCTCACATATTTTAATGCTCAACTACCAGAGAACCTTGCTGCTGCTAAAGGCGATATCCTTGTAGCATCAGGTCCTGGCGCAGTCCAGCAACTATCGGTTGGTAGCAATGACTTTGTTCTTACAGCAGATTCAACTCAGACACTTGGTGTCAAGTGGGCTGTGGCCGGTGATGTAACACTGAGCACTACTCAGACCCTTTCTAATAAAACTCTAAGAACTCCAAAGGAAATCATTACTGTATCTGCTACAGCGGCTACTGGAACTATTAACTTTGATGCCTCTACACAGAGTGTTCTTTACTACACAACAGCAGCCTCTGCTAACTGGGTACTTAACCTACGCGGATCTGGTGCTGCCACACTCAACTCCATTATGGCAGTTGGTGAGGCTATGACAGTGGTGTTCCTTAATACAAATGCAAGCCCTGCTTATTATGCAACATCTCTTACTATTGATGGTTCAGCAGTAACTCCTAAGTGGCAAAATGGTTCAGCGCCATCTAACGGTAGTGCATCTGCTATTGATGCTTACACATACACAGTTATTAAGACAGCCTCAGCTACATATACTGTTATCGCATCTCAATCTAAATTTGCATAAGGAGCATAATGCCTATTCTTGGAAGTAGAGCAGGAAATTCTGCCAATGGTTACGGTATGTTTGGAAAGGCTTTTCCAACTGCAGTTGTAACAGGCGGAACACTCACCTCTGATTCAACTTATTTTTATCGAACCTTTACATCTGATGGAACACTATCTGTAACCAATGGAACCGTCTTAACTGACTATGCCCTTATTGGTGGCGGTGGCGGGGGAGATGACAGTCGTTTTATTAACTTTGATAATGGAACTGGATACGGCCAAGCGTTCTTTGGTGGTTCTGGTGGTGCTGGCGGATATAGAAATGCTTCACAACAACCACTCAATGGTAGTTACTCCATCACAATCGGTAATGGTGGGGCAGGTGGTGTTAGCGGAGGAAGTCCATCTAGCGGAACATCAACAACTGGTTTTGGTTTAACTGCATCAGGTGGTGGTGGCGGTGGCGATGGATCAGGCGGTAATGGATCTGCTGGTGGTTCTGGCGGTGGTGCAGGTGGGCAATACAATACACAATACGGATCTACATCCGGAGCAACAGGAACTGGCGGTTCTGGATCACAAGGTGGTAATGGATCTAGCGGATACCCAGGATCAGGTGGTGGTAGCGGAACTACACCCGGAACTACCGGTAACTCTGGCGTAAATATATTTAGTCTTGGAACCACATATGGAATTGGTGGCGGTAATAGAGGAGGAAACACTGGAGACGGTGGAGCAAGTGGCGCTATTACTATTACAAGATATTCTGGAGACAACGGTGGTAATGGTACGGCTGGTTCTAAAGGCGTTGTCATTGTTCGTTACTTAAAGTCGGAGGTTTCATAATGCCATATGGCGACGATATTACCGAAGGTATACCGTATAACTTATCTAACCCCGCAGGTGCTACAAACTATTCTGCTACTGGCGAGGCATACGATGTCGCTATTTCAGGATATCCGTTCTTTCTTGCAGCAAATGACGAGACTCCTTATCGTCGAGTAACAGCGCAGTATCGTAAACAACAGATTGATCAGACTCGTGAGGCTGGCGAGCAGACAATCACTGGTTGGTGGCTACGTTCTCAGTCCTCATTTCACCTTGGAGCAGGCATCAAGTACTTTGAGCCAGCACAAGATGAGTCTTTGCGTTTTCAATTTACTGCATCCAAAGGTGTAGACATCTTTACTAAGGGTGAAGTCACCCTTCTTAATGCAACAGCACAGACATATACAGGTGGCGCACCAGCAGAGATGACTGGTGTAAATGATGGTACCAATAACTGTGTGTTTATCACAGATGGAACAGCGCTCAAGAAGATCACAGCAGCAGGCACAACAACGACTATTACCCAGGCTGGTACTGCCTCAACTATCTATTCTATTACCAGTGACGGTAATAATTATTACTTTATCAATGGCTCAACAATTCACAGAGGATCTGTAGGTGCTTCCCCTGCCGACAGCGTTATCTATAACGCAGGCACAGTAACTCGTGCAACTATCCGTTATGTCAAGCAGCGCCTTATTGTGGCTATTGGCAACGTACTCTATGAGTTAAACGCTAACGCTAGCGGTGCAGCAGCCCTACCTACAGCCCTGTACACCCACCCTAATATTAACTGGGTGTGGTCATCTATCTCAGAGGGACCACAGGCCATCTATGTATCAGGCTATGACAGCACTGCTACATCATCTGCTGTCTTCAAGATTACTCTTAACCTTGCAACACCGAACTCTCTAGGTTTTCCTAGCCTAAACGTTCCTACCGTAGTGATTGATATGCCTACAGGTGAGAGCATAAATGACTTTGATGTCTACCTTGGACTCTACGCTGTCCTTGCTACAAGCAAGGGAGTACGCGTTGGTATATCTGATAACACTGGTGATGTATCCTACGGCCCACTACTCTTCTTTGATGCTGCCTGTAACAGCATATCCTTTAGAGACAAGTACGCCTACCTTACTAGCAAGATTGATGGCGAAGCAGGTCTAGTAAAGGTTGATCTATCTAACTCCGTCTTAGCAAATACATTGGTATTCCCTTGGGCTTGGGATGTGGCAGCTGCAGGAACAAACGTTACTGCAACTCAAGTAGCCTTCTATGGCAACTCAGACAAAGTAGCCTTCACAACTGGTAACAATATCTGGTCAGAAAATGAAGCAGTTAAGGTTAGCACTGGCTACATTCAATCTGGTTTTGTTCGATACAACACCCTAGAAAACAAGTTATACAAGGTGCTCACACCGCGCTTTGATTCTGCAAACGGTGGAATAACTATTCTTTCCGTTGCTGGCAACGAAGAACAATTTGCCATCGGTGCTTTTTCTCAAGGAGCACAAGTAACTGATATCGGTATTGCCTATCCAACGGGGCCACAGCAATTTCTTGGCTTTAAGTTTATATTTAGCAGGTCTGATACTAATTCATCTAAGGGACCTATCTTCACAGGCTTCCAACTCAAGGCTTTGCCTGCTATCCCACGTCAACGTTTGATCCAGTACCCAGTCTTTTGCTATGACCACGAGATGGATAAGTTCAACAACGCAGTTGGATATGAAGGATCTGCCTACACTCGATTGCTACAACTTGAAGGTGTGGAAAATGCTGGAGACTCTGTACGCGTAGAAGACTTTAGAACTGGTGAGTCCTACCTAGGCATCATCGAAGAGATGGATTTTATTAACAAGACCCCAACCGACAAGCGCTTTTCTGGGTTTGGCGGAACGCTGCTAGTAACGATTAGGACAATCTAATGACAGCTCAAGACTATGCAACCTTGGCAGTGGCCATATGTACAATGATCGCTTCCTTTTCCGCAGCAGTACGTTGGCTAGTTAAACATTATCTCTATGAACTTAGACCCAATTCTGGAAGCAGTCTCAAAGATTCTGTCATTCGATTAGAAGAAAAGGTAGAGATTCTCTATCAGATTCTTATACAAAAGAAATGAGTGCAAATGAAACCTGTAGTCAAGAGAGCCACACCTGCTGCGATTGCTGTTCTTCGTCAAGCAACGGCTTTGTCACCGAGTCGCAACAAGGCCAGCGATGGTCTTCTTCCATCTGCTGCTCACCTAACACAGAGTCCTAACTCAGATCACAATACAGGCTTTGCAGTAGACCTTACCAATGATCCCGATAAGGGCATTAACTGCGCTGATATCTACAAGAAACTTCAGAAAGATCCCCGCGTTAAGTATCTTATTTTCAAAAGCAAGATTTGGTCAAAGGAAAAGGGTAATAAAGATTACACCGGATCTAACAAGCACACGAAGCACATTCACATATCAATCAAGGAAGAGTTCGGTAACGATACTTCTCCTTGGTTCCCTTGGCTACCCAAGCCAAAAATAATAAACAAAGTAATGGCTAAATTCCCCAAGCCATTACCGAAGAAGGAGGAGAATAAATGAAACTCAAACTATCAAAGAAACATAAAGCAATAATCAAGTCATACATCCGTGCTATAGCAGGAGCTGCCGTGGCTATGGGTATTGCACTACTTACAGATGTGGCCCCAGAATATGCTGTCCTAATAGGCGCTGTCGCTGCCCCTGCAATTAAGTGGGCAGATAAGACAGAGACAGAGTTCGGATTGGTATTAGAAAAAGAATAACCTCACGCATTACTGCGAGGCAACAGCCCCTGCTCAGGAGAAATCCTGGGTGGGGGCTTATTTTTTATTTACTCTTGGTATTCTGGATGATCAACTGGGCAAGGTATTCTTACCAGATTGCCACAGCTACCACAGGTAGCGTCAAGATGCCACCAAGATATGTCATAATCCTCAAATGACACTAGAGCGTTGAACATAGTACACCCACAGGTACAGGCGTGGACGGGTCCTAAGCTCCGCAGATCGGCTCCAAAGGGTGCAGGAAGGCCTTTATATGGGTCATTCCACTGTCGCAGGAATCTTTGCAGGGTGAGTAGACGGAGCCGCATTGGTATCCCTCACTTCCTAGGCCCGTGAGGGCCACTGTAACTTTATTCGCTATCGCTCATATTGTACACAGACTGGTAGTGTCGCAAAGCGACGACACGCGACCACTGATACAATCATCTCGTGACTACAATCGCTGGTATCCAAGGAACCGATTACGCCCTGCTCGTATCTGACTCGCAGATCACCGAAGATAACCAGGTAACACTTGCGATCAGTACACCTAAGATCGTAGAGGTGGGCAGATTCCTCGTCGGTATCTCTGGTGATACTAGGCCCGGTGATATACTCGCGTACAACTGGAAGCCACCGAAGTACACCAATGAAAATCCGGTGCAGTTTATGGGCAAGAGGGTAATACCTAGCCTTATGCAAGCCTTTACTGATAACAACTACGAATATAACAGGGAGAATAAAGATGCTGGTTTTGACTATCTCTTCGCTTTTAACGGCAATATCTTTCGCGTTGCTTGTGATCTCTCTTTTTTCCAAAGTCATATCGGAATTTACGGTATTGGCAGTGGGGGTCAGTTTGCTCTTGGCTACCTGTCTTCAGTTGTCAAGCCTGATATCTCTCTAGATTATGCCAAGCGCTATGGGCGTAAAGCAGTAGAGATTGCATCGGTACTTGACAGCAACACTGGTAAGCCTTTACAGTTAGTAGTACAGGAAAGGTTTTAGAATAAACAATGACTGACATCGAAATCATACGGTTTGAGAAAGAGTTGCGCGAGCAGATAGCCAAAGATATAGAGGCTAAATACTGCAACGCTAGTGATGATGCCGATGATGAGCCTTTTATACCTGAATATAAAGGCGATTTAGGATGCTTCGGGGCTAACGAGGAGCATTGCGACATAATTAAAAAGTGTGCCGGTATTGCTAGGGGTGAGGTGGGGAAATGATTGATCCAAAGGAACTATTACTGACAGCCTTGCACGCAAAGGATGCTGGTCGTTCACGTTCTGTGCAGGTACAGATCGGACCATCAGAGGTAGGTGGCTGTCGCCGTAAGGTCTGGTATAGGTTAAACGATCAACCAGAGACCAACGGTAATGAGTTGAAGTTGGCTGCCATTATGGGAACTGCTATCCACTCAGAGATCGAGAAGGCGCTAGCAGATAACAAAGATGTTTTGGTTGAAACAGAAGTAGAGTACGATGGAATGAAAGCGCATATTGATTGCTTTATTCCTAGTACTGGGCAGGTAATTGACTGGAAGACAAGCAAGGTACGCAACCTTTCTTACTTCCCATCAACGCAACAACGCTGGCAAGTACAACTTTATGGATACCTCCTATCCAAGAACGGCTACCAAGTCAACCAAGTGTCGCTATGTGCTATTGCAAGAGATGGCGACGAACGTAATATCAAGGTTCACTCCGAGGATTATGATGAAGCCATTGCACTAGAGGCACTTGGTTGGCTGGCTGCTGTTAAGGAAGCAAAGGAAGCACCGGACCCTGAGAAGGATGAAAGCTACTGTCAGTTCTATTGCAAGTTCTATGACGCAAGTGGGCAGATGGGATGCGTTGGTCTAAAAAAAGAACGTACTCCAGCCAGTAGCATAAACATTACTGATGGAGATATTGACAAGAACGCACTGCTCTATCTACAGTTAGGTCAGAAGATCAAGATGATGGAAGTACAACAAGATTCCTTGAAGGCATCCTTTGAGGGCTTACTCGGTACTACCGCAAGTGGTATCGAAGTAGTGTGGAGCACTGTTAAAGGTCGTGAGACTGTAGACAGTGATGAGGTACAGAAACTTCTTGGTTTTGTACCAAAGAAAGTAAGTGCTGAGAGTCAGCGTCTTACTGTAAAACAAAGTGGAGGAAAGTAAATGGCAGCAGAAGGAGTAAAGTTCCAGATTAATTACAAGTTAAATGATGGCACCTTGGTTAATCTTTACGCAGCATCAGTATCAGAATTAGAAGCAGGTCTTGCTGACCTTGCTATGAATGCACTCAACATCAAGACCACAGGTGCAGAGCTAGGCGCAGGTTACAACCCACCAGCACCAACACCAACTGTTGCATCAGTATCAGCACAGTTCAATGCAGAACCAGTACCATCGAGTGACAACGCTTGTCGTCACGGAGCGATGGTCTACAAAGAAGGAACCAACGCACAAGGTAAGGCTTGGAAAGCCTGGATGTGTGCAGCACCAAAGGGTGCAATAGATAAGTGCGAGCCTATCTGGGTTCGATAGAATGAGGGAGCCAGCAAAGTATGAGGCTCCGGGTTGTGCAGGTGTAGGTGGGGATTTCTGGTTTCCTGAAAGGGACAACGGAACTTCCAATACTATTGAGATGAATATGGCTGTATCTATTTGTAAGCGATGTCCTCATCAAGCAGAGTGTGCTGAGTGGGGAATTATGAATGAGAGATACGGGATCTGGGGTGGAATTACTCCGACGCAAATGAAAGATATACGCAGAGCGCGGGGAATAACATTAGGAGAGGAATACGTTGCTTGACTTATCTCGTGCGTGGGGTGGTGTGCTTACCAAAGCAACACCGCTACCTGACGTATGGAAAGGTCTAGCAGATAAGCAGATTAAGTTCCGGCGTGGGCAAGTATGTATGGTTGCAGCAGCACCTAATGCTGGTAAGAGTATGTTTGCTCTTATCTATGCAGTCAAAGCAAAAGTGCCCACGCTATTCTTCTCGGCTGATACCGATACCACCACTGTAATGATGCGAGTGGCAGCACACACATCAGGACATTCACAGACAACTGTTGAGTCCAACTTAGCAAAAGACACACACTATTACGACCATCAGTTCGGGAAGTTTGGCCACATTAAATGGGTCTTTGATTCATCACCATCAATAGATGATCTTGAGTTAGAGATTAGGGCTTATGTAGAACTCTACGGAATAGCACCAGAGTTAATTGTGATTGACAACCTGATGAACGTATCTGCCGAGACCGATAACGAATGGGCAGGGTTACGTGCAATTATGATGGAACTGCACGATATGGCACGCAAGACTGAGGCTTGTGTTTTGGTATTACATCACGTATCTGAGCAATCAGAGTATGGAAGTCCTACCAAGCCACCTGCACGTCGAGCAATTCACGGTAAGGTCAGTCAGTTGCCTGCTCTTATCTTGACTTTAGGTTATGATCCAAATCAACACACTTTATCTGTAGCTGCGGTGAAGAATAGATTTGGACCACACACTGCTGATGGATCTATTTATGCACAACTGCTAGTAAACTATGCAGCGTGTCAGATAGGAGACCAAGATGAGTTTGGTTGGATGCTCCGTAAGGATGCGATGGCAAATTACCAGGGTAGTTATACAGTTCAATAGGAGAAATCAATGAGCGAATACGATAACAAGATTAAGATTGAAAAGTTAGAGGCCGAAATAACAGTGCTACGCACTGACCTTACGCAGTTCGCTGGTGCTTTGATGCAGACAGGTTTGATCGAACTGATAAGCAACGAGGATGGCACACAAGAGTTTAAGATCAACAGGGTGGTACTGTCTGATGAGTCAGTACAATAAAACTAAGGGTTCCAAATTTGAGACAGATGTAATGAAGTGGTTTCGTAAATGCGGAGTCATAGCAGAACGTCTCTCGAAAGCTGGAGCAAAGGATGAAGGAGATATGGTTGTTATCATATCTGGAGAAACTTACATCCTTGAACTCAAGAACAGGGCAACACTTTCGTTGCCTGAGTTCTGGAGAGAAGCGCAAGTTGAGGCGCTTAACTACGCAAAGGCTAGAGATCTTGGGGAAGTGCCTCTATCTTATGTTGTAGTTAAGCGTCGCAGCGCTGGCATAGATAAATCCTGGGTCATTCAAGACCTAGCACAATGGTTAAAGGAGAAGGAGAAATGACACCAACACCAGAAGGAGAGTTGACCACCAGTGCAATTTGGACAGGTCAAGAACCAGTACAAGAAGTCGTACCAGTTGAGGAAGTCGAAGATGATTTGCCCGAATTGCAGTAAAGCCGGACAGGAAAACAAGGCTAATCACTTAAAGCGTGCATCTCATTGGCATAGCAAGTGCAACATTAAGGGGTGTGTATGTCAGCACAAGACTGGTCCAGGTCACGTAAGGCGAGAGGGTTCGACGGTTCCGTTGATGCGAACTCAATCCCCATAGCACCTATTATTGCTCACTTCGGTGGCGAGGTAAGAGAAGGTAGGAATGTATCAGTTAAGTGTGTGTTGCATAATGATTCACGTCGCAGCGCAGTAATAGATACTGATAAGAACGTGTATTTTTGTCACACTTGTGGCAAAGGCGGCAATGCAGCAAACTTAGTTTGCATACTAGAGAATGTGGAGTTCAAAGATGGCCTCAAACGTGCAATCGAAATTGCTGCTGGCATCGGCGCAGCGATACGCTCAAGCAATAAGTCCCGCAACCCTAGCCGTGCTAGCAGAACGTGGGATATCTGAAGAGGTAGCAGCCCGGTACCAGATTGGTACCGTTACTGACCCGATCAATGGTCACGAGATGCACAATGGTTGGATCTCTATTCCTTACATCACTGCTTTGAATAACTGTGTTGGCTTTAAGTTCCGCAGGCCAGATGAGAATAAGCCTAAGTATGGTAGCCCTACAGGGCAGAAGGCCCACCTCTACAATGTCTGCGACATCCTTTCGAGTTCACCTTTTATTGTGGTCTGTGAAGGTGAGTTAGATGCGGTGATAGTAAGTGGGGTACTAGGTATTCCAGCAGTGGGAGTACCAGGAGTAGCAGCGTGGAAGACACACTTCCCAAAGCTCTTCACTGGCTATGACACCATCTATGTTGTCGGAGACAATGATGTAAAAGAGGATGGATCTAACCCCGGCGCTGAGTTTTCTAAGCGCGTGGCGAATGACTTGATGAACTCAACTATTGTTACACTACCACCAGGTATGGATATCAACGACTATTATCTTGCGTATGGTGTAGAGGCAACTAAACTTCTACTGATAGGCGAAAGGTGAGTGATAGAGAATGGCTAGTAATGGTACAGACTATTCGGCATATGGGCTTTCAGATACTGCAGATAGACAAGCAGCAGGAGTTAATAACGATACGCCCAATCGCAACCCGTTAGCAGATCACCCAGCAGTGCTGGGCTATCGCAACGACGGTGTAAGTACTGATGATCTAACATCCTTTATTGAGTCCTTTGCATCCTTACGTGCAAGCAGAGTGCGTAGCATAGGCCACGCTCAGTACTCCCACGCCAAGGGTCAGAAGTTTGAGTCCTTCTCTCCAGCAGATAACATCCGAGAACTGGTAGAAGAACTTGCTGATGCTAGTAATTACATAGACTTCCTTGCGATTAAGTTACTTAACTTCGCCTCTACTATGGATACGGAAGTACCTGATTGTGATTAAGACTTGCGGTGATAGTTTAATGGCCCAAGAAAGTAATAAATGACTGACTTACATCCAATCGTCTATGACTTGGTTCCCTCGGTTGCGCGTTCTGTATTGGGTAGGTATCGCAACTTTGTAGAGTTAGATGACATCAAGCAAGAGTGCTTTGGATGGGCCATCACTCGGTCTTCCTATATTGCAGAGCAGTTAGCCGAGCCTGATCCCGAAGCGCGTAGACATAACGAGCAGAAGATCGGCTGGCAAATGAAGCGTGTAGCTGAGCGCTATGCGCGTAAAGAAAAAGCTGCAAAGTCTGGCTACCAGACCGCTGACGAGGCATACTATGACAGTCCCACCGTTGCACAACTGCTACCTTATGTGATTGCATCAGTAATAGATGGCACTATTTTAGAGCAAGTACAAGATATGAAACTAGATGCCCAGCCCAAGGGCAAGTCATCACCTGCCGAAGGTGGCAACCTGCTTGCTACCCTGATGGATATCAAGAAGGCTTACCTCAAATTAGAAGTCCAAGATCGCACCCTGTTGCAGCTGCGCTACCACGAACACTACACCTTGCAGCAAGTAGCACAGTATTTAGAATGTGCTACATCTACTGCCGATAGAAAAGTAACTGGTGCCTTGCACAGATTGATAGATATCTTAGGAGGCAATACCCCTTGGCGATGAAAGAAGTAGATCTATTTGAGCATCTCAAAGACTCACTCTACCCTGACCTGATTAAGAGTCACGGAGTCTTTGATTCCTTTGACTGTATCAGTGTCAAGGCTGGCCACTATATAGAATTAAAGTGCAGACTGACACATTATCCCACCCTGCTGATCGAAGAGATGAAATATCGAAAGCTCATCACTCAGTCTGCTGAGCGTGACCTGATCCCTTACTATATTAATTCTACCCCAGAAGGTATCTATTCCTTTGACTTGATGGATGTACCAGAGCCAGAGTGGGTCAATGGATGGATGCCAGCAACCACAGACTTTGCTAACAAGTCTAAGGTTATAAAGTTAGTGGGTTATCTACCTATCGAAGAGGCTGTCCAACTATGATCTATAGTTATCGCTGCCCAAAGTGTGAAGTCGAAGTTACTGTTGAGCGATCTATCCACGATATATCTACCGATGTTGGGTGTACTAATTGTAAGGTTCCTATGCAGCGTAAGTGGGACTCGCCTCCCGTTACCTTCCGAGGTAAGGGCTTCTATGGCACTGGCGGATAAAAACTAACCCCCACCGGAGGGCAAACAACGGTGAGGGTTAGAGAGCTTAGTCTATCAGATATTACTAATTAGTACCAGCCAACCGATTAACTATCCATTCAACAACTGGCACCGCGACCGCGTTACCCATTTGCTTGTAGCGATTACTATCAGCCTGTCCATCTGTCCATCCGTCAGGAAATCCCTGCAAGCGTTCACACTCCATCGGTGTAAGTCTGCGAACTGTTGAGGTGGTAGTTATTAGCACGGTGGCTCTACTTTCCCCGCCGTTATCAAATGAGTTCAATGTCGGACTCACCCCCCCATCATTCCAAGTTTCATCATCATTTATGTTTTGCGCCCTTCTGCTTTTAGTAAACCAATTTATTTTCTGCAACATATTGATTGCCTACTCCTTTGTAATCTCTCGCTTGGAGTGGACCAACAATGTTTCGCTGCCCCCCCCTAAATCACCGCCAGATTTCTTTAGAGTGCCTACCCCTTCGGTGTAATTAGCGAATGAGCTGGGCGTGAAAGAATCCACAACGACTGAATCCTCTGGGCGCTTGAACATTGAAGCGTTCAGCGTTTTCACTCCTTCGGCATAATCTCCGTACCCTGATTGGCCAAAGACTCCAGCGCCCTCTGTAACTTTTCGGGGAGTGATTTTCCTTTTTTGTTGGCTCGCCTCAAGATACCCTGCGCGGCCTTCGGCGATAGCGAGTATTTCTTCAGGTGCTCGCCCGTTGTCTCCAAGACATCCGACAATGAAGACTCTACGGCGACGCTGGGGGACTCCAAAGTGTTGAGCATCGAGAACTCTCCAAGCGAGTCTGACATACCCGATGTCTTGAAGCGCAGAGAGAACGATGGCGAAATCTCGCCCGTTCTGAGATGAAAGAAGTCCTGGGACATTTTCAAGGATGAGGTACTTGGCTTTTGTTTCTTTGGCAATTCTGACAATCTCCCAGAATAATCCGCTTCGCTCACCTGCAAGTCCAGTTCGCTTTCCTGCCACTGAGAGGTCTTGGCAAGGAAATCCTCCTGTAATAATTCCGTTGCTTGGATCAAATCCTGCTTCAATTAAATCACTCCCCTTAACTGTAGTTACATCATCAAATATTTTTGCGCTAGGAAAGTGTTTAGCCAACACCTCTTGGCACTTTTTATCTATCTCGACAGAGGCGACAACATCTACCCCGTTGCGCTGCATAGCCAAATCAAAGCCACCAACACCAGCAAACAGGCTTACACCTGTCATCTTACTCATCAGTACCAGCCTCGTCTGTTACTGTGGGTGAGAGCAAGGCACGAATTTCCTCGATAACGGTGTTCAACGTATCGTATACCACGAAGGATTTGTAGTTGAGCATCTCGACTTTGCTCTCTAAGGAGTTGAGCAATTCCGTAAGCGGAACTTCTTGGGTTGTCTGCAAGGTGGTCAAACCTGCTCTCACGGGTCCATAAGGTGATAAGACATTTGATCTCGTTCTTGGTGTAACCAAGTGCTCTTGCGTAACTAACTGTAAGTGCCTTGTTTTCACGCTTCTCCTTCATTGTTGCTTTCGTTGAAACCTTCTCCGGTGGAGACAGGTGTTGGTACCCCATTCGCCCTGGTGTGAACGCCAATAGTAAGCTGACTATCAGCATCAATAAACCAAGTTTTACCTTCCAACTCATCTGCACTCCTTTGTTCACTAAGCAATTCTTTATACTGATCTGGGTACAAGTGAGCTAGGCGAACCAACGCCTTGTCCCTTGCTCGTCTGTAATTACGGTGATGTACTGCTTGCTTGCCACTTACTAGTTTACTGGTCATCCTTTTTCTCCTTTTATATCCGGAATTATGCCTATTTTGTATCAGGAATTATGCTCCTCATAGATAGGCATCGCATCTAATCATTCCCCCACCTCGGTCTTTGCTAGGCATAATTTACAAACCCATTCTTCTGTCATTTCGTACTCCCCTATAGAATTGGCTCCCTCATAGTATGAATACTTTGACCCTTCTAAACTGCGGAAGCGATTACATTGGACGCACCTAATTATTTCTTTTGCAACCTTCTCCACTAATTCAGCGTTCATTCCTTCACCTCCCGATGTGCGACCCACATTTCAAACAGCCTTCCGATTACTATGCCAAATAAAATCCCGATTAAAACTTCACTCATCAGGAAACC
>Ga0209414_1000749_pt1 | contig 15839 bp, 17 predicted proteins | sample LakVidmifraction_4_FD_181154 | JGI IMG/M metagenome (GOLD analysis project Ga0209414, IMG submission 181154) | Hypersaline microbial communities from Lake Vida, Antarctica - Brine Hole Two &gt;0.2 micron (SPAdes) (version 2) | ecosystem: Environmental > Aquatic > Non-marine Saline and Alkaline >... | reverse complement strand
ATTTTTATAATATGTGTTGAAAAATATATTTTGATAAGTGGAAAATGGAGAATATCGTCCCGACGCTTCGGGAGAACCGATGGCCTCCACGCTGCCAGCAGGGAGCTCTAGCCAACTGAGCTAATCCTCCTATTATGTAATAAAAATGGGTCTTGGTAAAATCATACTTCAACTATTTTTACGTTAATACTAGCGAACACATTATTAAAAGCAATATTTAGTTAGATTTATCAATTAAAATAAACAAGGTTAAATATGGATGATTTTTGGTTATATCTCAAGCTTGGTTTCGATCATGTCTTAGATTGGAATGCTTACGATCATGTTCTTTTTCTCACAGCTTTAGTGGCTTCGTATACATTTCAGCAAAGCAAAAAAGTAATTTGGCTAGTCACCTTATTTACCATTGGACATGTAGTATCCTTAGCCCTTTCTGCTTACGATATAATTCGAGTCGACAGTACAATTATTGAATTCCTGATTCCTGTAAGTATCATTTTTACTGCAGCTTACAGCATTTTCAAGTCAGGAAAACCCAAAGGCAAAATCAATCTACTGTATTTTATAACTTTTTTCTTTGGACTAGTGCATGGGTTTGGCTTTTCTACCTATTTTAATATGCTCGCCCAAGGAAGTGACAACCTTCTGCTTATGCTGGTGGAGTTTGCTTTAGGAATTGAGCTAGCTCAAATAATAGTTGTTTTTATAGTGCTACTCCTAGGCTTTATTGTGCAAAATATTTTTAGATTTTCAAAAAGAGATTGGATTTTAGTCATCTCCTCCTTAGTGCTGGGAATGACCACCCCCATTCTTGTTGAAAATTGGATATTTTAAATGTAAACAGAATCAGGTCTACTAGAGTTTAAGTAAATTTAGGCAGGTTCTTAACGCTTGTAAAAGCGCATTAGTTTTATATTCGAATTTATTTTGAAGATGACCATAGAAAAGCAATTAAAATTTGACAAAGCCTATCTGAGAATGGCGAGAGAGTGGGGTAAGTTATCGCACTGCCAGCGCAAGAAAGTTGGAGCTATTATCGTAAAAGATAGAATGATTATTTCGGATGGGTTTAATGGGACTCCCAGCGGTTTTAATAATGCCTGTGAAGATAAAGAAGGCTTAACTAAGTGGTATGTACTCCATGCAGAGGCTAATGCGATCTTAAAAGTTGCGGCCTCCACACAATCTTCAAAAAATGCTACGCTTTACATCACTTTATCTCCTTGTAAGGAATGTAGTAAGTTAATTCACCAGGCAGGAATTATCCGCGTGGTTTACCAACATCGCTATAAAGATGATGCTGGGTTAGATTTTTTAGAAAAAGCTGGAGTTGATCTCCAACATATTGAAAATTTAGAAGAATGAAGAGATGGATGAAAATTTTATTGCCTTTGCTCCTTGCGGTTGTCTTCGCAACAGGCATTTTATTGGGTAATCTTCTAGATTTTCAAGATAGTTCTTTAGCCAATTCCTCTTCCAAACATCAAAAACTCAATAGGCTCATCAACTATATAGACAAAGAATATGTAGATGATGTGAATACAGATAGCATTGTAGATGTCACAGTAAATTCAATTTTGGATAATCTAGATCCACATTCTGTGTATATCTCCAATCAAGAATATGACTTTGTACAAGATAATATGCGTGGAGATTTTGTAGGTATTGGTATAAGCTTTTACAATATTAAAGACACTATTGCCGTGATTCGTACCTTATCCAAAGGTCCAGGAGAACAAGCCGGCCTAGAAGCTGGAGACCGTATTCTTTATGCAGATGCTATACCTCTTTTTGGGGAAAAAATGACCAATGATTCTCTCACTAAAATCTTGAAAGGCCCAGCTAATTCAAAAGTAAACTTGAAAGTGAAACGCTTTGGAGAAAACAACTTATTGGATTTTGAAATTAACAGGGATGTGGTTCCTTTAATAAGTGTCGACACTGGATATATGATCAATGATACCTTAGGCTATATCAAGATAAGCCGATTTGCTGAATCCACTTATGAAGAGTTTAAACTAAAGATGAAAGAGTTTGCCACGCCACAACTAAAGAGTGTTGTACTGGACTTGAGAAATAACGGAGGAGGATTTTTAAAACAGGCCACTACTCTTTTAGATGAATTTATTGCAGACGGAAAACTTCTGTTATTTACCAAAAACAAAAATGGTGACATTAACGAGACTTATTCCACCTCTCGCGGCGACTATGAGGATAAGAAACTTTATGTGCTCATCGACGAAAAATCTGCTTCTGCAAGTGAAATAGTCGCTGGAGCTATACAAGATAATGATAGAGGAACAATAGTAGGACGTCGATCTTTTGGGAAAGGTCTTGTTCAAAGGGAAATGAATCTAGGCGATGGAAGTGCTGTAAGGTTAACGGTGGCTAGATATTACACCCCAACAGGTCGGTCTATCCAACGGCCTTATGAAAATGGAAAGAGCGATGCGTATTATTCCAGCTATATGGAGCGCTATACCAATGGTGAACTCTTAAGCAAAGACAGCATTAATGTAGATGATGCCTTAAAATATAAAACTCCAGAGGGTAAAATCGTTTATGGAGGAGGTGGCATTATACCCGACGTATTTGTACCTAGAGATGCTTCTCAAGCCATACAAGACATTCAATTTATGTATGAAGGGGGAGTTATGGATAGATTTATATTCGACCTATTGGATGAAAGAAGAAAATTTTATAATTCCCTGTCCAAAGACGATTTTTTAGTAAGGACACTAATTACGGAAGAGGTTGTAGATAAATTCACGAGATACCTCAGTGATTATAATATGAATTACAATTTTGGAAGTACAAGCCTTATTTTAGAAAAATACCTCAAAGCAACGATGGCAAAACAGCTATTTGACGTTGATCTTGCTGAAAAAATTGCCCATGAGAACGATCCCTATATTACCAAAGTACTGAATCTTTCTTCTAAAGAAAAGCTAAAAGAATAGGTCATCATGAAGGATTTTGCTCACTTGGTAAAAACCATCGATAGCACCAACAAAACCAACCAAAAAGTTGAAGCTTTATCCAACTATTTCAAAAATGCGTCCAACCCAGACAAAGTTTGGACCATTGCTATTCTTTCCCATAGAAGACCGCCAAGACCAGTCAATAGTACATTAATTAGAGGTTATGCTTCAGAATTAGCAGAAATCCCACTATGGCTTTTTGAGGAATCCTATCATATAGTTGGAGATTTGGCAGAAACCATAGCGCTTGTGGTTCCTAATAAAACTAGAACCACCGAAAAGAGCCTCACTCAATTCTTACAAGAAATCCTTCAACTAAAACCAAAATCAGAAGAGGAAAAAAAAGAATACCTCATCAAAAACTGGAGCCAACTCGATTATTATGAACGGTTTGTGTTTACGAAATTAATGACTGGTGGATTTAGAATTGGCGTTAGTCAGAAATTAATGACCAGAGCACTATCTAAAGCAACATGTATAGATGAAGATATTTTGGCCTTTAAACTTATGGGGAACTGGGATCCAAATAAAATATCCTATTCTGAATTAATTCTCGAAAAAAATGAAGCCGATTACCTCTCTAAACCTTATCCTTTTTACTTAGCCTATGCCATCGCAGAGGATGCTTCTGAACTTGGGCAGCCTAAAGATTGGATAGCAGAACATAAATGGGATGGTATACGAGCTCAACTTATTGTAAGGAAAGGACAACTCTTTGTATGGAGCCGTGGTGAAGAATTAGTCACTGATAAATATCCAGAATTTGAGATATTCACAGAAATACTCCCAGATGGAACGGTATTGGACGGGGAAATTTTGCCCTATCCTAACGATAGTATTGGTGATTTTAAAGACTTACAAACTAGAATAGGGCGTAAAAATGTAAGCAAGGCACTACTAAAAAAACTTCCTGTTATCTTAAAAGCTTATGATATCTTGGAATACGAAGGGGAGGATATTCGTTCTACACCTTTTGAAAAAAGACGTGAGGTCTTAGATGATCTCTTTGAAAAATATGGCAAAGACATTAGACCCTTTCACCTGTCTGAAACTATGCGTTTTACCGCTTGGGAAGATATGGCTAAAGAACGTGAAAAAGCTAGAGATATCAAATCTGAAGGACTCATGATAAAGCGTGCAGATTCTACCTATGGCGTGGGGAGAAAGAAAGGAGATTGGTGGAAATGGAAGTCAGATCCGTTTAGTATTGATGCGGTACTAACTTATGCCATGAGAGGCCATGGACGGCGTAGCAATTTATTTACAGACTATACTTTTGCCTTATGGAATGACGATAGATCTGAGTTGATCACTTTTGCAAAAGCCTATTCTGGACTTACAGATAAAGAGTTTAAAAAAGTAGATGCATGGATAAAGAAAAACACCATTGAGCGTTTTGGTCCCGTAAGAAGTGTAGAATACGAGCATGTTTTCGAAATCGCCTTTGAAGGCATTGCAGAATCCAAACGCCACAAAAGCGGAATGGCAACTAGATTCCCTAGAATACTTCGCTGGAGACAGGATAAAAAAATTGAGGACGCTAATACTTTAAGTGACTTAAAAGCTATGATTCCAGATTAGACTCTATCCTTCTTTTAGCTTTTTACGGTAAATAAAATCATTTAAAAACCAGGAAAATGCTCCGTAAATTCCTCCACCAACAACAATGGATATAAAGAGTTGGACAAAAAAGTCTGCATTTGACATTTGTCCCCAGTTTCCCCAATAACTTAATACTGTATTTAAAGCAAATACAATAATTCCAAAACCAACTCCGTGCTTGGTAATATATTTTGCTTTTCCTTGAGTTTTTATTCGTTCCCAGTTTTCAACAAATTTCTTGTCAGACTCTTTCATATATCATCAATTAGATAAGAAGATCTTATCGATTTCTAATTTAAATTCTTCTACAACTTTATTCCCTATTAAAAAGGTGACTTCTTCTATGGACTCAGCTTCAAAGTTGGGCAAATCTAAGCTTCTTCCTCTATAAGTTGGATAAAATGCTGAAATTTCTAGCTTCACTGTTTTCCAAGCGGGAGTCAATTCAAAAGTGTTCACATAGGAGTAGTAATCCTCCCTTTTTTTCTTTAATCTGAATTGGTAAGTTGAAGGATTTCCTCTCACTTTTAAATTGATGTATTTATAACTTCCTACATTACTAATGTTGGTGAAATGCCTTACGGAGGCAAAGCCTCCATTGTTTTTTAAAGAGACCTTACCTGTAAAAACAGCATAACCTTCCGCATTTAAATTCATTGAACTTGAGGATAATCCTCCCATGACTCCATCATTCACAATTGTCCAATTCTCTGGATTTTCACTGGAATTAAAATCGTAAATCAATTGTTCTTGTGCCATACAGGTTGAAATTATCAAACATAAAATTAAAGTTTTCATAGAAAAACTAAGTTTGAAATTAAATTTAACTATTTTGAAATAAAATACAACATAATGAGTCAACCTCTTTCAAAAACTTATTTTGAAAATCCTGATGTAGTAGCTCTTGCTAAAGACTTAATTGGAAAAGAGCTAACCACCACTATTGATGGAGTATTAACTTCTGGTATTATTACAGAGACCGAAGCTTATGCTGGGCAAGGTGATAAAGCATGCCACGCGCATTTGGGTAGATTCACAAAGCGAACTCAAGTGATGTACGAGTCAGGAGGCATTGCTTATGTTTATTTATGTTATGGTATTCATCATCTTTTTAATATTGTAACCAACACGAATGGCAATGCCGATGCTATTTTGATTAGAGCGATTGAACCTACACAAGGCCTTCAAAAAATGCTAGAGCGCAGGAATAAACAAAAGCTTGAAAAAAGCTTAACCTCTGGCCCTGGTAATGTGACAAAAGCTTTAGGGATTACAAAATCTCATAATACTAAAAGCGTACTTGGCCAAGAAATCTGGATAGATAACCCTGGGGTTAAAGTAGAATCTATTGTCGAGACCACAAGAATTGGCATTGATTATGCAGAAGATGATGCAAACCTCCCTTGGAGATTTTATAAACAAGATTCAAAATATATTTCAGTTAAATAAGACTTATGAAGCTTTTTAAAATACTCGTTGTAATCCTATTTCTGTTGGCTGTTGATTCTTTATACAGTCAAGATAAGTTGTTTTTTAATAGAATACATTGGTTTGAACATCTAGAATGTCAACATGCTATTGGGACCATCATTGAAGATAAAGTCTTTTATAGCAATAATGCTGACAATACTACATTTATGAATTTTTACAATTCTGAAAGTGATATTTTATATGTGGACTTTACAAAATATGGTAGTTATACCGCTTTCAATGAGTTTAAAAAATCCGCTTTTCTAGAAGCAAATGTTGTCCTAATGGGATTCATGAACGGAGTTCCTATTGACGCTGTATCAGTCTCAGAAGCTAGAATGAAATTTCGTGTAGACAAAGTAAAAGATACTATGGTTGAGGGTAAAAAGCTTAAGCATATTCAAATCCAACCAAGAAACACGAAAAAGCACAACTTCAAATCTTACAATATATTCATCAATACAAAAGCTGAAACTGAAATTCCACTATATACGTCCCCAACTATTTATTTTCTTTTGAAAGGAAGTTTAAAAGACCTTAGAGGGACTGTTGTGGAAACTTATTTTATTGATCTGGAAGGATATCGGTATTGTCGTGATGTATTAACTGAGTTTCAAATTATCAACAAACGAGTCATTTTTAGATAAAAGTTAACCTTGTATATACTTCTTTGGTGTAGTTCCAAACTTCTTTTTGAAAGCCGCTATAAAGTGACTTGCCGTGCTGTAACCAATATGTAACCCGACTTCATTAACGTTATGCTGGCCTTTTTCAAGTAACTTCCTAGCGTAGTCCATTTTATAATCGAACAAGAAAGAAAAAACAGTGTCGCCGTATATTTCTTTAAATCCCTCTTTAAGTTTTTTCAAACTTAGCCCAACCTCATCAGCAAGTTCTTGAAGTGTTGGAGGTTCCGCCATACGCTGAAGAATAATTTTTTTGGCTAGTTTTATTTTTTTCACATTGGCTTCATCATCTAGAAACGGACATTGTTCTATATCTGCTTCCGCGGGTCTGTTAAAATAAAGACCTATAAGCTCATAAGCTTTTCCCTTTAAGTAAATCTTTCTTACTGAGGGATGTAAATTAAAATTCAAAATCTGAGTTAAAATTACAGCCATGGCAGGAGAAACACTCACTTCCTTGTAATACTTCTTGTCGCGATTATCTTCAGTTAGAAAGTCGATATAGTTAGCTTCGGTAGAGAATAACGTGTGGAGTTTCTGGATGGAAATTAAAATAGATACCGACCAGGATTCTGGAGAAGCCACTAAGTTGATAGGAAGGTCTCGCTCTGGGTTATATAAAAGCAAAGAACAGTCTTCCTTAATATTCAATGCATAATTACCTTCGTTGAAATTGAATTTTATTTCCCCTTTTACGCAAAAGTGAAACTGAATAAAATCTGCGCCAATATAATGAGTGATACACTCTTCAACCTCAGATTCATTTTTGATAGATAAAATAGATATTCCCTCTTCAATCTCTATAAACTGTTCTGAACCTCTAGCGTTATTTTTTTCTGATGTTAGTCCCATAATCCCCTGCTTTTTATTTAGAATCATTCTAATTAAAATCTCTTCAATTCATTATATTCACTACAAAATTACTGAATAAAGCTGATAATTATCAGTTTTCAAATAAAAATACATTAATCGACAAAAAAGGAACTTTGAGCGTTACTTTTAACTAGACTTATGCTATATTTTTGTATTCCATAATTTTGGAACAAAGAATGCAAAAATACAACGTTTCTAAACATATAAGTTTTTATGTCATAGGTATCAGCTATAAGAAAGCGGACGCTAAGACTAGAGGAAAATTTAATATTAATATAGACCAAAGAAAGGCTTTATTACATAAAGCTAAATCCCTTGGTCTTGATTCTGTTGTCACCTCATCGACCTGTAATAGAACTGAAATCTACGCCTTTGCAAATCAAGAAAAAACCTTGATTGATTTGCTTTGTGAATTTAGCCTTGGGGATCAAGAAACATTTTCTGAAAATGGCTATGTGCTCAAAAACAAATTGGCGATAGACCACATGTTTAAGGTTGGAAGTGGTTTAGATAGCCAAATTCTCGGTGATTTTGAAATTATAAGTCAGATGAAATCTGCTTTTATTTTATCAAAAAAGCAAGGAATGGTCAATCATTTTATGGAGCGCCTTGTAAATTCGGTCATACAAGCAAGTCGAAGAATCAAAAATGAAACGAAAATATCCTCTGGAGCAACTTCTGTATCCTTTGCTTCAGTACAGTATATTTTAGACAATATTGGTCGTGTTTCAGACAAAAAAATATTGTTGTTTGGAACTGGTAAAATCGGTAGAAATACTTGTGAAAACCTAGTTAAACATACCAGCAATAAGAATATTACCTTAATTAATAGGACAAAAGATAAGGCTGAAGAGATCGCAGGTAAATTCAACCTTATTGTTAAAGATTTTTCAGAATTACAGTCAGAAATAAGATCCACAGATATTCTTATCGTTGCCACAGGTGCTCAAACCCCAACAATTACAAAGGAATTGATTTACCCCAAAAAAGAACTTCTTGTTTTAGATCTTTCTATTCCTAAAAATGTTGCTGAGGACGTTCAAGGCATGGACAACGTAAAATTGCTCCACTTGGATTATCTGTCTCAAATTACGGATGAAACTCTTTCTAAAAGAAAACAATTTATTCCAGAAGCTGAAGCGATTATAAAAGAAGTGAGATTTGAATTTGATGAATGGCTCGACACTCGAAAGTTTGCGCCTACCATCAAAGCACTGAAAGAAAAATTCAAGAATTTTAAGGAAGAAGAACTCGATTACCAAAGCAAAAAAAATTTAAAATTCGATAAAGAGCAGGCCGAAATTATCAGTGATCGTGTTATTCACAAGATTACACGAAGTTTTGCAAGTCATCTCAGAAATGCTAACGGTTCCACGGAAGACAGTATTGCTTTACTTAAAAAAGTATTTGAATTGGAAATGGATTCCAAATAGCTCTTTTTTCCTTTCGTATTCAAAATAACTCTACTCCACCATGTCAAAAACTATATCTATAGGTACTCGCGACAGTAAGTTAGCCATGTGGCAAGCCCATAAAGTTAAAACACTGTTAGAAAGTCAAGGGTATTCCACTATCCTTAAGCCCGTAAAATCTACTGGAGATCTCAATCTTGATCAACCGCTTTACGAAATGGGCATTACTGGAATCTTTACAAAAACACTTGATGTAGCGCTTGTAAAAGGAGATATCGACATAGCAGTTCACTCGATGAAAGATGTGCCAACAACACTTCCAAAAGGCGTTGTAGAGGGTGCTGTTTTGCCAAGAGCTAACACAAGTGATATTCTTCTTCACAAAGGTTTATCGTTTTTGGAAAATGAAGGAACCATTGCTACCGGAAGCTTACGAAGAAAAGCTCAATGGCTTAGTAAATACCCTCAACACAAAGTAGAAAATTTACGAGGTAATGTAAATACTCGCCTTCAAAAGCTTGAAAATCACAATTGGAATGGGGCCATATTTGCAGCTGCAGGTTTGGAACGTATTAATCTAAAGCCAGACAATCACATAGAATTAGATTGGATGATTCCTGCCCCTGCTCAAGGAGCTATGCTTGTGGTTACAATGGAACATAATACGGTATGTAGAAAAGCTTTAGAAAAACTTAATCATACAGATACGGCCCTAGCTGTAAAGGTAGAACGTGAATTTTTAAAAACACTCGAGGGAGGTTGTTCAGCTCCTATTGGTGCTCTAGCAACTATAAAAGGTAGAGAAATTAATTTACGAGCTGGACTGTATAGCTTAGACGGCAAACAGACGTTTACTATTCATGAAACAATTTCTATAGACCATGTTGAGGGTTTTGGTAAACGTTGTGCAGAACATGTTCTAAAACAAGGCGGGGGAAAACTTATGAAAAGCCTTCGTAAAATCTTATAATATGCCCTCCGTTCTTTCTACTAAAATATTAACTCCACCACAAAAGAATTTATTAATTAATGCCGGCCTAAGTCTTACAGAGTATAACGCTATCCAAATAGAAGTTTTGGAACTTCCTCAAGAGAGGTATAAAGATCACTATCCTCATGCTATTATTACTAGCCAAAAAGCGGCAGAATTGATAAAACATTTTTCTATCGGAAAATGCTATTGTGTAGGAGACAAAACAGCCTTAAGCCTTAAAGATTATGGCTCTCTAGTTGAAGCCAAAGCCAACAATGTTAGAGAACTTGCCGAGACAATCCTCCAAAATTACCGCGATAACTCTTTCACTTTTTTTGGAAGTCAACAGCGCAGACCAGAACTTTCAGAAATGCTCCGAGAATATGGTATTGATCTCAAGGAGGTTTTCGTGTATAAGACACACTTAATTCCTAAGCAGTTCAATAGATCCTTTGATGCTATCTTATGTTTTAGTCCTTCTGGTGTAGATAGCTTATTTAAGTTGAATGCCTCATTAGACTCTAACCTAATTTGTATTGGTAATACTACAGCAACTCAGGCTAGAGAGTATTCCAAACGTGTTTATGTTTCGAGTAAAACCTCTGTAGAAAGCCTTATTGTAAAAGCTGTTCAGCTTTTACAACCTTAAATAAGAAATCCCGCTAAACAGCGGGATTTTAATTTTAAACGATAATAGGTTATTCGAAATCTGAAGCTATAACTCCATCATTAAATTTTACCTCTTCTATTTTAATGTCAATGGTTTGTGGTCCTAAATCTTGACTTAACATCATAGGAACCATAACCCCGTTCTTATCTGTATAATCGCCATACATAAGTTTAGACGTCATTTTTTGACCCATCTGTTCTGCTGTAGTTTCTGTAGCTAGTTTTAGACCGGTATCTACGCTGTAAAACTCTCTTACGTTATCAGTTAATTTGATTACATAAGCATCTTCACCATTTATAGACTCTATGCCAGTAAGCTCTGCAGAATCTGAAACTTTTTGTTCAGAAAATAAGCCAGACATGATTTTAGCATCTTTTACTTGTTGCTCTGTATAGTCCATTTTTTGACCTTGAGCAGCAGTAAAGCCTTTTTCACCATCAAAAACTTGTTTTGATAATGTATTCCCATTCATTTGAACAAGCTCTAGCATTTTTCCATCCTTGGTCAGCTTTCTGGTAAAAGAGATACTCATCCCTTGTACAGAGGCATTACCTTTCATCATCATGTTATTAACTTTAGAAACAACATCATTGCCTCCTATAGCTTTTATATAGCTATCGTAAACTAAACTTACAGTTACACCTTCAGGTAATTCTTTTTTGAATTCAGGTTTTTCAACTTTTTCAGTTTCTTTATTGAAGTAAAGAACAGGAATAGTTTTACCTTTATAGTCTATTTTTTCGAGATTCTCAACCACCTCAGATCCTTTACCAGCTATAACGACTTGCATTTGATCGGTTTTCAAATATTTGTTAGCCACTCTTTTGATATCTTCTTGAGTCACTGCGTTGATTTTTTCTAAGTAGGTCTCATAAAAATCTTTGCTCAAGTTATCTGTTTCAATATCCAAAGCATAACTAGCAACCGTAGAGGGCTGCTCTAGTCTCATTACGAAAGAACCTGCAAATTTTTTCTTTGTATCCTCAAGCTTACCTGCATCAACTTCTTCATTTCTGATTCTGTCTACTTCTTTAAAGATTTCTACAACTGCAGAATCTGTTACAGCATTTCTGACCCCTACAGAGGCTACAAATCTTGAAGCATAACGACTAGCGCCTACGCTTGATCTAGCGCCATAAGTATAGCCTTTGTCTTCTCTTAAATTCATGTTGAGGTAACTTCCAAAACTTCCTCCTAAAATTTGATTCATAACTAATACTGGGAAATAGTCTGGATCGGACATCTTTAGGTCTACTGTATTTTGAGCTATAATCTCACTTTGTACAGCATTGGGCATATCTACAAAGTCAATTTGAGTATACTGTGCTGGTTTTACAGAAGGAATAGAAGTACTTGGTGGTGTAGCTTTTTTCCAATCACCAAAAGTTTTCTTTACGATTTTCTTAGCATCCTTTTTGGTAATATCTCCAACGATGACTAAATAAGCATTTTCTGGTACAAAATAATTTCTGTAGACGTTTTTGACATCTTCAAGAACAATTCCCTCCACAGACTCTACAGAAACATATTGTCCATAAGGGTGATTAGAACCATAGGATAAACTAGTACTTAGTCTATTCGCAATTGTTCCCACATCTTTTTGGCTGGATTTTAATCCTTCCATAAGTTTATTTTTTTCACTTTCGAATTCTTCTTCAGTGAATTTTGGCATTAAAGCACCCTCAGCCATTAATTCCATTACTCGTGGAAAAAATTTGGATAATGAACTTGCTGATGCACTTTCTGAACCAAAGCTGATGTTGGCTCCCAAGAAGTCAATTTCTTCATTAAACTCGTCTTTGCTAGTTTTCTCTGTTCCTGTTCCTAGCAAGCTAGCTACCATAGCCTGAGTTCCTGGTTTCTTTTCAGTAAAAGGCTTATTATCTATAATAAGGCTTGCGGAAACCCGAGGTAACTTATCGTTCTCAACGACTAGAACTTTTAAGCCATTTCTTAAACTGAAAGTTTCTGGCTCACCAATATTTACTGTTGGTGCAGGTCCAGGCTTAGGCATTTGTGATCTGTCAATTTGAGCAGTTATACTGGTGCTTACTAAGCATACTATTAGTAATGCAAATATCTTTTTCATTTGTTTGTGTTTTATTCGGTTGGTTCTGGTAAATAATCCAATTCAAGTCTTTGGTTTTCTTGCAAGTATTTATTTGCCACTTCTTTTATTTCCTCTCTGGTAATACTTCTATAAATTTCAATTTCTTCGTTGATCAAATTAGTATTTCCATAAAGCATTTGATAAGTTGCTAAAGAAGAAGCTATACCTTGGATACTAGAATTAGAATTGACAAATCTATTTTCAAATTTATTCTGAAGTTTTTGATACTCTCTTTCAGAAATTAATTCAGTTTGTAATTTCTCAATCTCTTCGTCCATTACATCCCTAAGTTTAGATAAATCTACATCACCTAGAGGTAAAGCTCCTATTAGGTAAGTTCCATAATCTTCTTGGCTTCTAGCAAAAGCAAGAACTTGGAGAGCAATTTTGTCCTCATCTACCATTCTTTTGTACATCCTTGAGCTTTTACCGTCTGTTAAAACAGATGAAATCATATCTAGCACATACGCCTCTCTGTCTTTCATAGAAGGAGTTCTATAAACCAAAGCGGTTAAAGGAATCTGAATGTTGCTATCGTACTCTGTAGCTATTATTTTCTCTTCCATAGGATCTTCTGTAATGTTCACTCTCTCAACCTCATCTCCAGAAGGAATAGGCTGAAAGTAATCTTCGATCATTTTTTTAGTTTTAGGAACATCTATATCTCCAGCAACTACTAAAGTAGCGTTATTTGGGTTATAATATTTGTTGAAAAAGGCTTTAAATTCATCAAGCTCGGCAGCATCAAGATCTTCCATCGTTCCAATAACAGAATTTTTATAAGGGTGCTTATCGAACATGTAAGGATTGATTCCCGTAGAGTAAACAACTCTTCCATAAGGTGCGTTATCAATTCTTGATCTCTTTTCCTCTTTTACGACTTCGTTTTGAGTATCTACACCTATTTTATTGATTACAGGGTGAAGCATACGTTCAGATTCCATCCATAATCCAAGCTCTAAAGCATTAGAGGGAAAGGTTTCGTAGTAATAAGTTCTGTCTTGAGTAGTGTTGGCATTATTGCTGCCTCCATTGGCAGAAACTACATTAAACCATTCTCCTCTCTCAATATTTTCTGTACCCTCAAAAAGTAAATGTTCAAAAAAGTGAGCGAATCCTGTTCGACCTGGTTGCTCATCTTTTGCACCTACATGGTACATTACTCCTACGGTTACTACTGGTGCAGTATTATCTTGATGTAAGATAACATTTAAACCGTTGTCTAAATCGTATTCTGTAAATTCAACCTTTTGCGCATGGACTAAAGTGACGGAAAATACAAAAAAGGATAACATAAAAGTTTTAGTCATTTTGTTATTGTTTTGATTATAAATAGTTGGTCTAAAAATAAACAAATTGTTACAACATTTATGATTTAGACATAAATTTTTAAATCCTTAAGACTTTATTAATTTAACGGTAAATTCTTATCCATTGGTAATTTTAATATATTAGCAGTTAAAACATATTCATGAATCGATTTGTATTATCCGTAAGATTTGGCATAGCATTGACTTCCTCATTAATTGCTTATTTCTTGGTGCTGTCTTTGTTCAACCTCCATATCAACCCTTTATTTAGTATATTTAATGGGGTTATTACTGGTTTTGCCATTTTTGAATCCATTCGTTATAAAAGGATAGAAAAGAAATCCGAATACAATTACACCACTGGATTTCAAGCCGGGATTGTTACTGGGTTTTTGGCGACTATCCTTTTTACGCTTTTTATGGCTGTATATGCTACCGAAATTGACCCTGACTTTATAAGCAAAATTGCAGAGAACTTTTTTAAATCTTATAATACAGGTGTTGGTGTTTTTGCTTTTACCGTGCTTTTATCAGGCTTAGCAACAACTATAGTCTTAACTCTTTCTTTTATGCAACTCTTTAAACACAAGCTTAAAGAGTAATTTAGGCTTTGGGTATTTTTATTGCTCCTTTATTTTTAAAGTACTATATTTGCAAACTATTTTTAGTAAAATTAAACAACTAAACACTATGTATGCAATTGTAGAGATAGCAGGGCAGCAATTTAAAGTTGCGAAAGACCAGAAAGTGTTTGTTCACCGTTTAAAAGAAAATGAAGGTACTAACGTATCCTTCGATAAAGTTCTTTTACATTCAGACGGAGACAACATTACTCTTGGCGCCCCAGCTATAGATGGTGCTTCTGTAGACGCTAAAGTCGTTAGGCACTTGAAAGGAGACAAAGTTATTGTCTTTAAAAAGAAAAGAAGAAAAGGATACCGTAAGAAAAATGGCCACCGCCAGTATCTTACTGAAATTCACATCGAAGGTATTTCTGTTTCTGGAGGAAAAAAGAAAGCCGCTTCACCTAAAAAAGAGGAGAAGAAAACTGAGGCCAAAGAAGCTAGTTCAGACTTAAGTAAGCACACCGTTGCTGAGCTTAAAGAAATGGCTAAAGAAAAAGGCTTAGAAGGATACTCTGCTTTGAAAAAAGCAGAACTCATTGAGTTATTAAGTAAAAAGTAAATTAAACTTAAAAATTAAACATCATGGCACATAAGAAAGGTGTTGGAAGTTCAAAAAACGGAAGAGAATCACAATCAAAACGTTTAGGCGTTAAGATTTTTGGAGGACAGCCTGCTATCTCTGGTAATATTATTTTGAGACAAAGAGGTACTGCCCACAATCCTGGTGATAATGTATATGCTGGAAAAGACCATACACTACATGCGAGAGTTGACGGAATTGTACATTTCAAGAAAACAAAAAATGATAAATCTTTTGTTCATATCCAACCATTTGAAGCGTAAGTAAGTATTCATTACATAAGAAAAGCCCTTTAAATCATATTTAAAGGGCTTTTCTTGTTTATACGATTTAGATCTATTAGGTTTTTAGCTGTATTAATTGAAATTTTTGAAGCTTGTTTAAGAATAATGAGGGTAAGAAAACTTTCCATCTTCTTTGACGATATTAAAAAATCAAGAGCAATGGGAATAAAGCTATAACGCCAATTCAAGGGTTTTTATCAGTTTTTTGTAGCATACCTTTTTTTGCAGATGTAATTAGAGTTTAAAGCTTTCTAAACATAAA
>Ga0209414_1000748_pt1 | contig 15841 bp, 14 predicted proteins | sample LakVidmifraction_4_FD_181154 | JGI IMG/M metagenome (GOLD analysis project Ga0209414, IMG submission 181154) | Hypersaline microbial communities from Lake Vida, Antarctica - Brine Hole Two &gt;0.2 micron (SPAdes) (version 2) | ecosystem: Environmental > Aquatic > Non-marine Saline and Alkaline >... | reverse complement strand
CGCTATCAGAGTTAAACACCATACTAATTATTACGCATAACCAGCGGAAAAGCAACCCTGTCGAGCTACAAACATGCAGGTCAACCCGCTAGAACGGCCAAAGCCTCGAGCACCATGTCAGGAGCCCTGGGGTTGACGCGCCAACCAGCCAGACCGACCCCAGACTGGCCGCGCTCACCCCGCGGGAGCTCGAGGTGCTACACGCCGTCGCTCGCGGGTTGTCCAACGGAGAAATTGCCGCTGAGTTCGTGTTGTCTGAGGCGACGGTCAAGACGCACGTGGGGAACATCCTGGCAAAGCTTGAGGTGCGCGACCGGGTGCAGGCAGTCATCTTGGCCTACGAGTCCGGCCTCGTCGAGCACTAGCGCGATGTGCCTAGCTTTCGGACGCCGAGCGCGTGATGGTGCGCCGATCGTCTCCACGAAGTGAGCTCCCACTGCCTCTGGTCCGGATTGCCGCGGTGCGTCGCTGATAGGACGCGTCTGCGTGTGAGGCAGCGCTGGAGTTGACGGGGCGTCAGGCGCGAGAGGAAGACCCCTCATTGCGGCGCTGCCACAGCCGGCGCAGTGCGCTCCCGAGAGAGCCGACCAACATGAACGCCGAGCCGATGACGAACAGCGACACCGCAAGGTTGTAGTACTGCTCGAACGCTTTGAAGAACAGCACAGAACCCACGAAGAACAGGAGGTTCCCGATGATGCCGATGGCGGTATGGATGTGCTCGTAGTCTTGGACGAGGGTGCGGATCAAGACGAGATTCCTCCTAGGGTCAAGTTGGCGTTGGTGGTGCCAAGCCTCATGCATCTGCGCTGAGCGGCGTCAGCTCGACTCGGTATCCGTTGGAGAAGAGCCCATGCAGGATGCGCACGCCGACCCGACGATACACCTCGCGCGGGATGCCAATATCTGCCAGCCACAACTGGCCCACGGCCGCTACGTCGAGGCCCGATTTGGGCAGAGCGAGGGTCATGGTGGTCGTGGCGTGCACGAACATGCCCGCCGCTAGGCCCGTGGTCGCGTCGATTCCCGACGGCACATCGAGGGACAGGATTGGTGTCGGGCCTCTGTCCATCCAGTCGATGAGCTCTGCCGCGGCCCCTCGGGGCGCACCCGTAAGGCTGTACCCCAGCACGGCATCCACCACGAGGTCAGCCTCGATCGATCCGACCTGCCCGGCATCGACGACGCGTCCGCCGGCCGCCCGGAACAGCGCGAGCTGTTCGGCAGGGACACCGGTGAGTCGGGACGGTTCGGTCACCGCCAACGTGACGTCTCCGCCGTGGTTTGCCAGGTGCCGCGCCGCGCACATCCCGCCGCCGCCGTTGCCACCGGTCCCGGCACAGACGACGATCCGCTTATCGGTCCAGCGGTCGCCGAGCGACTGTGCGCACATCTCGGCAAGATTCCGTCCGGCGTTCTCCATCATCTGATAGAGGTTCGGACCCACCTCCTCGACCGCGACCCGGTCAACCTCTTGCATCTGCGTGGTTGAAATGGCCGGTACCCGAATACCCGTCGGCGTGTTGAACGCATCGACGCTCACGTCGCGTCCTCTGCTTGACAGATCGCCCACGCGGCATTCACCAGTCCGATGTGGCTGAAGGCTTGTGGGAAGTTCCCGAGCATCTCACCGTCGAGGTATTCCTCGGCGAGGAGGTCCACGTCGTTGCGTAGCCGAATCGTCCGATCAAACACCTCGCGCGCACGAGTTGTCTGACCGGCGAGCGCCTGCGCATGCGCGAGCCAGAAGGTGCAGATCACGAACGCGCCCTCTTCGCCGACCAAACCGTCGTCGACGCGGTAGCGGTGCACGAGGCCATGCTCGTCGACGAGGCTCGCCTCGACGGCGTCGATCGTGGAACGGACCCGCGGATCGTCGCCCGGCAGGAAGCCGACGATGGGGATCAGCAGGGCGCTTGCGTCGAGGGTGTCGGAGTCGAATGACTGCGTAAACGCGCCGAGTTCTCGGTTGAAGCCTCGCGTCAGGACCTCGTCCATGATCGCGTCCCGCTCCTGCTCCCAGCGGGCACGGGTGGCAGGTTCGGCGCCGAGTTCGTCGGCCATCTGCAGCGCCCGATCGAGTGCCACCCAGCACATCACGGCCGAGTGCACGAAGCGGCGCGGGCCGCCGCGGACCTCCCAGATACCCTGGTCGGGCTCGCGCCACTCGTCGGCGGCCGCGTTGGCGATGCCGCGAAGGAAGTCCGTTGTCATTGGATCGGTGGGAAAGACTTGCTCCCGTAGCCGATGGACCGCTCCCAGCACCTCGCCGTAGACGTCGAGCTGGCGCTGGTCGAAGGCCCCGTTTCCGATCCGCACTGGGCGGCTGCCGCGCCACCCCGCCAGATGGTTGAGGGTGCGTTCTGCAAGGTCGTGCTCGCCCGCGATGCCGTACATGATCTGTATTGGTCTGCCGCTGCTCAGGTCGGCTGCGGCCGCATCGACCAGCCAGGACAGGAACTGGCCGGACTCGTCCGGGCATGCCGCAACCCACAACGCGTCCAGCGTCATGCTGGCGTCCCGTAGCCACGAATAGCGGTAGTCCCAGTTCCGGGATCCGCCGACGACCTCCGGGAGAGAAGTGGTCGCTGCCGCGACGATCGCGCCGGTGGGCGCGAAGGTCAACCCCTGCAAGACCGCCCCACTGATCCGCACCAGGTCGCGCCACGGCCCGTCGTACGTCTGGTGCTGCGAGGCCCAGGAGGACCAGGCCTGCGTGGTGTCCTCTATGAGTGGGGCTACCTGGGAGGCCTCCACCGGGGGAGGGACTTGACCGGGGGGTGCCCACTGCAGGGCGACGGCCGCCGTCTGGTCCGTGTGTAGGCGCACCCGCCCGGTAGCAGTACCGCCGTCCAATACCACGGGGATGTCCGTGGTCAAGGTGAGCACGTCGGGGCCGCCCCTGACCGCGACGCCGGTCTCAGTAGGACGCAGCAGTGGCACCGCGAAGCCGTACTCGGGGCGCGGGGCGAAGGATAACTCGAGCTCGACCTCACCCGACTGGCAGACCGCGTGCCTCAGTAGAAGGTGTGGGACGCTCAGCCCGATGGAGTGGTCGCGTTCGCCAGCTCCCAGTGCCAGGGCGTCGGTGATGATGACGACGCCCTCATGAGTGCCGATCGTGGTCTCGAGCACCAATCCGTCGTCGAGGTAACGGCGTGTGATCCGGGATGGACCCACGGCGCCGAACCTCAGATGACCGGCCGAATCGTCGAGCAGACGGCCCAACACGCTGGGAGCATCGAAGCGCGGGAAGGCCAACCAGTCCACGGACCCGTCTTTGGACACCAACGCCGCCGAGTTGCAGTCGGACAGAAAGGCGTAGTCCGCGATCGGAGTGTCGCTCACCGGTGCCCGCTCCCGAGTGGCCGTCCCGCGGTCCGGATCCTGCCGCTGCACTTGCCTGCGTTCACGGTGTGCTCCCGTCTACAGTTTGAGTGGTTTCCTATGTTGACGGTAGAGCAACCCGGCGGGGCGTGCCGTGTCTTCCACGACGCGCTGACCGGGTGAGGTGATTCCCTGGAACGGTGTAGCGAGATTTCGGGTTTCGTGATCGATAGCTGGCCAGCGGCCAGCGGACGGGGAGACAGCCAATGGCTCAGCACGTGACCTTTGAAGGGGCGGGCGGGCAGCAGCTCGTGGGGCTTTTGGATGTGCCGGACGGCGACGTGATCATGACTGCGCTCGTTGCGCACTGCTTCACGTGCGGCAAGGACAGCATCGCGGCTGCCAGGATCGCGCGGGCGCTGACAGCGCGCGGGTTCTCCGTCCTCAGGTTCGACGTGACCGGACTCGGGGAATCGGAAGGCACCTTCGGCGAGGCCACCTTCAGCATGGATGTCGCCGACCTATCGGCCGCCGCCAACTTTCTCCGGGACAGGGGACAGGGTCCGGGCCTGTTGGTGGGGCACTCGCTTGGCGGTGCGGCGGTCCTCGCGGCGGCGGCTTCGATCCCAGAGGCAGTGGCCGTGGTCACGATCGGCGCGCCAAGCGATCCCTCGCACGTCACGAAACTCTTCACCGACGTCGTGCCGGACCTCGAGGCCAACGGCCGGGCCCAGGTTCAACTTGCGGGCAGGAGCTTCACTGTGTACCGCGCCTTTCTTGATGACCTGCGCGCCCAGCCGCAGCGGCGTCGTATCGGTCAGTTGGGGCGGGCCCTGTTGGTGATGCACTCTCCCCAGGACGCGATCGTCGGGATCGACAACGCCCGCGAAATTTTCGACGCCGCGAGGCACCCGAAGTCGTTCATCAGCCTTGACGGGGCTGACCACTTGCTCACGGGGCACGAGGATGCCCGCTACGCGGCCGACGTTCTCGCCGCCTGGGCGTCCCGTTACGCCCCCTCGCCGTAGGCTCGGTTCTTGACGGAGTAGCCCACCACGACACCAGGGTTCCAGGTGATCCGGGATCCGCACGATGAGGAGAACTGCACCATGACTGAGCACGACTTTTCCGACCTCCGCGCGGTTTTCATCAATTGCACTCTGAAGCCCTCGCCGGAGCTTTCCCACACCGCCGGGTTGATGGCCGTGAGCACGGCGATCATGCGCACGAACGGCGTGACTGTCGATGAGATCCGCGCCGTCGATTACGCGCTTGCGCCCGGTGTCCAACCGGACATGACCGACCACGGCGCGGACCGCGACGACTGGCCCGAACTGGTGCCCAGGATCCTCGGAGCCGACATCTTGGTGGTCGGCACGCCCATCTGGCTCGGTGACAAATCCAGCGTGTGTACGAGGGTGATCGAGCGGCTCTACGCCCTCTCCGGAATGCTCAACGATGAGGGGCAATACGTGTACTACGGCAGGGTCGGCGGGGTCGTCATCACGGGCAACGAGGATGGGGCCAAGCACGCCGCGATGAACATTCTGTACTCGTTGCAACACCTCGGCTATGCCATCCCGCCCCAGGCCGATGCCGGGTGGGTCGGGCCCGCCGGTCCGGGACCCTCCTACCTAGACGAGGGGTCTGGAGGCCCGCAGAACGATTTCACACAACGCAACACCACCTTCATGACGTGGAACCTTATGCATCTGGCGGCGGCGCTCAAGCGCGGAGGGGGGTTCCCGGCCTACGGCAACCAGCGCAGCGAATGGGATGCGGGTGCCCGGTTCGACCACCCCAACCCGGAGTACCGGTGACCGGTGCAGTAGCGGCCCTGAAGGACTGGTGGGGATCCACCCGTCCGGTCTCCGATGAGGCGCGGGAGGTGCTCGCGCGACGCTGGGAAGGGTTGCCCGCATCGTCGAAGACTCCTGCTCAGGTGCTCGGTCGGCACTCCGTGGGGTGTGAGGGGACACACGGCGTGTTCCCGAAGTGCAACCTCACGTGCAAGCCGTGCTACCACTCGGCTGATGCCAACAAGGTCCGGATCGACGCCGAACACACGTTGCGCGAAGTCGACGCCCAGATGGCGTACCTGCGCGAGGTTCGCGGCCCACGGGGTCATGCCCAACTGATCGGCGGCGAGGTGACGCTGCTGGATGCGGATACCCACGCCGAGGCATTGCTGACGATGCGCCGCCACGGCCGCGAGCCAATGAGCTTCACCCACGGCGACGTGGACGAGGACTACCTACGCAGGCTCGTCACCGGCCCCGACGGTGGGCTCAGGTTGCCGCGGGTGTCCTTCGCAGCCCACTTCGACTCCCTCATGCGCGGCCGCCGTGGGTTGCCGCGGCCCAGAACGGAGTCCGAGGTCACCCCGTTCCGACGCGAGTTTGCAGCGATGTTTGATCGGATGCGCCGCGACCTGGGGTTGCGGTCCTACTTGGCGCACAACATGACGGTCACTCCCTCCAACCTCGACGAGATCGCCGATGTGGTGCGCGACTGCCTGCCCCTCGGGTATTCGATGCTTTCCTTCCAGCCGGCGGCCTACCTCGGAGACTCACGTCGTTGGCAAGAGGACCTGCGCGACGTCACGCCCGACGCGGTGTGGTCCCAGATCGAGGAGGGCATCGGCGCGCGGTTGCCTTGGCAGGCGGTGCAGTTCGGCGACCCTCGGTGCAATCGCACCGCCTTTGGCTGGCGGATCAGCTCACGGTGGGTGCCGCTGCTCGACGACACCGACCCTCGGGACCTCGCCGTACGTGACTGGTTCTACCGTGAGCTGGGCGGGATGCAAGTGGGGGGTACCCGGGCTGTGGTGCTGGTGCCGCGGATCGTGCGTGCGGTAGCAAGCAACCTCAGCGCCGGCCCGATGGTCCTTGGCTGGTTGCGGCGGGCGGTGCGCCGATCAGGTGGCCTCACCACCTTGGTCCGTCACCGGGTTCGGCCCTTGAGCATCGTGATGCACATGTTCATGGATGCGGCTGAGGTCGCGCCCGCGTGGGAACTGCTCGAACGGGGTGAGACCAGCGACGATCCCGCCGTGCGTGCCACCCAAGAGCGCCTGCAGGCCTGCTCGTATGCGATGGCCCACCCCAGCTCCGGTCGAATTGTGCCCGCGTGTGCTCAACACAGCGTGCTGGACCCGGGGGAGAACGCACAGTTGCGGACGATGCTGCCGATCGCCGAGGTGCGCTCGGGGCGCGTGACGACGGCCGTCCGGTGAAGGCCGGGCCGCGCGGCATCATCGGCACCCGATTGGGCCGCGATACGCCGCTGCTGACGCCAGCCGGTGGGGGAGCAAGCCTCGGCGACCTCGCCACGGGGGAGTGGCTCGTCATCCAGCTCGTCCGGTACTTCGGCTGCCTGCCGTGCCAGGAGTGGCTGATCGCCCTCGACGCGGCGGCGCCCGACCTGGCTGCCCGTGGCATACGCGCGGCGGCGATCGGCGGCTCGGCCGACTACCAAGCCAGGTGGCTGCGCGACGACCGAGGCGTGCAGATGCCGTTGCTGCTCGACCCCGGTCACGGGCTGCGGGACGCCCTCGGCGCGGGCGAGCCGCTCGGCGCAAGGCTGGCTGATCCCCGGGGCGTGGCCGCCTACGTGGGTGCGCTCGCGCGGGGGGCCAGGCCGCAGCGGATCACCTCGGACACGGTCCGCCGCCCGGGTGTCGTCGTGCTCGACCGGGACCTAACCGTGCGTTGGATGCATGTGGGCCGCCGAATCGGCGACTACCCCCCGCTGGGCGACGTGCTGGAGGTCGTGAGGAAGCTGGCGTCCGGCTCGAAGGCGTAGACGGGCCGGGCCCCCTCACGGCGTGTCCACCGGTTCGCCTCGGTGCAGCAAGAGGTCGGCGACCAGCGCGGTCCAACCGGTCTGAGGGCCGCACCTAGGCCCGCGCCGGTGTCGCCGTGCAGGTACCCGTAGAACTGCACGTCTGTGCGCCACTGACTGTTGTGGAACAGCGGCGAGGCGCCCAGCACCGGCCGGCGGGATGAGTCGTCGGGCACGAAGGCGGCGACGAGCCGGCCGGTGACCAGGTCCGCGATCTCGCCAAGCGTGTGTTGCCGGCCCGAGCCGGTCGGCATCTCGAGTCGGACGTCGTCGCCGAACATCCGGGAGAACCTGCACAAGGACTGGATGAGCATGACGTTGGCGGGCAGCCAGACCGGGCCGCGCCAGTTGGAGTTGCCGCCGAAGACGCCGCTCGTCGACTCGCCAGGCTCGTAGCCCACTTCGGCGCGCAGGCCCGGCAGCTCAAGGACGAAGGGGTGTTGCGCGTGGAGCCTGGACAACGAGCGGACACCGAACGGGGACAAAAACTCTTCCTCGTCAAGCAGGCGTGCAAGGATCCGGGTGAGGTCTTCGGGCGGGACGAGCGAGAGCAACTGGCCGGTCGCCCCGTCGCGCTCGTGAGTGAAGCACACGGTGGCCGCATACTCAGGTCGATGGGCGGCGAACCACGTCAGGTCCGCGGCGAATTCCGGCAGTCGGTCCAACGTGGCCTTGCCGAGCGTCGTCGTCGCCGTGATCGGCAGCAGGCCGACCAGGGAGCGGACCTTGAGCGGGATCCGGCGGCCGTCCGCCGTGGCCAGGACGTCGTAGAAGAAGCCGTCGTGCGCGTCCCACAGTCCCTGACCGCGGGCGGCCGTGGCGATGTAGGCGAAGTGCTGGAGGAACTTGGTCGCCATCGCCTCATAGCTGGGGTCGTGCTCGGCGAGCACGAGGGCAATCTCGAGCATGTCCAGGCAGTACATTGCCATCCACGCGGTCCCGTCGCTCTGCTCCAGCCTCCCGTCGACGGGAAGCGATGCCGAACGGTCGATCGGCCCGATGTTGTCCAGGCCCAGAAAGCCCCCCTCGAAGACATTGTCACCCCTGGAGTCCTTACGGTTGACCCACCAGGTGAAGTTCAGTAGCAGGCGGTGGAAGACACGTTCGAGGAACTCATAGTCCTGGTCACCTGCGCAGTAGAACACCCGCAGTGCGGCCCATGCGTGCACCGGCGGGTTGACGTCCCCAAACGCCCACTCGTACGCCGGGAGTTGTCCGCTGGGGTGCATGTACCGGTCGTGGAGCAGTATCAGGATCTGGGCCTTGGCGAACTCGGGGTCCACGTGCGCCAGCGGCACGGCATGGAAGGCCAGGTCCCAGGCCGCGAACCACGGGTACTCCCAAGTGTCGGGCATGGAGAAGATCTCGTGCGCGGATAGGTGACGCCAGGAGGCGTTTCGCCCGGATTTCCGGGCCTGCGGCGGCTTGGGTCCCGATGGGTCACCGTCGAGCCACTCGGCGACGTCGTAGTGGTGGAACTGCTTGCTCCACAGCAGACCTGCAAACGCCTGCCGGGCGACCAAGGCCTCTGGTGCACTGAGCGAGCCCGTGAGGTGTTCGTAAAAGTCGTCGGCGTCCACCGCACGCTTAGCGAGAACCTTGTCCGCCTCGGCGCCCAGGCTCCTGGCTCGGCCCGCCGACAGTCGGACCCGGACGTTTCCGCGTTCGCCCGGGCCCAGATCGAGGTCGTGCCGGACGGCGCATTTCGTCCCGCGGCGCGCGGGGTTGATGCTCTCCGTTCCGTGCCCGACGTGGTCGTTGATCCCGTCCTTGGGGTACTGCGAAGCGCCGGGTACGCCGAAGAGCCGTTCGGCGTTGGTCTCGTTGTCGCAGAACAGCGGTTCGGCGCCCGGGGCAGGCGTCAGGTACATAGGCCCGAGTTCGGCATGGGTGGCGCGGACCTGCCCGGCGCCCCCCACCTCGATCACGGGCTCGACCCGGTCGCCGCGTCCCCAGCTCCACGTGTTGCGGAACCACAGTGTCGGCATGACGGTGATCTGGGCGCGGTCGGGGCCGCGGTTCTCGACCTCGATGTCTAGAACGAAGTCGTCTGGTGACGCCTTGGCGTAGGTGACGTTCACGGCCCAGTACCGATCGTCATCGAACGCCCCTGTGTCCTCGATTTCGAATTCCGGTGCGCTGCGGTCTCGCGCCCGGTTCTCCGAAATGAGGCGCTCGTATGGGAAGGCCCCTTGGGGGTAGTGGTAGCGCCAGCGCATCCACGAGTGGGTCGGCGTGGAGTCCAGGTACCACCAGTACTCCTTGGCGTCCTCGCCGTGGTTGCCCTCGTTGCCGGTCAGGCCGAACATGCGTTCCTTGAGGATCGGGTCCTGCCCGTTCCAGAGCGCCAACCCGAGAAGTAACCGCTGCTGGTCGTCGCAGACGGCGGCCATGCCGTCCTCGTTCCAGCGATAGGTGCGCGAGCGTGCGTGGTCGTGGGGAAGGTCCTCCCACGCGCCGCCGTGCTCGGAGTAGTCCTCGCGCACCGTGCCCCAGGCCCGCTCTGCGACGTAGGGACCCCACGTCGCCCAGGTCGTCTCTCTGCCCGGCAGATGTCCCTGTGTCGCTCGAGGGAGCGTCGCCAGCCGATCGCGTTCTGCCCTGCCAGACTTCTTGCTCATGGTGGTATCCCGTCTCGGGTCGGTGCTGCGCGGTGGGTTGCGTCGACTGCGCCTGCGAAACCCGACCCGAGATGGCGCCATTCCGCCGGACGGACATGATACAATGCCGCAGGGTTCCCGGCTCGTGACCGTCAGCGGTGTCAGACCGGGCATGATGGGTTGGAATCGAGTGTGCCGCGTCCGGGTTTCCGGTGTGTGCGCGGGGTCGGTACCGATCCGACGCACTGCCGCGCGACCTACCATGACATGACCGACGCACCACTGGGAGACTGCCTGATGCCTCGTGCCGATGCACTTGTCCTGTTCGGCGCCACCGGCGACCTCGCGCGCAAGAAGTTCTTCTCCGCCCTCTACCGCATGGCTGCCAGTCACCAGCTCGACGTCCCCGTGATCGGCGTCGCCCGGTCGGACTGGGACGACGAAAGGTTCCGCGAGCACGCCAGGGCCGCGATCGCGGCGACAGTTCCGAACGCGGACCCGGACGTGGTCGCACGGCTGACGGCGCGCCTGACGCTGGTGGCGGGGGACTACGGCGACGAGGGAACCTTCCTCGCGCTGGAGTGCCGCTTGCGCGCGCTCGGCTGTGGTTTGACGGTGTTCTACCTCGCGATCCCGCCGTCGATGTTCCCGACGGTGGTTACCGGGCTCGCAGGTGCGGGACTGACCGGCGCCGCGCGGGTCGTGGTCGAAAAGCCGTTCGGCCGTGACCTGGACTCAGCAAGGGAGCTCAACCGAGTGCTGCACGAGCACGTCGAGGAAGGCTCGATCTACCGGATCGACCACTACCTCGGCAAGGAGTCGGTGGAGGACCTGCTCGTCTTCCGGTTCGCTAACAGCTTCCTAGAGCCAATTTGGAACCGGAACTATGTCGCAAGCGTCCAGGTGACGATGACCGAGGACTTCGGTGTCGAAGGGCGAGGCGGCTTCTACGACGGAGTCGGGGCCATCCGCGACGTGCTGCAGAATCACCTGCTCCAGGTGGTCGCGCTGCTGGCCATGGAGCCACCGGTCAGCCCGGATGCCGATGCGCTGCGTGACGAGAAGGTCAAGGTGCTGCGGGCCATGCACCCCCTGGACAGCACCAGTGTGATCCGCGGGCAGTACGCGGGCTACCTCGAGGAGCCAGGGGTGGGGGAAGGCTCGACCGTCGAGACATACGTGGCCGCACGGCTGGAGATCGAGTCGTGGCGTTGGGCAGGGGTGCCGTTTTACATCCGGGCGGGCAAGGGCCTGGCCGCGACGGCGTTGGAGGCAGTGGTGGAACTGCGTGAGCCGCCCAGAATGTTGTTCACCGACCCGGGGGTGCAGGCCCCGCACGCGAATGTGATCAGGTTCCGGCTCGGCCCGGCCGACGGTGTCACGCTGTCGGTGCAGGCCAAACGCCCCGGGCAGGACCTCGTGACCCAAGCGATAGATCTCAACGTCGACTTCCACGAGGCCCTCGGCGAACGGCAGGAACCCTACGAGCGACTGATCGAGGACGCGCTGGACGGCAACACGCGCCGGTTCGCCCGCCAGGACGGGGTCGAGAACGCGTGGCGCGTGGTCCAGCCGGCGTTGGACGCACCGTCGGTGGTTCATCCGTACGAGCGAGAGACCTGGGGGCCCGTCGAGGCCGACGCGCTCCTCCAGGGCGGCCATTGGCACGCACCGGCGAAGTCGGCGCTGACATGAGCGGAGCGTCGTCGTGAGCGTGGTGCGTGTGTGGCTCTTGGCCGCGTTGGCGATGGTCGCGTTCGCGGCGAACTCGGTCCTAGCCAGACTCGCCCTGGGGGGCGGCGGGATTGACCCGGGGACGTTTACTCTGATTCGGCTGGCGTCGGGGGCGGGTGTGCTGGTGATCTTGGTGCGTGCCCGCAGCGGTATCGGGTCGCCCGCTGGCGTCCGTGCGGGGTCGTGGAGGTCCGCAGGTCTGCTCCTCGCCTACGCGGTCACGTTCTCCTACGCCTATCTGAGACTCGGCGCAGGTACCGGCGCGCTCGTCCTGTTCGCCGTGGTGCAGGCTGTCATGTTCACCGCCGCGATCCGGTCAGGGGAGCACCCCGGTCGTGCCGGCTGGTTTGGATTGGCGCTGGCTGTCGTGGGTCTGGTGATGCTGGTTGGCCCTGGAGCGTCCCGGCCCGATCCTGTCGGGGCCGTGCTCATGGCCGTGTCAGGGGTCGCCTGGGCGGGATACACGCTCCGGGGCGCGCAGGTCACACGACCGGTCCTGGCCACCGCCGAGAACTTCCTGCGCAGCGTGCCGCTGGCGGTCGCTCTGTGGATCGCCGTGCTGCTCCTCGCGCGCGGGACGATCCACGTCGGTGCCGAGGGTGCCTGGCTTGCCGTCCTGTCGGGCGCGGTGGCCTCCGGGTTGGGCTACGCGCTCTGGTACACGGTGCTGCCGTGGCTGTCGCACGTGCAGTCCGGCCTGGTCCAGCTCTCGCCCGCACCACTCGCTGCCGTCGGTGCGCTGGCAGTGCTCGGTGAACCCATCACGCTACGCGTCCTGCTGTCGTCGGTCGCGATCCTGACCGGCGTGATGATCGGGGTACTGCACCGCACCAACAATCGTCGCGTCGCGACGGGATCCACCGAGCGCCCTCAACAGCCTCACCTCAACTAGCAAGGATTGGACAGTAGTTATGAGTGACGTCGTCGAAAACCCATTGGTCATCACACCAGGGACGGTGCAGCAGGGCCTTAAGCGCGTCCGAGCTTTCAGTGCGGGCGAACTGGTCGTGGACGCCCTTGCACCGCTTCAGGTGTGGGGGCACCCGTACTACCCGGAGTACTTCTTCGCCGAAGGTGATCTGGAGGTCGAGTTGCGCCCGGCCGGGCACGGCCCGAGGTCCAAGGTCCTCGGCGTCAGCGAGGTCTTTGACGTGGTGATCGGAGACCGGGTGCTGTCGGGAGCCGCCCGTCGTCACCCCGAGGCGGAGGTCGTCGCGCTGCGAGACGCCTACGCGCTGACGTGGTCCGCATTCGACACGTGGATGGAGGAAGACGAGATCGTCTTCACCCACCCACGCAGCCCATACGTGCGCATCGACGCCCTGGCCAGCAGTCGGCACGTCACCGTCACCTTCAACGGCGTAGTCGTGGCGGACTCGCGACGGCCGGTCATGCTCTTCGAGACCGGACTGGCCCCGCGGTTCTACCTCCCGCAGGCAGACGTTCGGTTGGACCTACTCGTCCCCACCGCCACGGTCAGTCACTGCCCGTACAAGGGCACGTCGACGTACTGGGACCTGGTTGTCGACGGGGCCACGATCAGCGATGTCGCATGGTCTTACCGCACGCCCTTGCCCGAGTCAACGCGGATTGCGGGGCTGGTGGCGTTCTGGCCCGAGAAAAGCGCCGAGCTGATCGTCACCGTCGAAGGCCAGGAGATCGGCACGGCGTAGGACGGGCCGCGTCGCGGCGGAAGCATCACACCCGTCGGCCGGGTTCTTTGTTCATGCGACCAGACATCAAGGTACGGGCTTACGTTGCAGGGCCCCGGTGGACGCACCCTCCCGCGTGGCCCGCGTGGGCAGTCACCGGCGGTGTCGTCGGGGCTGACGAGCTCACCAAGGCGTGGGTGTCGCACCAGGTCCCTACGGATCCCGCCGTCTCGAACGCACTCTTCCAGGTGCGGCACGTCATGGATGCGGGCGCCACCCTGGGTCTCGGCGCACAACACCCCGCGCTGGTGCTCGGCCTGGCCCTCATCGCCACCGCGGTCGTCGCGTGGTACCCGGCGACCTTCAACCTCGCCGACGTCGCCATCAGAGGCGGTGTTCTCGTCGCGGTCGCCGCGCACGCGTTCCGCCGTGGCCACACCAAGCCGGGGAACCCCGCCGCCCCATGAAACGGGGGAGGCGATGCCCCTGACCCCGTCCGCCGCACACGACGGAACGGAATTCGAGACTGGCTCCGACACCGTGAGACCGAATGGAAGCACTTGTCGTTGATGGGGGTTTCGGTAGCGCACCGCGATGGCGTTGCATTATCCGCTCGACTTGGAGGACATGATGGCCACGAACACCACTTCCCACCCCACGACCACGACCGCGAGCCGTCGGTCGGTCGCTCCGCTCTGCGTGGCGCCGTGCTCGGAATTATAGCCTCGCTGGCCATGGCCGCGTTCGCGATGATGGCCGCGGCGACCTATCAGGCATCCGGCTTCTTCACGCCGCTCTACCACATTGCCTCGACGCTGATCTCGCCCTCGACCTTGACGACGTCGATGACCGAGGCCGCCGCCGGCAACCTCTTCTTCTTCGCATTCGGCCCAGCGGTGCTCGGTGCGGTCATCCACATGATGGTCGGCGCGATGTACGGGCTGATGTTCGCGGTCGTGGCCGACCTCCTCCGGCTACGCGGAGCGATGCTCGTCGCCAGCGGCGTCGTGTGGGGCGCGATGGTCTTCGTGATCAGCTCCTTCGTCGCGCTCCCCGTTGCCGCCAGCCTGTTCGACAGCGGCGACCAGATCGCTCAGATGGCCTCGAAGGTGGGCTACGGGACCTTCCTGGCGGAGCATGTGATCTTCGGCCTGGCACTGGGCCTGCTGCTCGCGCGTCGTCCGGCAACCCGGGCCTGAGCGCTTCCCGCGTCGGCGCCGGGGGACGGCCTTCGGCGTCGGCCGACGGGCAACGAGAAAAGGGGTAGCGCCGTGCCGGTCATCACGTTTGGAAACCAGGTGTGCACCGACCTCGACCAGGCCAGCAGGCGCGAGTGGCTGATCGCCGACGGCGTCGGCGGGTATGCAATGGGTACCGTCAGCGGGCTGCGCACGCGGCGCTACCACGGCCTGCTCACCATCGCCGAGACCCCTTCTCACCGCTACCTGGCGGTCGCGGCACTCGACCCGGTCCTCGTCCTGCCGTCCGGCGCGAGGGTCGAGCTCGGCGTGCACGAGTGGGCCGACCGGACCGTCGCGCCCGATGGGCACGCCCTGCTGGAGCGTTTCGACCTGATCGACGGGCTACCGCGCTGGCGATGGCGAATCGGAGAGGTGGTGCTGGAGCGGGAGGTCGCGATGACCCACGGCTGCTCGGGTGTCGCCGTGAGTTTCCGTCAAGTGGCCGGGCCCGAGTGCGAGCTGGAGGTTCGCGCCCTGGTGACGTGGCGGGACAGTCACGGCCAGCGTCGCGGTGACGACCAACGCCAGAGCAGCGGCGACCTGGAGGTCAACCACCACGCGACCGGAGCCGTCGTCGAGCGCCGCTACCGGATTGAGGGCCCCGGGTGGGAGCCCGACGGTCGCTGGTACCGCGACGTGTTCATGCGCGAGGAAGCCGACCGGGGTCTGCCCGACACGGAGGATCTGTGGTCAGCGGGCACCTTCTGTGGTCGGCTCACGGGTCCGGGGAGCCGGATCGACGTGCGGGCCTGGGCCCTCGGACTCGAACCGCCGCCCGCGACCGCCGTGATCGACCAGGCACGAGCCCGGGCCTCGTCCTTGCTGCGCTCGGCCGGCGCTCGGTCACCGGTCGAGGAGCACCTCACCCTTGCCGCCGACGCCTTCGTGATTGCCGGACCCGACGTGATCGCCGGCTACCCGTGGTTCGGTCCGTGGTCACGGGACGCGATGATCTCCTTCGAGGGGCTTTTCCTGATGACCGGGCGGGCACGCGAGGGGCGCGAGCTGCTTGTCGCCTACGGGCGACGGCTGTCGGAGGGAATGCTGGCCAACACCGCCGAAACCGGCACGGTGGAGTTCAACACCGTCGACGGGACCCTGTGGTTCGTGCACGCGCTCGACCGCTACCTGCATCACGTCGAAGACGATGAGCTGACCTCGCTCTCCGTACGGTGGCTCTTGGAGATCGTCGACAGTCACGTGCGCGGAACCAGGTACGGGATCGGGGTGGGCCCGGACGGGCTGCTCACTCAGGGCCAGGAAGGCGTGGCGCTCACCTGGATGGATGCCCGGATCGGTGACGTCGTCGTCACGCCACGCGGTGGTAAGCCGGTCGAGGTCTGCGCGCTGTGGATCAACGCCCTGGCCGTGACGAACGAGATCCTGCAGCGTGTCTGTCGACCGCGCCCCGACCTCCAGAGACTGGAGGCTACGGCTCGCCGGT
>Ga0209414_1000747_pt1 | contig 15861 bp, 7 predicted proteins | sample LakVidmifraction_4_FD_181154 | JGI IMG/M metagenome (GOLD analysis project Ga0209414, IMG submission 181154) | Hypersaline microbial communities from Lake Vida, Antarctica - Brine Hole Two &gt;0.2 micron (SPAdes) (version 2) | ecosystem: Environmental > Aquatic > Non-marine Saline and Alkaline >... | reverse complement strand
TAAATTCCCATTCCATAAGCAGGGAATTCTTGTTATCCAGATCAACCTCCTGCAATAGTCCGGAATATGGCTCTTTATTTAATACTTTGATATTTTCTAAGGTATCCGCAGGAGTGAAATTCTCCCAATTTAATATTTCCTGATACACTGTTGCGGGGCCATATTTTGCTTTAAACCGAAACTCATAATCGTATTCCTTAATAAAGAGATACCATATAGCTGCAATCAGAGCAACCGCAAGGCTGATACTAATAATTTTTTTCATTTTAATTTGTGGCTACTTCTTTTTTAGAGATGTCCATCTCTAAAGTTTCAACTACATAATTGCCAAGTTTTCGTCCCTGATCCAGGCCAACCTCGACGGCTGCTCTATAGTGAATCCCACCATACATCCTGCTAACAGCGGCTTCGGCAGAAGCCTCGTTAAAAGAATTGTAATTTCGAATGGGAAGACCATAAGATACTTCGGTATCATCCTTAAAGCTGAAATTATCACCAAATACATCAGTTAAAGCAATTGCGGCGGCACCAGAAACTACGGAGTGACCACTGGTATATTCAGGAAAAGGAGGTGTTTGGAGAACAGGCTTCCAGTTTTCATCAATATATTTATTGATCAAGGTTTCAGGACGAATAAGGTTGCTTCGATATTTTTCTTCCCAGCAGCTGATGAAGGCATCTGCCATGGCAATAGATGTTTTAGTATATGCATACACTGTTTTGTCAAAATCGGCCTGATCTTTAGTACAGGCTATTTTTGTAATTCCAATCCAATGAGCTCCGGGGGTAATCTTTTTTTTGGCAAACATTAAATGTCCGCGAGTTACAGTAACATAAGGATTACAATCCCAAAATTGTGCGATGGCCAATTCCTCGCTATCATCTCCTTGCTCATTCATTTTTTGTTTTATATTATAAACTTCCATTAATTCTTTATGGAATTGACTCCCCTCATCCATAGAAAACACAGGAGGTGGTATAGGTTTAAACTGATCTGGAGATTTAAGAACAAAAGGTCTTATTTTGTTCCAATGAGGCTCTATTCCATCCATATATGATGGCGGAGTGGGTTGCCATCGCCCGGGTTCATCACTCATCACCGTAAACTTTGGCATAGTCCGGGTTTCTTTGTATTTATCCTTATCCATCCAGGATTTTATGTATTCGGTTACCTGCATCGCATAAATTTTTGAAGCCTCAAACTCCTCTTCATTAGTGCTTTTCCATATTTTGTATAAACTATCGCGGTAGACTTCAATTCTCTCTTCAGAAAAGATAAGGCTCTTACTTATTTCAATATGAGCGATTAAAGCTGCTAACTCAAAATTAACAAGCTTTTCGGGATTAGGTTTTGGAATGGGTTTCAGATCTGTTAATTGACCCGACAAAGATTTATATTGAGGGTTTTTAAGAGAAATTATCTCATAGGCTGCAATATTTGGATAGGCAAATATCCTGCTGGCTACTGGTGGGGAGAAAATATCGTGAACCATAACATCACTAACCCTATCAATTACCTGATGCAAATTTACCGCGGTTATTTCTATATGTTTATTTTCCTTATTGCAAGAAATTGCAATAAGAATTGTGACCAATAAAAAAAATATGCTTTTACGTTTCATCATAATCTATTTATAGTTTATCAATTTATAAACTTCCGCAGGTGCATCGTTTACAGTTATTAACAGGTATTTTTGGAAATTCAATTCTAATACATTTAGGTGTCTGACCGATTTTTTTGAGAGTTCCAGTCCAAGATAATTGGCTGGAATTATATTTTTTTCGTCCAGGATCAAAGCTCCCGAAAATGCATCCAATCGACCGTGATAAGGTTTTAATCCGAAATAATTGCCGGCTGCCAGAACTTCCAATTTACCGTCATTATTAAAATCGTAGGTAGCAAAAGAGGTTATTGGCGCCAATTGTAAAGGAGTTTCAAATGCTATAAAGTTGAACTTTCCATCATTATTTTTCAGGTATCCGGAGTTTAAGATATTTACTTCTAAAAGCCTAGCCCTAGAAAGTGAATTTCCTTCAAAAACTTTCTCTATTGGTACACCCGCAAAGGACTTATAATCCGGAAATTTTTTCCTCATAAGACTGCTTAACTGTCCGGAAAGTTGATCCAGTCCTTCCAGGCTGTAATATTCCCCATTTTTTTCAGAAGCCAAAATAGTTTCTGTATCACCATTCCCATCAAAATCATCATAATACATTCGCAATGGATATTTATCAGATGCTTTGAACTTTGTGTTGGTTCCCCAGTTCCCAAGAATATAATCAATATCCCCATCATTATCAATATCAAAGGGAATTATAGCCTGCCAGAGGCCATTCAGTTTTTGGGTTGTTAAGCTTACTTTCTCCAGTTTGCTTTTATTATTTTTAAAAAAGGATGGTTCCATCCACTCCCCTACTACAATAAGATCATCCCATCCATCGGCATTAAAATCGGTCCAAATGGCATCTGTCACCATCCCTATTTTGGTTAGTTCCTTATTTTCTGCTACAGAAAAATTTCCCTTTTCATTTTTCAATAAGTATGAGTTGGGCGTATTTCCAAAATCATAGGAAACGGCATTGCTTCCAATAAAAAGGTCTGTATCTCCATCTTTATCAAAATCCTTGGCACGAATTACAGCAGAGTTTTCGTAAATTTCAGGAAAATCATTTTTTGCAAATATGGAATCTTTATTTAAAAAATAGCTATCCAATAATGGTTTCATCTTTCCATAGAAATTTCCGCCCGCCGACCCTATAATCAAATCGTTCTGCTTATTGTTGTCAAAATCGGCAATTACCGCAGATACCTCTTCAGTTATAGAATCCTTTACAATATTAGACTGCCCGCTGCGCACAAAAGAGGTATCTCCCTGTTTGTAAACAACCGATGGAGAATACTTGGAACTTCCAAAGAAAACATCCTCTTTCCCATCGTTATTTAAATCGCCAACTGCAGTAGCCGGGCCCCTGTCTGATATTTTATAAGGAATTAATTTTTGAGCATTAAAGTCTATATAATTATCCTCCTTGTGAACAAAATCTATCCCGAGATTACCGGGAACTTTTTCGAACAAAGATTGGTGATTGATTTTAGATTTAAAGATGAATTTTTTTCTGATTTCATCCGGTTTTACAATCAAAGTTTGATTGACAAACACATTTTTCAGTACCTGAAAGGTCCTGTCCGGCCAGACTACCACAAGAGAATCTACCTTTTTAGTATTGCCATAACCGAAATGGATTAAAGGCTCCGAAGATGATTGAAAGCCCCGGGCATTATAGAGTTCTTTAAATTGTAAGTTGCCCTTAACATAAGAAAATATTTTGGTCCCTATTCCAAATGGGTTTTGTTTTAAAAATACAGGCTTAATCTTTAGAAAGTTTGCATCTTTTGATTGATTCACATAAATAGATACCGGTTCATTAATATTACTGATTACAATATCAAGATCTCCATCATTATCCAGATCTCCATATGTAGCAGCCGTAGAAGCTGTGGCTTTATCTGTAATCCATTTTCCGGACATGTCCTCAAATTGAATGGCAGCACCTCCTTTAAAGATGTAATTGTGAACTTTTCCCGAAGGCATCAGGCTTAAAGCTTTTTGATCCACCAGCTTCGTATTATTAATTTTTTTTCTGATCTGGTCATCAGACAAGTATTTTATATAATCAAGGTCATTGGGCCTTCTCGGAATCCCGTTTGAAATAAAAAGATCTTGCTCCCCGTCCTGGTTATAATCGCCAAAAAGTGCGCTCCAACTCCAATCTGTTGATGCCACCCCGCTTAAAAGCGCAGTTTCTGCAAAATGTCTTCCGTTTTGATTTATCTGGAGCATATTCCTGGTAAATTGATAATGATAGCCAAGGCGATCTACCTTCATTTTTTGCATTTGTACATCATCATCTACTTCAGAGGATTTTAATACATTTTCATCCTCCGGAAGCATATCCAGTGACATCATATCCGGATAGCCATCGTGATTTATATCTGCAATATCAATACCCATTGAGAATCTGCTGGTGTGTCCAAAATATTTTTTCAAACTTTCTGTAAACGTACCATCCTGATTATTTATATAATAATAATCATCTTCATGAAAATCATTGCCAATATAAATATCCGGCCAGCCATCCTGGTCAAAATCGGATATCGCAATGCCCAAACCATAGCCGTTTACCCCTCCAAAAACCCCGGCTTCTTCACTTACATCAGTGAATTTTTCACCATCGTTTCGCATGAGCTTATCGCCGGTGGAGTAACTGCGTTTATTTCTTAAATCGGCACGGCCATAAGATTCCTGGGTGTGAACTGCATGATTTAGGAGATATAAATCCAAATCTCCATCCAAATCATAATCAAAAAACACAGCCGATGAACTATAAGAATCGAAATTTAACCCATATTTTGGGGCACTTTCGGTAAAGGTTTCATTACCATTATTAATATATAGTTCATTAAAACCACTAAACCCGTGGATGCCTACAACCGCACAAACGTAAATGTCCAAAAGCCCATCGCCATTTACATCAGCCATAACGGTACCCGTATTCCAAGTGCTTTTTCCCTCAACACCTGCTTTATCTGTAATATCTTCAAATTTCAGGTTCCCTTTGTTTAAATAAAGTTTGTTTTTAACCTGGTTTCCGGAGAAAAAAATATCAGGCAAACCATCATTATTTATATCACCTATAGATACACCCCCACCATTATAAAAATACAAATAGTCTAAAATATTCTGATCTTCGGTTTCTGTTAGTGTATTCGTAAATGATATTCCAGTTTCCCCGGAGGGCTTATTCAAAAACAGATCATCTTCCTTTTTACCGCAACCAATTGTCAGAATTATTACAAATATGTAGCTTAGTTTACTTTTCATTAATTCTGAAAATTTTTGGGTTTTCATTATTTATTGCGGCGATTACAAATGTTTTTCCATCTTTATCCCTGAAGGTTTTTAGATGTTTTATTTCGTTTTTTACAACAAAACCGCTTTGATCATAGTTTTGCCAGGTAAAATTCAGTTTGCCATCACCCAATAAAACATTTCCATAACTGGCATCCATTCTGGAGAACTGAGGTTTGAATTCATAATTATTTCCACCCAAAATGAGGTCCAAATTACCATCTCTATTAATATCGGTAAAAGTGATTCCTGAGACACTTGATAATTGAACCCTGTAGGGCAGTTTTCGAATTTCGAATTTGCCTTTTCCCAGATTAACCGCGATAATGGTTTCTGAAACGGAAGCTGTTTTTAAGATTGAATTTTTCAAAAGTTCAGAAGGAAAAAGTTCATCAATGGATCTTTTGGCATAATCGGATGCTTTTAGGTTTTGTTTTTTTAAGGAAGACATTTGGGTTGTCAGGTCCTTTTTCATATTTATCGGGAAATCTTTTCCGTTAAAATTCCTGGTCACAATTTGCTCAAGGGTACCGTTATTGTCAAAATCGTTTATCCACATTTTCATGGGATTTGCTTCAGATGTTTTATAGGCGGTGTTACTCCCTTTATTTCCAATAATTAGATCATTGTCGCCATCATTATCCAGATCGGCAACTTCCACCACATTCCACCACCCGGTTAAACTTTCCAGATTGGTCGTCAATTTGGTTAATCTTCTGCCGGAATTTTTAAAAATAATGGGGGATCCCCAATCGGAAACGGTTATAAGATCCTTAATATCATCTCCGTCAATATCGGCCCAAATGGCATTGGTTATCATTCCAGCATTTTTAAGATCATAGGCCACACGATCTGTAGCATTGGTAAATGAGCCATCTCCATTATTTTCTAAAAATAAATGATCAGGATTTACGCCATAAATTCCAACAACACTTCTCGAGCCTATAAACACATCCTGATCCCCATCATTATCAAAATCATAAGGAACAATAACCGATATGTTTTTATAAACGGAAGCTAAATTATTTTCAGATTTTACGAATTTTCCTTTTCCATCATTTAAATACAACCGAGCCTTATAGGTTTTTCCTTCGCCAACTTGATTTCCCCCGGAGCCTACCATTAAGTCCATATCCCCATCGCCATCTGCATCAAAAAATGCAGATGCTGTATCTTCAAAAATGGCATCTTCCTCTAAAACAATTTGATTTGTCTTTTTAAGATTTGCATTCCCTGTATTCAGGTAAATTATTCCGGGCTGATCTTTTGCGCCTCCAATAAAAACATCCTCATTTCCATTCCCATTTATATCTGCAACAGATAAAGTGGGCCCTTCCTGAGAAAGCATGTGATAGATCAAACCTTCATAATCAAAATCGACATACGTATTTTCCTGATGTGCTAATAACTCCCCGGAAGAAATCTCACCTAAAAATGGAGTTATGGTTTTTGTTTCAACTTTATAAGTTTCGGAAGCTTCAATTTGTTTTAAATTAAGGAACTGATTGGTCCCGACATTAATTAGTTTCTGAGTTTTTTCATCTGGCCAGATAACCCTTAAGGAATCTATTTTTTTTGCAGTTCCCACGCCAATGGTCATGACATAATCCATAGAAGATTGAAAACCTCTTGAGGGGATAAGTTCCTGGATTACAATGTTGTTATTGTAATAAAGTTTTACAACACTGCCAACTGCAAATTTATTTTTGCCCGTTCCATCTAATTTTAATTTGATATAATTGTTCTCGGATAGTTTATCGGAGTTATTTCTATACAAGAATGCCTGCATATTGACATTGTTTACCACAATATCCAGATCTCCGTCATTGTCTAGATCGGCATAAGCACTTCCGTTAGAAAAACCGGGCTGGTCTAACCCCCATTTTTCTGCTTCATTAGTAAAGGTGATATCATGATTGTTTTTGTAGGCATAATTGGGAATGGGAGTGGATGGCATTTTATTAATTATGGTATCTATGGATTGTTTTTTTCCGGTTAAAGCCATTTTCTGAATTATTTCATTGGCGAAGAAATCGACAAAATCAAGATCGGTTAGATCATGGTTTATCCCATTGGTAACAAATATATCCTTGAATCCATCATTATCCATATCAAAAATAAGACCCGCCCAACTCCAGTCTGTTTTTGCGACACCACTAAAATAAGCTACTTCTGAAAAAGTGTTATTCCCATTATTTAATTGAAGCGTATTTTGTATATATTGTTGGGAGAAATCTTTGCTTTGTTTTAATTTGAAAATATTATAGCCTTCAAATTCCATCACCGATTTTGTCCTTTCATCACCTTCGGGAAGCATATCTGTAATAAAAACATCGATATTCCCATCATTATTTATATCGGCCATATCTATTCCCATAGCAGAAAGGCTTAAATGTGAGGTCCAGTTTACAATATCTTCCTTAAATGTTCCATCCTGATTGTTGATATATAAATAATCACGTTCATAGAAATCATTCGAAACATAAATATCGGGATACAAATCGCCATTAATATCACTTGTCATAACTCCCAATCCAAAACCGATTAGACTCCCGTAAATTCCTGCATCTACACTAACATCTATAAATTTTCCATTGTCGTTTCGAAGGAGCATATCACCTACCCCTTTAAAAATATCCGGAACACCTTCCCAATCCTGGGCTCTTACTTCCCTTTGCGCGGCATATCCCAAACTACTTACCGGGATATTGCTGTTGTTTAAGATATAAGCATCAAGATCACCATCTTTATCATAATCAAAAAAGGTGGCATGTGTGCTAAAACCGGTTTTAGCCAGGTTATATGCCTCTGCACTTTCAGTAAAAGTGAGATCGCCATTATTTATATAAAGATCATTGTCATGGTTGTTACCTTCCATATTTCCGGCATTGCTAACATAAATATCCAACAAACCATCATTATTTATATCAACCATATTAACACCGGTAGACCAGGGCTTGTTGCCAAAAACCCCTGCTGATTTTGAAATGTCCTCAAATTTGAAATCCCCTCTATTCAAAAAAAGTTTGTTTGTACCCATATTAGCGGTCAGGTATATATCTGGCAGTCCATCATTGTTAATATCGCCTATTGCAACCCCGCCACCGTTGTAAAAATTTCTGTATTTAAAGATGTTAAAATCTTTTTTATTTACCACAGTATTAATAAAATCCAGGCCCGTTTTCTCCGGGGAAAGCAATGAAAACAAGGTGTTTTCGTCTGTTTTGGCAGTAGTTTCTATAGCTTCTTCCTTTTTGGATTCACATCCGAAAAAAAGTGCTAACATCACGATGCATATAGAATATTTCATTAACTGTAATTTCATAATCATTTTTTATATGAACCTTTTATTCCTAAAAAAAGTTGGCTGAATTGTTATTGATGGAAATTATATAAACCGAATATCGATTATTTAACATTTCCCGAAAGGATCAAAATATCAAAATTTTGTTGATTTGTTTCAGTAAATAACCTTAATATTTAATTGTTAAATAAAAACATTGTTCAATATTATGGCCTTCGTACAAGATTCATTAATTTTAAGACCAATAATTTTCACTTAAAATTTTAATCTTATTTTTGATAAAAATTAGGCGTATTTTGGAATTGAAACCATTTCTCTACCTTGACTCTGCCAAATTAACAGAAAAGCATACAACTAAGAGTAAAATGATAAATAAAAAAAATCAACAAAAAATCAATTAACTTAATAAAAGATTAATGAATCCTACTTTCTTTAAATTTAAGGAGATCACTTTAAGATGAATATAAAAAAGGGAACCCTGATCATCTTTATAATATCTATAACTGGTTTGGCAATTGTACAATATCAATATCTGAATATTGGCCTAAATTTAGCTAGAGTCCAGTTCGATCAAAAAATAGGAAATTCCATTGGTGCTATTAATGAAGGCTTGCGAGTAAAAAATGAACTTACCTTTTTAGCCGGTAAGGCAATGACAGCAGATTCCTCCTATTTTAAGCTAAGCCTGGACAGTGTACAAGATGCATCAAGGTTTTTTATGAATGACTTTTTAAAGGAAAAACTGCTGCAGAATGGCATAAAAACCGATTTTACCTACATAATTCATTCAAAAGATTCAACAGATTATTTAAAATCACCCAGATTCTTTGATAATGATGAGTCCGTATTAAAATATCCTTTTAAGCTTGAAGGTTATCTGCCGGAATTATTGGACAAAAGCCTGATTTTGGAACTTAGGTTTAAAGATATCAATAAATATTTTTTAGGTCAACTTAACGGGTTGACAATTCCAAGTTTGATATTTATTATCGCTATAATTTTTGTTGTTCTTTGGGTACTCAAATCCTTTTATTGGCAACGTAATTTAAACACTATAACCAATGAATTTATTAATAATCTCACACATGAATTAAAAACCCCTGTGTTTTCTATTGGAATTGCAACCAAGATTTTGGAGGAAAAGGGAAATCCTGAGAATACACAAATATTGGGTGTAATCCGAAACCAGGTAGACAAGTTAAAGGTTCAGATAGAAAAAGTTCTGGAACTGGCAAGCATAGAAGGAAAACAAAACCTTCTCAAAAAAACAAAACTCGATTTTAAACCTGTAATTTTAAAAATTATTACTGAATTCAGGCAATTAGCGGAGTTGGAAAACATTGATTTTAACACCGAAATTTCAGGAGACTATTACAATTTATATTGTGAACCAAACCATCTTGAAAATGCCATTAACACAATATTGGAAAATGCAAAAAAATATTCTGACAAAAATCCTAAAATTTCGATGTCTGCCTTTATTGATAAAAAAAACCTGATAATTGAAATAGAAGACAACGGAATTGGAATTTTGGAAGAAGACCAAAAAAAGATCTTCAAAAAATATTACAGAGCTTCCTCCGGTGATTTGCACAATGTAAAAGGCTATGGATTGGGCCTAAATTACGTTCAGCAGGTTTTAAAAAGCCATAAAGCTAAAGTTTTCGTAAAAAGTAGTATCGGTAAAGGATCTGTATTTACACTGAGTATCCCCTTATTAAATAACAATGGAAAGTAGAAAAAAAATATTATTGGTTGAAGACGATGAATCTTTAGGGTATTTGTTAACCGAATATTTAAGGATGAAAGGTTTCGAAATTAAATTGAGCAAAAATGGAGTAACCGCCTTAAAAGAAATTGAAAAGAATAAATTTGATTTGGCGATATTGGATGTAATGATGCCGGAAATGGATGGTTTTACCTTAGCTGAGAAAATTAAAAGTAAATATCCTGAAATCCCATTTATTTTTTTAACCGCACGCTCACTAAAAATTGACGTTCTAAAAGGATTTTATTTGGGGGCTATTGATTATTTAAAAAAGCCGATTGATGAAGAGGAATTAGTGGTAAGGATCAATACATTACTCAATACGTTATCCTTAAATAAATTACAACCCAATTTAAATAAAGAATTCAAACTTGGTAAATACAGGTATCAGTTTGATAAATTAAAACTTTCTTATGATGATAAAACTATAAAACTTACTTCCAGAGAAAATGACTTGCTTCATTTCTTTGTCCTCCGACAAAATAAAATATGCACCCATAGGGAAATATTAGATACCATTTGGGGAAAGAACGATTATTTCACCAGGAAAAGCCTAAATGTATTTATTTCAAGGTTAAGGAATTATTTGGAAGCAGAACCTTCAATCAAAATAAAAAACATCCATAACCAGGGATTTATTTTCAGGATAGATGCCTAAAGGGAATTTCCTGGCAATAAAAATAATTTTAAGCTATAGACAGTGCTGGAGAATTAGCCTATTATTTTTCAAAGTTATCAGGAATTGTAACTCCAAAGAATACTTTTTTGAATATCAATTATTCTTTTTATAATTAAAAAAGAGAGCCCAAGGCTCTCTTTTTTATTGCTTAAAATTAATTTTAATTTATTAGTAACCCGGATTTTGCACTAAGTTTGGATTGGCTAATACATCAGCAGTTGGTATTGGAAATATCTCTAAATGTGAATCGCCTGCATCTTTAAAATTCCAAGCTCGCAAATATTGACCAAACCTAATAAGATCTTGTCTTCTTAGCAATTCTTGATATAACTCTCTACCTCTTTCAGCCAATAATTCTGCTTCTCCTACTGAACCTAGTGATTCAGCCCCTCTTATTGTTCTAAGATTGTTGATCATTGTAGTAGGATCCCCTCCCATTCTAAACATAGCCTCTGCTTTCATTAAATAAGCATCAGCATATCGATACCTAACAATATGCCTTCTGCTAGCACCTCCTGCTTCATTTGGGTGGTATTTTAACATTCTTATTCCTGAAGTTTCCAATAATGCATTATCAGCGGGAGCTGTGTATTGGGATTTTAGAACTTCTCTAGAAAATACTAAAGGAACCCCTCCAACATTTTCTCTTGCATCTAGTGGTGTGCCATCTTGTTCATATTGTTGACCAATTAAAAAGCCATAACCAATACCAAGGTTATCAGCATTCGCTGTGGTGGCATCAGGTACCCACCCTCTTCGCTCTTCTTGTCCATCACCCACATAATTTGTATTTGGGTCTCCTTCAAATAAATCATAGAATTCAGCAAGAGTGGTAAATCCATTCCATCCCCCCCCCGTATTGTCTGGAGAGTTCAGGTTGTAATGTAATGTATGCCACATTCTTGGCCCAGTATCGGCTGGAGACCACCAAATGGTTTCAACATCATTACTTGGTCTAAAGATGTCAAAGTATTTTCCAGAAGCCGCTAACGAATAGCCGTTGGCAGTAACTGCATCTACCGCATCTAGGACTACTTGCATATCTTCGGTTTGCGCACTTGTACCTAAATAAATATGCTTGTTCAAATAAAGCCTTGCCAATAAAAGGTTTGCGGCAGCTTTAGTGGGTGATGATTTTAAGTCGATAGCATTACCAGCCGTAACTGCGGGAAGATCTGCAATTGCAGCATTCAGGTCTGCTACTATGAAATCTATGGCAGCTTGCCCAGTAAATACTTCTGGAATAGCACTATTGGGCAAATCAACATCTCTAAAAGGAACTTGTCTCCACATATCCAAAATCCATTGCATAGCCCAAGCCCTATAAAACCTGGCTTCCGCCTTTAGCTCAGTTACGTCACCACCGGCAGTATTTACACTTTTGTCGTTAATAATGCGAGTAGCATTAATGGTAATACTATTTAACTGCTGCCAAGGTTGGACTACATCAAAAAGTTCTGCATTCCAAGTTTGTTGGTGCAAAGACAGCCACCTACCATTATCACCCCAGTCTGTTCCTCTAGTGGGCACGAAATATTCATCGGTGCTAACTTCATTCAAAGCAAAAAGACTTTCTTGATTTGCTAAGGCGCCTCCAGCAATAATATTAGAGATATTTACAACTTCACCTTCAATATTTGCAACACCCGCAAAACCATCACTGATCAGTGAATCTGTAGCTTCAATTTCCAAATCAGTACAAGAAAAAACGACTGGAATTAAAAGCGTTAAACATAAGTATTTTGTTATTTTTTTCATAAGTATTATTTTTTTAGAATGTAACATTAAAACCAAAGGTATAAGTCCTAGACTTTGGATATGAGAGATAATCAATGGAAGCTGACGGCAATCCATTGGCTGCTATATTGGTATTACTTACCTCTGGGTCTAGACCACTATAATCTGTAATCAAAAATAGGTTTTGTCCGTTCAAGCTAAAACGCATACTTTTCAAGGTTCCATCCCCACTCAAAGGAACATTATAAGAAATGGAAGCAGACTGAAGTCTGACAAAATCACCTTTTTCCAAAAAGTAGGTACTTGGGTTCGTTGCGGATAGAATGATCCCATCGTCAACAACATTTTTTAAATTATTTCTACTTCCCAGCTGAGGCGATGCAAAAAGTGCGTTGGCTGTATTATTATAGACATAGTGGCCAAATTGTCCTGAGAAAAATAAAGAAGCATCCCAATTCTTGTAATTAACACTTGTTGAGAATCCTGCCGTAATATCTGGCAGGCCAGATTTGTCAAGTACTGTAGGGTCTGTGTCAACGTTAAAGTTTTCATCAACCAAACGTAAGTTATAAGTAAACAATGATCTCCCTTCAGTTAAAATTTGAGAGGTAGCCCCTGATAGACCTTGTCCAAATAAACTCCCCGCCTGAATATCAGGACCATCGTATTCGGTTAATTCGTTGTCGTTGTAACCTATGTTAAAGTTGGCATTCCAAATGAAATCAACAGTACGTACAACGTCATAATCTATTCCGAGTTCTACCCCTTGATTCACAATTACAGCATCAACATTTTGAAAAACAAAAGGAACTGTTGCCGGCTGAACCGCTGGTAAATTCAACAGGATATCACTTGTTTCCTTCCTGTAGAAATCAATATTACCTTTTAATCGGTCATTATTGAAGCCAAAGTCTATACCAAAACCGTATTGAGCGGTTTCTTCCCATCTAAGGTCCGGATTTGCAAATGCGACTTCGGTAGTGGCCGGAGAGGATAATTGCGAATTGGATGCAATACCCAATGCGTTCCATCTTGTTCTATTAACAAATTGACCATGACCAATACCATCTTGGTTACCGGTTATACCCCAATTCAATCTTAATTTTAAGGTAGAAAAACGTTCTCCAATAAAATCTTCCTGATTTAGTTTCCAAGCAACAGCTGCAGACGGGAAATAACCATATTGGTTATTACTTCCAAATCTTGAAGATCCATCGGCCCTTAGGGTTGCTGTAAATAGATACTTATCCATTAATGTATAGTTGACTCTTCCAAAAAAGGATTGTAATTCGTCCGTATTATTAAAAGTATCTACTGCCAACGCATCAATGGGAATGGATGGTGATGGAAATGCTGTGTCAAGAACATCTGGAGATAAACTCAATACTCTAAATTGATCTAAACCACTATCTTCAAATACTCCTATACCATAAGTTTGATAATTACTTGAAAGATTTCTGGTGGCATTAAAAGCTTGTTCAGTAGCATCTATAATACCGCTCAAACTTTGTGTGCTATATCCCTGCCCTATAATGTTCTGCCCTCTTCTATTAAAATCTTGGAAAGAGTAGCCCACCAAAGCATCAAAATTAGAATTTTCAAATTCTTTTTCATAATTGAAAGTTACTTCCAGTAATTGGTTTTCTGTATCTAAATTACTAACTGCAGCCCGTCCATTATCAATTGCACCATTATCTAAAGAAAGAATTTGCGGTCCTACAGCCTGACCTCTAAAGGATTCAGATTTGTCAAGTCCCAAAGTTACTTTAGCTGAAAGCTCATCAGTAATAGCATAATCGACAGACAAATTTCCGAGAAATCTGTCTGTGTTAGTATTATCGTCAAAGTAAGCCAAAAGGTTTGCCGGATTTCTGTCCGGGGCAGTATCAAAGTCTGGATTTGCATCCAAAGTAGGGTTAGCGTAATAAGCTGAAGCCAATAAATCTCCAGTACTTCCTGCTGTTCGACTAACAAAAGGAGCCCGGTCATTTAATCTTGAATAAGTTGTTTGCAAGCTTAACTTTAATTTATCATTAAAAAATCTATGATTTGCGTTTATTCTAGCCGTGACACGTTCTAGTTGGGTGTTTTCGATAATTCCCTCTTGGTTAGAATAACCAAAGGTCGCCCTTACATTTCCGTCTCCATAATTCCTGGAATAAGACAAATTGGTATCAGATGTGAAAGCAGACCTAAATATGAAGTCTTGCCAGTCTGTGGATCCTCCAAGGTCTGCACCACCCCTGTCAACAAATTCTTGAGCAGATAGAAGGTTAAATGTGTCTGCTGTTTCAGAAACTGTTAAGTTAGAAGAAAATGCGAATTGACCTCCACCTCCACTTTTTCCTGATTTTGTTGTGATAATCACTACGCCATTTGCCCCTCTAGAACCATAAATGGCAGTAGCAGAAGCGTCTTTCAAGATACTCATGCTTTCTATGTCATTAGGATTCAAGAAGTTCAAGGGGTTTTTAGAACCACCAGTACCTACCCCGATGTCAGCAGTGCTTGCGGAAACGCTTTCGTTTGAAACAGGTACGCCATCAATAACAAACAAAGGACTGTTGTTTGACCTAACAGACCCTGTACCCCTAATTCTTAATGAAATTCCTGCTCCCGGTTCTCCACTGGATTGTGTTATTTGTACCCCGGCAGTTTTACCTTGAATTAATTGTTCCGGTGATGAAATTACCCCTTTATTAAAGTCTTCCGAGGAAATAACATCCACAGCTCCGGTTGCATCTTTAATAGTTGTTGTGCCATAACCAATTACTACTACTTCCTCCAGGGCTGCTGCATCCTCAGCTAAAGTAACATTAATAGAAGTCCGGCCATTAACAGGAACTTCCTGGGCAACAAAACCTACAAATGAAAAGCTCAAAGTTCCATTTTCCGGCACATTATTTAAGGAATAATTACCATCAAAATCTGTAACAGTACCAATATCCGTTCCTTGTACTGCCACATTGGCTCCAGGTAAAGGGCCTGTCGCGTCGGAAACGGTTCCCGAAACCGATAATGTTTGCGCATGGAGAATTCCGGTCATCATCATAGCAAAGACCAACAGAATGCTTCTTAGAATAATTTGCTTCATAAGTTAAAGTTTAAATTTTTATCGATTTACTACAGAATATATAGCACAATAAAGCCAAAACTATATAAAATAAACAACAAATAAAAGAAAATAAATAAATTAATTACGAAAACGATTTCGTTTAATCATATTTCTAAAAAGAAAATTAGATTAACAGGCATTAACTTTTAGATTAGATATTTTTACCCACAAGAAAGATTAAAATTCCTGTAATATGTAAAAATTTAAAAATAAGATCGGAGTTACTTCGTTTCATTTAAAAAAACCTAAGTATGAAAAAATGAGGTCATTTTTCTACATACTAAGGTCATAATTTCTAAAAAAATATTACAAAACAAGATAAAGAGGAATTTTATTTAAATCCCAATT
>Ga0209414_1000746_pt1 | contig 15874 bp, 13 predicted proteins | sample LakVidmifraction_4_FD_181154 | JGI IMG/M metagenome (GOLD analysis project Ga0209414, IMG submission 181154) | Hypersaline microbial communities from Lake Vida, Antarctica - Brine Hole Two &gt;0.2 micron (SPAdes) (version 2) | ecosystem: Environmental > Aquatic > Non-marine Saline and Alkaline >... | reverse complement strand
TCGCCTTGCTCGCCGTGACCCGGCGGCAGTCGCTCAACGCTGAGTCTCAGCCGTCACCTATCTCTAGCGGGCCGTAACCGTGCGTGGCGGGGTCTTGCCGCTAGGGTGAATTCATGAACTGGCTCACTACCCCCGCCCATCACCGCTGGCTTGAGGCGGAGTCCAACCGTCTGATCGACTTCGCAGAGTCCTCCAAGCACCCCGAGGGCGGCTTCGGCTTTCTGCGCAACGACGGCACGCTCGACGAGAGCCACGACGTTGAACTGTGGATCACCTGCCGCATGACTCATGTGTTCGCGCTTGCGGCGCTGATGGGCCGCCCCGGCGCGGCGGCGCTCGTGGATCACGGGCTCGACGCGCTTCGCGGCCGGCTGCACGACGACGTGAACGGCGGCTGGTTTGCGGCGGTGAACTCCGACGGACCTAGCGAGACGGCCAAGGAGGCGTACGGCCACGCATTCGTGATTCTGGCTGCGTCTAGCGCGAAAGCCGCGGGCCGGGATGGCGCCAATGCGTTGCTCGTTGACGCGATTGACATTCACACCAAGCACTTCTGGGACGACCAAGCGGGCATGAGCCGTGAGTCGTTCAACCGCGACTGGTCCGAGGAGGAGGACTATCGGGGCATCAACTCGAACATGCACACTGTCGAGGCGTACCTGGCGGCTTCCGACGTCACCAGTGGCAGCGAGCTGCTGCACCGGGCGCTGCGCATCACGGAGCGTACGGTGCACACGTTCGCGCGGGAAAACTCGTGGCGCCTGCCCGAGCATTACACCGCCACCTGGGAACCCCTGCTCGGATACAACGAGGACACTCCCGCCCACCGCTTCAGGCCCTACGGTGCGACCATCGGCCACTGGTTCGAATGGTCTCGGCTGACGCTGCAGCTGGCCGCCTCGCTGGAGCAGAGCGGGCTCGCGGCGCCAAAGTGGATGGCGACCGATGCTACGGCTTGGTTCAACACGGCAGTCACGGAGGGATGGGCGGTCGATGGCATGCCAGGCTTCACCTACACCGTGGACTTCGACGGCACACCCGTGGTGCGCGAGCGCATGCATTGGGTGAGCGCCGAGGCCATCGCCGCCGCCGCGGTGCTTTGGCGGCGTACCCGCGAGGACGGTTTTGCGGACCAGTACCGCGCGTGGTGGGACTTCGTTGGCGCCCATCACATCGATCCTCAGGGTGGGTCTTGGTGGCACGAGCTTGACGCGCACAACCAGGTAGCCAATACGGTGTGGGAGGGCAAGGTGGACGTCTATCATGCGTTCCAAGCGACCCTGTATCCGCGGCTGCCGATTTCCCCTGCCATTGCTGCCTCACTGGCCGCGGGCAACCTCGACTGAGCGGGGGCTCGCGCTCCCGCTGACTGAGAAGTGAGCCGCCTCGTCACTCGGCCGATGCCGGAGCAGGGCCCGCGCAGGCCGCTCCCTAGGGGATAAGCAGCAGTTTGCCGAGGATGCCTCCGGCTTCCAGGTCGCGGTGAGCCGTAGACACGTCCGCTAGCTGATAGCGCGCGTGGGTGATCGGTCGAATCTCCTGAGGAATGTGAGGCCATAGGTCACGCTCAACCCCTCTCACGATCGCCACTTTCTGCGCGTGAGGCCGCGACCTCAGGGAGGTGCCGATCACGCTGAGACGCCTCGTCAGTAGTGACCCGAGGTCAATCTGCCCGGTGGCTCCCTGCTGGAGACCGATCACTACTAGCCGGCCACCCGAACGCAATGCCGCCAGATTTCTCTCGAGGTATGCCGCGCCCACCACGTCAAGAATCACATCGGCGCCGCCCAATTCGCTCACCACGCTCTCAAACTCTTGTGCGTGGTAGTCGATCGCGTGGTGAGCACCGAGGCCAAGGCACGCTTGAACGCGCTCGCGGTTGCCGGCGGTGGCGATGACGCGCATTCCGAGGGTGCGCGCGTACTGGATGGCCATGGCGCCGATGCCCCCCGCGCCGCCGTGCACTAGCAGGGTCTCACCGGGCAAGGCTCTGGCGGTGTCGAGGTTGGACCACACGGTGCATGCGGACTCGACTAGGCCCGCGGCGTCCACTAAGTCGACCCCTGCGGGGGCACGCATGACCAGGTCCTCGTGCACGGCTACTGCCTCGGCGTATCCGCCGCCGCCGAGTAGCGCGCACACCTCGTCGCCTCGTACCCAACGCGACACGGCTGCTCCTACAGATTCCACTCGACCCGACACCTCGAGACCGGGCCAACTGGGCGCATCGGCGGGGGGTGGGTAGTGGCCTTGACGCTGGAGTATGTCCGCTCTGTTGACGCCCGCGGCAGTGACATTTATCACGATCTCGTGCGTGCCCGCCACTGGAGGGGGAGCATCAACCAGGGCGAATACCTCAGGAGGCCCAAAATGGGGCAAACTTGCCACCTTCACCAAAAATCACCCACGTTCTCCGCGTCATAGTGTTTAGCCTTAAGCGTCTCACTAAACGCAGCGAGACGCGGTACTCATGTTTGTTGGCCAAAGGCCGATAACAGTGAAGATCGAAAGCATCGGTGTGTGCAATGCAAGTGGCGACCGTACTGGCGGACGTCCATAAGGGAGAGGTTCCATGCTCCAAAGGCTGAGTATTCGAGGAAAGATCCTCGCGGTAGTGGCAGTGCCGATTCTTGTGCTCCTGCTCGCCGTCGGCGTGGTGACCCTGAACGCGACCCAGACCTTGAGCAGCACTCGAAACGTGGAGCAGTTGCTCGATGTGCTCGGCGCTAGCCGTAGCTTCGAGGCGGACCTCCAGGCCGAGCGCAACCTCTCCGTGAGTTATGTCGACGCTTACTCCGGTGGACTCAAGAAGCGCACCGATGCTGAGGGCGTGACCGATGACGCTATTGCTGGCCTCGCCGCTGAGGTGGCTGACAACCCGACCCCGGACGGCGAAGACGCTGCGGCTCGGATCACCAAAGCCATCGACGGTTCGCAATCCAATCCCTCGTTGACAGACCTGCGCGCGATCGACGCGGAAGACAACGGCATCGGTGAATGGCTGTCGTTCCCCAGCGCCGACGACGTCCAGGCGGCTGCGGATAGTTACGCTGCCATCGGCGCGGAGATAGAAGACATTATCGCGTCAACACCCTCGAGCGCAGGCCTCAGGAGCACCCTCGCGAGAGTGTCGTTCGCGGTCAACTTTGAGGGCGTCACCACTCAGGCGTACCTGACAGACCCCGCCGCGATTCAAACCGATCTGATTGCCCTGCGGCCCGCGACCAATGCGTCTGAAGCCGCGTATTCATCAGCCACCGGCGCGGTCGGGGACCGCAGCGAGAACCAGGCCGTCCAGGTCACGATCACCGATGCCGACAAGCAGTTCGCGCAGTTTGCTAACGTCCGTGACCAGGTAGTGAACCGCAGTATCTCGGTATCTGTGCTCGGCAGTTATTACGGCGACACCATTGAGCCGATCGTCAAGCTGTCGTCTGACGTGGCAAGCGTCGCCTCTGACCGCACCCTCGCCGGTCAGCTTCGCGCGTACAACTCAATGGACAGCCTGGTGGAACGCGTCCGTTCGGAGGAGGTGTACACCGATCACCTGTTACGACAGGGTTTCTTCCTCCCCGGTGACACCAACTTCCAGCGTTCGCTGGTGGCGTTGTCAGACATCGCGCTGACGAGTGCGCAAGATATGGTCGACCCGCTCGGCGCGGTTGCCGAGGTGCCTCCGTTCGGGGCGTCCACGAACGCTAACGAGGGGGATACCTCCTCGTTCCAGTCGATCCGTACCAACATCGCGTCCGGCCTTGACGCATCGCTCGTGACCGAGCGCGGCAACGACTGGCCACTTCAGGTGTCCCAGGAGCTCGACGCGCAGATCCCGATCCGCGATGCATTGTGGGATGACGCGCAGGCGACGTCGGCGGCCACCCTCCAGTCCACTGTCTTGCAGACAATCGTCACCATCGTTGGCGCCGTGCTCGTGGTGATTGCGACGATTGCCATCGCACTGTTGATTGCACGCCGCATTATCGGCCCGCTGCGCCGACTGACTACGACGGCTACCGCAGTCCGTCAGGAGCTACCACGCATGGTGGAGCGAGTCGCGATACCAGGCGAGACGGTGGACGTGTCGGAGGTGCAGATTCCGGTGGAGTCCGCTGACGAGATTGGCCGCCTGGCCGAGGCGTTCAATGGCGTTAACGCGACGACGCTAGCCATCGCTAGTGAGCAGGCCGCGCTGCGTGGCTCGATCTCCGAGATGTTCGTTAACGTTGCCCGCCGTGACCAGGTGCTCCTCAACCGCCAGCTGTCCTCCATCGACGACATGGAGCGCACAGAGGACGACCCGGAAACGCTGACGCGACTCTTCGCGCTGGACCACTTGGCAACGCGAATGCGTCGTAACTCCGAGTCGCTGCTCGTTCTCGCAGGCATCGACACCGGTCGCCGTTTGCGCCGCGCTATGCCGCTCGCGGACGTCATCCGTACGGCATCGTCCGAGATCGAGCTTTACGAGCGAGTTCAGCTCGAGCTCGACGCCGACCCGGCCATGGTGGGCCACTCCGCTTTGACGGCCGCGCACCTGTTCGCCGAGTTGCTGGAGAACGCGACGGTGTTCTCCGACCCGGGTACCTCTGTCGTGGTGCGCACCTTTGAGCGTGGGGGCGAATTTGTGGTGGAGGTCGTCGACTCCGGTATTGGCATGACGGTCGATGAGCTCCGCGACGCCAATAACCGCGTGGCATCGACCGCGGCATCGGAGATCCTCGGGGCTCAGCGACTGGGCCTGTTCGTGGTCGGCCGTATTGCTCGCCGAGTGGGCGCCCGCGTCCTGATCACGTCCCAGGAAGGCGCAGGCACGACCGCGACGGTCACTATGCCCGCGTCACTATTCGACGCCCGCGCGCAGGAGCCGGTGTCTCACATGTCCGGCTCTACATCCAATGCTTCCGTGCAATCACCATCCGCGCTTGTCACTCACAGTGTCGCCGACGAGATCATCGACACCAACACCGAGCCCGACGCGACTAAGCGGCCGGGCGCACCCGCGTACCAGCCGGCAGCGGTGCAGTCGGGTGCGAGCCTGGCCGGCCGCAGCCCCGATTCTCCCGCGCCGCAACCTCCCGCGCCTCTTCCCCCACGCGGGCCTGCCGAGCCGTCTTTTGACGACTTCATTGCCGCCGATGCAGCAGGAGCCCCGTCGGCCACGCCAGTCGATACCGCCGCGTTGGCGGGAGGCGTGACCGCCTCGGGTTTGCCGGCGCGCCGCCGCAGGGCAAATGCTGGACCGGGTGTGACGAGCGACGAGGAGCGCGCCAAGATCATTGGCCTGCCCGCTCGTGCAACCGCAGACCAGCTCAGCGCGCTTGATGCCGAGGCACCAAGCGGCTTTAAGCCTTTCATCTCGCCGGAGGAAATTGCGCCTCAGACAGCGGAAGAGCGGGCATCTATGTTCCGTGGTTTCCGTGCGCGTAAGGACATCGCGCACGAAGCGACTGCGGATATTGACCCAGAGGCAGAGTCGATTGGCCAGGCAGCACGCCGTGGCGCTGTCAATGACAAACCCGTAGCAGATGCCGAGCCCGCAGCGCCGGTGGACGAAGCGCCCCCGGTTCCCATGCTTGAGAATGCCGAGCCCCAGGAGACGGCAGACGCCCTTCCTTCCTTCTCAATGCCCAAGTTCGACCTGGGCGACAATGCGGGTGGACGAGAAGATGCTGGCGATGCCATACCCGAGGTTGAGCAGCCGATGGTGGTGCCGTTGCTCGAAGAGGACGACGAACCCGCACCCGCTCACACCTGGGGCGCGGCGCCCGTCGCTCCGGAACCTGCGATGCCCGAAGCGGCAGAACCTGCGCCACAGTACGATGCTGCGCCACAGTCCGACGCTGCACCTCAGTACGACGCAGCACCACAGGCAACTCAGTACGACGCTGCGCCACAGGCGCCCCAATATGGCGTCGAGCAAGTGTCTCTCGAGACGGGTCCAACGTTCGCTGAGCAGGTTCCTTCCACGCCCCCCGCGCCGGTGGGCGAGCCGCTCTCGGTAGGCACGGAACCCGCGCCTTACTCGCCTGCCCAGGGTCTCGACCCCGGACAGCTCGCCGCCTTGACCGCGACTCCGAGCATGGATGAGTTGATGGCCGGCGAGGATGACGACAAGCCGAACTTCTTCTCGCGCCTTTTTGGACGCGGAAAGAAGGGGACAGAGGCGCCCGCGCCCACCTCAGCATCGGCCGCTCCCGTATCGCCGTTGCCCCTCAACCCACCCACCGCGCCTGTCAACCAGTCGCTACCGCAGGGAAGCGGTGCTGAGACGCGCGGCTTCGCGCCAGCGGGGGAGGGCACAGCCGCCGAGTCACATCCGGTGTCTGCTTACCCACCTGTGCCGCCACCCCAAGCGCCGGCTGAACCCACGCCGGTGGCAACCACGCCGCAACCCGTGGATCAAACCAGGAATGCGCCCCAAGAATCGGCCCCTCAGCCGACCTTCGCGCCACAGCAGTTCTCGCCCAACGAGCAGCAGTCCGATCCTGATGCAGGTTGGCAGGCGCCTCAGACGGAGCCTCAAACGGAGCCTCAAACGGAGCCTCAAACGGAGCCTGTGACGGCGCCGAACATACCTGAGGCCTCGCGTTTCTTCGCCCCCCGTGGCGACAGCGCGCCGCAGCAGGCAGCGTTCTCGCCTGACCAACTTGCGAGCCCGATGGGTTGGGAGGCCGCCGGCGCTAGCGCGCTGCAGGCCGCTGAGCCTGACGTGCAGACGTCCTACAGCCCCAAGGTGGACCTGGATTCCGATCATGGCGGTGGGTCTGACCTGTCGAGCGTTTTCAGAGAGTTCAGCTCATTGTCGGCCGAGCGCCCTAAGGTGGAAAAGACCCGAGCCGGCCTCCAGAAGCGGCGTGCAGCCGACGCGCCTCCGGTCGAGGTCACGCCCATTGACTTGGATGTGGTGGTCGCGCCGCGCGAACGCAATGCCGACGACGTACGTTCACGCTTCAGTAGCTTCTATTCAGGAACCGCGCGTGCACGTTCCGATGCGGCCGAGTTCGAGCGGTCGCAAGCGGCTACCGAGTCGAAGGAATGAGATTATGACCCACAACAACGAACCACCGCTCCAGCCCAGGGGCAGCAACTTCAAGGAGGAGCAGTGACCGCGCTCAGTACTGAAGCCACTAATTTTGGATGGCTTCTGGACAACTTTGTCCAAACCGTGCCCGGCACTCGCCACACTTTGGTCGTCAGTGCTGACGGCCTACTCATGGCGATGTCGAAGAACCTAGACCGTACCGGTGGCGACACTCTCGCCGCGGTCGTATCTGGCATGGCGTCTTTGACGCGCGGAGCAGCGCGCCAGCTTCAGGCAGGTGAGGTACGGCAGTCGATCATCGAGATGGACGAACTGTTCCTGTTCCTGATGAGCGTGTCTAATGGCTCAGTTCTGGCCGTAGCCGCTGACTCCACCTGCGACGTTGGACTGGTGGGCTACGAGATGACTCTGCTGGTGTCTCGCACGGAGAACGCGCTCACCCCACAGTTGATCACCGAGATGCGCCAGCACCTCCCCACGGATGGCGCTACCCGCGCTTAGGCGACTATGACGGATTTATCGATGACGCCGAAGCACGGCGACGAGGAGGCGTACGCAGTGCGCCCCTACGCCGTGACAGGTGGCCGCGTAAGCGCGGCGAGCGTGGAACTCCCCATGGAGGCGCTCGTCGAAGCGCTGTCCGACCCTCAGGTTTTGCGGGGTCTTACCCCGGAAAAGAAGAAAATCCTGCAGCTCGCTGCAGGGCAGTACCAATCCGTGGCTGAACTCTCGGCTCATATCCGGCTTCCGCTGGGTGTGGTCCGGGTGCTCGTGACGGATCTTGCCGATCAAAATCACTTGAAAATTCACACCGGCGGCACGGCGAGCGATGCATCTACGCACGACGAGTCCGGCCGAGTTTCCCTCAGTCTCCTGGAGAGTGTCCTCGATGGCATTGCAGCCCTCTGATGCACCGGTAGCGCCCAGCGCTCCCAGTGCCGCCCCTACCGTAGTCAAGATCGTGATTGCGGGTGGATTTGCCGTGGGCAAGACCACCTTCATCGGCTCGATCTCTGACATTGATCCCCTGAACACTGAGGCCGCCATGACGGAGCACTCGGTGGGCGTCGACGACGCTGGAGGGGTCACCGACCGCAAGACAACCACAACCGTGGCAATGGACTTTGGGCGCATCGCGCTCCCGGGTTCGCTGTGGCTCTACCTGTTCGGTACCCCCGGACAAGATCGCTTCCTGTTTATGTGGGACGACCTGGTGCGTGGTGCCATCGGCGCGGCCGTTTTGGTCGACACCGAACGCCTCGACCAGTGTTTCCCTGCCGTGGACTACTTTGAAGGCAAGGGCATCCCCTTCGTGGTGTGTGTCAACTGCTTCGATGGCGTCGCGCGGCACCAACTGGAAGACGTGCGCGAGGCTCTCGGGTTGTCGCCCCAGACGCCCATCATGTACACCGACGCACGTGAGAAGGCAGCTACCAAGCAAGCCCTCATCGCGGTCGTCCAGCTCGCTATGAAACGTCTCAAGAACGACTGACGAATCTCTCAACGCTGCGGGCGGTTCACCATCAAGGTGAGTCGCCCGCAGCCGCGTACGGGGATAGTGTGTGACCTGTGATTTACGTTGACGGTACCGCGCTGATCCGCTTCCTCCCGGGAGTGCGGTACTTCGACGAGTGGAACGAATGGGCCGTGCCGCGCATCGGCGCTCTGGTGACGACTCAGCTGGGCCTGACCGAGCTGCGCCAGGCCGCCGAACTTTTTCCGCGCGAGACCAAGGCTAAGGCGTTCGACATTGTGGAGCAGGTGCGGGCCAAGATGCCGGTGATCCGCTTCTCCGACGAGAATGTTTCCGTGTCCACACATGCCTCGGTGGTGCTCAAGCCCTTCGCTGCGCTCCACCTGGGCGCCGCGGTTGCGCACAGTGCGATCGACACGATCGCCACCTACGACGGTGACCTCGCGCGCGTGGCAGACCTTTATGAGCTCAAAGTTATCTCCCCGGGCTTGTACCCCGGATGGCACAACGGGACGGCGCGCACACAGGATTAATCGAGTCGCGGGACTGAGGGAGCCCCTTCACCTGGCATAATCGCACGGTGGCGCATTTGCGTTGCACTCAGGAGAGTTGACCGAGCGGCCGAAGGTGACAGTCTTGAAAACTGTTGAGGCGTAACCCGCCTCCGCGGGTTCGAATCCCGCACTCTCCGCCACCGTGCGCTAGACGCTTTGGTAAGTAACGCGCGGGACAGGTAGTGTGTGTTCTCGCGAGGAGACGTCGCATAGTCCGGCCTAGTGCGCATCCCTGCTAAGGATGTGACGGAGCAATCCGTCCGTGGGTTCGAATCCCACCGTCTCCGCCACTTCGAGCCTTCGGGTTCGACAGTGCAAACACGAGGATGCAAGACGGTATACTCGTGAATCGGCTTAACAGTCGGCGCGCCCGTAGCTCAACGGATAGAGCATCTGACTACGGATCAGAAGGTTGGGGGTTCGAATCCCTCCGGGCGCACCACAGACAGAGGCTCTTCCGCTCGCGGGAGGGTCTTTTTTGTTGCCCGCAGTCGCGCTACCGCTCCTGGAGCCGCCACTGAGCTCCGCCGATGAGCCACTCGGTGACGTAGATATTCCCGGCTGCGTCCACGGCAACGCCGTGGGGTGAGTTGAACTCACCAGGGACAAGAGATGGACGCACGATGCTGACGCCCGCTTCCGCGTTCGGCCACGGCGTCGCGCGCGTCGTGGGGGCAGCGGGTAACGTCAGGCGCGTCACTTCGTCGGACGGGCCCAGTTGCAGCAGCCCCCCGTTCAAGTCAGTCACCACGACGGTCTCGCCGCGCAGAGCGAGACACGACGGACTGGTCAGTAGCTCCGAAGTGATGACGCGCGACACACTCCCGTTGAGCCCGAAGGCGACGATGCGACGGTTACCGCGGTCTGCCACCAATAGTTCGGGGGTGGCGCCGCGGGAGTCGATCACGAGTCCGTGCGGGCAGTCCAGCAGGACACCGGCTGCGGAGTCGAGCGTGAAAGTGAGCGAGCCATCCGGGTCGAACCGATGCACGAGGGATTCGCCGTAGCCGTCGGCCACCCACACCGCGCCGGAGTCATCCTCGACCACGGAGGTGGGCCGCCAGCGCGCGCCTTGGTACGCAGGCAGGTCGGGCTGCGTGAACTCGGCAACGATGCTTGCATGGGGCTCCGCGGTGCCTTCGGTCAGAGCAGTGCCTTCGGCCAGGGCGGCGCCGAGGTCAACCAGCACCGCGCGCCCCGGATGGACGCTTTCCGCGTAGCCGAGCCCGGGCCGGGCCTTGGCGCCGGGATCGGCCAGCCACAGCATCGTGCGCGTGCCGGGTTGTAGCGAGATCCCATGCACTTCCGGCAGTACCACTCCCAGCGGCACGAACGACCCGGCATCGGCATCGGCGACGATGAGCCGACCGCCCTCGGGTGCGCAGAACACAGCCCTGCCGTCGGGGAGCACCTCGATGCCGGAATGCGCCCATTCATCGCTGCCAGCGCCAGCGGGCCACAGGTCCGTCCATGCCCATTCAGTCATGCGGTCGCCCCTGCGGTCGTGGACATTGCCAGGAGTTCCTTTCGGTAGGCCAGCATCTGGCTCGTCATTCCGATCCCGCATACGCCCACCAGGCGGTCCGCGCGGTAGTAGCCCACGATGCATTGGTCATCGAGGTCTCCAGCGAGCAATTCGGCGCGGTCAGCGATCCAGGTCATGCCGTAAGCGAGGAGGTGCACGTCGTACTGGTCCGACCAGAAGGACGGCAACGGCGCGAAGTCGGCGGCCGCGGCCTCGTGATGCGCTGCGTCGCCGGCCAGCATTGGCGCGAGCACTGCGGCGGCGCGCTTGGCGGTCTCGGTCGGAATGTTCCAGTGCTCGACGGATACGGCCTCGATGCCGTGGTGGGGGTGCGGGTATCGCGCCACGTCTCCCACCGCGTACACGTCGTCGTACGGGGAGTGAGAGTTGGCCCTCACTACACGCATGGCAGAGTCTGTGCGCAGACCTCGCGCGGAGTCCACGTCGTTGCCGGCCAGCCATTCGACGTTGGGCACTGACCCGACGGCCTCGACCAGCACGTCGCAGGGCAACACGGTGCCATCCGTCAGTTCCACGTGCGTCACCGCGGGATCGCCGACTGTCTGTGAGATGCGTGCGCTCATCGAGAAACGCACGCCACGCGCCTCGTGGCGGCGCTGCATTGCGGCCCCAAGGTCGCGGCCCAGCGATGGTTCCATGGGCACGGCCGTGGTGGCGACCACGTGAACGTCGCACCCCAGCGCGACGGCGGTCGCGGCCACCTCGCAGCCGATGAACCCTGCGCCCGCTATTACCACGCGCGCACCCGGCACGAGCACGTTGCGCAGCGCGATCGCGTCGTCGACCGTCCGCAGCGCGTAGCGACCCGCGGTAGCGCCACCGGGAACTGACAGACGCCGTGCGCGTACGCCGGTCGCGATCACCAAGGCGCGGAAGGCGTGGACGCGTCCCTGCTGATCGGTCACGTTGTGGTGGTCGAGGTCCGCGGCAACGACCCGCGTCCCCGTCAACCAGATGACGTCGGCGATCGCTGGCCGGTGCGCGAAGGTGAGCTGCGCGAGATTCACCTCACCGTCGTGAAGCGCGGACTTAGACAGCGGGGGGCGCTGGTAGGGCAGGTGCGGTTCGTCGCCAATCACGGTCACGGGTCCGGCGTAGCCCTGGCGCCGCAGCGACTCTGCGGCGCGCAGGCCGCCGAGCGACGCGCCGACGACAATGACGGGTGCAATGTCCATCGAGCTAGTCTGCGATCTTAATGGCTTGCATAGGGCAAATATCTATCGCATCTTCGATCGCAGCGAGCTCGCTGTCCTCAGCCTCCGCTCGGTACTCGAGGCGATCCTCTGAGTCGAGCGAGAACACTGCGGGCGCCTCGGCCACGCACTGACCGTAGTGCTGGCCGTAGTGCTGGCACAGCGACATGCCGACGGTGACCTTGATCATGGGTTCCTCCGGGGAGTTGTGACGGCCAAGACTGTCAGTTTCTCATAAAATAGTCGGTAAGTGTCTAAATAGACGAGATGGCACGATGAGGCCAGCGAAAAGGAGTCACATGGGCGCGACAACGGGGCACAGCAAAGCCGAGATGCGTCGCCGCAACCTGGCCGCGATGCTGACGCTGGTGCAGAGGTCTGGGGAGATGTCTAGGACCGAGGTGATGGCGGCTCTCGAGCTGTCGCGTACGACGGTCCTCGAGCTCTCGCAGCAACTCGTCGAGCTGGGTCTGGTGACGGAGGCCGATGCGCCCCGTGTCACTGGTGCCGGGCGCCCCAGTCGCATGGTGAGGGCGTCGGGCCAAGTGGCAGCGCTCGCGGTCAATCCCGAAAGTGACGCACTCACCGTAGGCGTGGTGACGCTTGACGGCGACCTGATCCGGCGCGTGCGCATTCCCATGGAAAGCGCGATGACCCCCAAGCACGCGGCCGATGCTGCGGCTCAGGCGTGGGCCGGTTTCCGCCCTAATTTGCCTTCCGGCACTACGGTGATCGGTGCTGGAGCGGCGGTGCCTGGCCAGGTGGAGCGCGAGTTGGGCGTGGTGCTCAATGCGCCACGGTTGGGCTGGCATGACGTGGCCTTCGCCGAGTTACTCGAGCGGCAGTTGGGGCTCCCGGTGGCGATCGACAACAACGCACGCGTCGTGACCGCCACCGAGCACCTGCGCGGCGTGGCTCGACACTACTTGGACTTCATTTACGTCTTCGCTGGGGCCGGGGGGATCGGAGGGGGAATCTTCTCGGGCGGTCGCCCGGTATTGGGCAAGCGCGGACTTGCGGGGGAGATAGGTCACGTCAGGCTGACGGCCGATGCGGTGCCCGACTTTGGCGGGCTGTCGGGGACTCTCGAGGCCCTGGTGCGTCGCGACGAGGTGGTCGAGGTGCTCGGTGGAGTCGAGGAGGACGACGTTGCGTTAGGCGCCCGAATTGCCGTCGCCGAGGGTGCCGAGTTCGAGTTGGTCGCCTCTCGCCAACTCGAGGCTCTCGCGGGTGCGCTGGGAAGCTTGGCCAACGTGTTCGATCCGCAGGCGTTGGTTCTCGGCGGCTTTGCCGGGTCTCTCTACGGGCGCTTCCCGGCCACGTTCGACGCCGCGCTCGCGCGCTCGGTCTTGCCCGGCATCGGCGAGGGTTTGGCGGTACGTACGTCGGTCGATACGGCGAGTGCCGTGCTGGTGGGTGCGGCGCAACTCGTATTCGAGCGGCTGCTTGCCGACCCACTGGGTGCGGCACCGGCCACGTCAGCGTAGGCGTTGGCCGGCGCGAGCCCGTGCGTGATAGCGTTCTCACATAATTTGAACGCTCACCGACTTTAGAGAAGAGTGCACTGTGGCACACCAGGTTTACCAGGGGCGACGCGAGGTTCGTGGGCACGCGAATATGCGAGCAGCGCTCAAGGACACCGAGACATATTCGAGTGACTTACTGGGCGACCGCGACGTGCGCACCTACCGCCAGCTCCCCCTCGAGGCGGATCCGCCGCGTCACACCAAGTACCGCCAGGCGCTCCAGCCGCTATTCATGGGGGACGCGATCGCGCCCAAGGCCCCGCGATTCGAGGCGCTCGCTCGCGACCTGATCGAGGCAATCACGGCACGGGGCGGCGGGGACATCACCACCGATCTGGCGCTCCCGTACGTCATCGGCTGCCTGAGCATTGTGTACGAGCGCCCCCAGGATTACGAGGAGTGGCTGTCGTGGGGGCCGGACGTGTGGACCGCCGAGGCGTACGCCAAGGGCGAGGTCTCGGTGGCGTCGATCAAGGCGCAACGTGAGCGCAACTTCGACGCACCCAGCCAGCGCTCAGGCGCGATGCTAGACACGTATCTCGCGCGGGTTTTCGACGAGGCCGAGGCCAAGGGCGAGGTCGCTCCCGCCGACCGCGACGTGTGGGACCACATCGTCGCTCTGGAAATCGACGACGAGCGCCTGAAGCGCGACGAAATGAAGGGCATCGCCAACGTGCTCCTCGCGGGCGGCCGCGACACCGTCATCAAGGTGGTCACCGGCATGACGTGGCACCTGATGCGCAGTGCTGAGGATCGCGCCTACCTGACTGCGGAACCCGGTGCGTTCAACAGCGCGTTCGCGGAGATGGTGCGGTACCTCACGCCGTTGCCCAAGATGGAGCGGGTGTTGCCTGAAGACCGTCAGGTCCCCGATGCTGACCGCGACTCGTCCACGTACGTGTTGATGAACTACGTGTCGGCGAACTACGACGACACCGTGTTCCCCGATCCGGAGAAGCTCAACCTCCACCGCGCCCGCGCCCCGCACCTCGGCTTCGGATTTGGCAAGCACTCGTGCATGGGGATGAATATCGCCGAGCACGAGACGCGCGCCTTCCTGCGCGCGCTCCTCGACGCATGGCCAGCCTGGGAGTTCGACGGAGAGCCCAGCATCGTCTGGGAGAGCGACGGCGAAGGACCGGATGCGCACACGATCCTGGACCGCTTCGCGGCCGTGCCAGTGCGCGTCGCGGGCGCTTAGGGCTTGTAATACAATAAACTTCACACGTTGGGCGTGTCGTGACAGGCTTGTGGTAGGACAGCTGAACATGCTTGTTGTATGGCAATTGTGGAGCTCGGTGAGCGGGTGTTGATGGCGAAGTTTGAGGAGATTCTGCCGCATCTGGACGAGCGGCAACGCCGTCTGCTGTTGGCGGCTGAGGCCAGGTCACTGGGCCATGGCGGGATTTCTGTGGTCTCCCGGGCGTCCGGGGTCTCGCGGGTCACGATCACCGCGGGGGTGGATGAGTTGGATGTCGGCGGGGAGGCGATGCCTGGGCGTGCGCGTCGTGCCGGTGGTGGCCGTAAACCACTGGTCGAGACCGATTCCACTTTGATGGACGCGTTGGAGGCTTTGGTGGAACCCGCCACCCGCGGGGACCCGATGACCCGGCTGCGTTGGACCACCAAGTCGACCCGGCACCTTGCCGACGAGCTGGGCGAACAAGGTCACGTGATCTCTCACAACAGTGTGGGACAACTGTTGCGCGGGCCACTGGGATACAGCATGCAAGGCAACAGTAAAACGGTCGAAGGTAAACAGCACCCGGACCGGGACGCCCAGTTCTGTTACATCAACGACCAGGTCACCTCGTGTTTGACCGCGGGTGAACCGGTGATAAGCGTCGACGCGAAGAAGAAGGAACTGATCGGCGACTACGCCCACAAGGGCCGGGAGTGGCGCCCGGCCGGCGACCCACGCCGCGTCGACGTGCACGACTTCCCCGGTGAGGCGGGCAAAGCAGTGCCTTACGGGGTCTACGACGTGGGTGCCGATACCGGGTGGGTGTCAGTAGGCAGCGACGGCGACACCGCCGCGTTCGCTGTGGCGAGCATCCGTAACTGGTGGACCACCATGGGCCACGCCGCCTACCCGCAAGCCGCCAGGCTGCTGGTCACCGCCGACGCGGGCGGATCAAACGGCTACCGGCTACGGCTATGGAAGAAAGAGCTGGCCAAGCTAGCCCAGGACACCGGGCTGGCGATCACGGTCTGCCACATGCCGCCGGGCACCTCCAAATGGAACAAGATCGAGCACCGCCTCTTCAGCCACATCTCCATGAACTGGGCCGGAGTACCACTGACCAGTCACGAAGTCGCCCTCAACCTCATCGCCGGGACCACCACACGCACCGGACTGACCGTCCACGCCCAACGCGACACCGCCAGCTACCCGTCCGGCATCAGAATTCCCGACCGGGAAATGAAGACCCTCCTCCAACAACACGTCACCCCCCACGACTTCCACGGCGAATGGAACTACACCATCACAGCAGCCGACACGCCGCACTGAACACATTATTCATTTCCAGGCCCTTAG
>Ga0209414_1000745_pt1 | contig 15881 bp, 16 predicted proteins | sample LakVidmifraction_4_FD_181154 | JGI IMG/M metagenome (GOLD analysis project Ga0209414, IMG submission 181154) | Hypersaline microbial communities from Lake Vida, Antarctica - Brine Hole Two &gt;0.2 micron (SPAdes) (version 2) | ecosystem: Environmental > Aquatic > Non-marine Saline and Alkaline >... | reverse complement strand
AAGCTGGAAGCGTGCGTTACCATAGGAGTGTGTCACCCTTTCAGGGTTTATTTAGATTATGGTATGTCACCACGGGTTTACACCCGTGGCTACACTCTGTCGGGCTGTCAGCCCTAACTTTTTATGAGAACGTCCTCGTTCTCATAATTGGTCTCAACCAGAAAACCAGGGCAAATGTCCTTGGATTTCTGGTTGTTAGGGAAAACATGCGTTTAAATCAATGAAATCAGGTAGTAAATTTTTTATTTTTATTTTTATAGGTGATAAATATGAAAAATATATTTTCGACGGTCAACGACCGACGCTACAGTACAGTGTAAGTGATACAGAAGCTAAACTGTAGCGTCGGGCGTTGACCGACGAACACTATAAGGTCTCAACCACAAAAACAGGGGCAAATGTATTTACCGCTGTTTTTGCTTGCATAGAGGTGGTTTTTTTAATAGACTTCAACTCATTCAAAATAAGGTAGAATTAAAAGATGAGTGAGCAGGAAAAAGATAGCCCAAATGGTGATTATGTTGATAAGTTGAACAAAGAAGGTTCTAAAGAACTAACTTCTGTAGAAATGGTCCTTGAACGAGAAAAGATAATCCTTGAACGAGAAAAGCTGAGTCATGAACGGGAAATGCTTGTATTTGAGCGTACAAAGTGGGAATCTAATCAGAAGTATTCAACAAAAAGTTGGCCCAAATCCATAGTATTCTTAAGTGTTGGTTTCTTTTCTCTTCTCTTTCTTGTATTTGGTGTTGTATTTGGTTATGTTCTAAACAAACCATCTCAAAGAGAGTCATTATTTTCCTCTGCTGCTTTGATTCAGAAACTTAATTCCACAAATATTTTGAGTAGGGAACTTCTGTCAGGCGAGTTGAGTGACGTGGAAGATACTGGTTCTACTTATTTGTTAATTTTAAAATAATGTCTGTTGTGTAAGATGCCTATTGAGAAAGTTCCCTTAACCAAAAAAAAGCTGGAAGACTATGCAGGCGCGGAAGTGCTTGCGGAGGCCGAAAGAATTGTTGAAAATTCTTTAGTGGTGTCTGCAGAATATTCTGTGCCTATCGTAAGTGGTGTGATTAGTCGAAAAGCCGGTCCACTAAAAACGTCTTTTAGAATTCATAATGGTTATATTGAAAGTTTTTGTTCATGTTGGGCAAATAGAGAGCAGGGTTTGATTTGCGCCCATGTTATAGCTCTTGGACTTGAACTTGTTCACCGTCAGACAGATCCTCGTCGTGAAGAAAAATATATGCAGGAACTTAAGCTGGCCTCAAAGATGGCAGCTTATAAGGAAGAAGATTATATTCGGCGTGTAGATGCTGAATATAGAAATGCAATCCCCGTTAGGCTTTTAGTATCACTCGGAGAAGATTGGGAAGGATGCATTGATGACGATGCTATTCCTGTTTATTGCCGAATTGAACAAGATGGCAAGCGAGTTCCGATAGATAAGATTCCCAAAAATAGGCCATATAGTTTTTCCAAAAGTGACGAATCTCTACTGTACGTTCTTGAGGACATTGCGGAAGGTCCTTTGAAATATCATACTCTTATGAAACGTTTTGATTTTTGTAACTTACTATCCTTATGCGATGGTAATAAACTTAAGAATGCATATCTTGAACCATTGAATATTGACAAACGTCAGTTGAAAAGTTATCTTAAGGTTGAGATGAGCGAGGTTGACGGTCGAGTAAGAGTCTCTTTAAAGACTCCAATGAAAAACGTACCTGATGCAAATCCTTTTTATATCATCTCTTCTCACTCCTCCTGGGTGTATGATGACGCAGTAGGTTTTGTTGGTCTTGACAATCCATTACCTTTGCCATATCACTCAATCTATAAAGAACCAATTTTTATTGAAAGAGATAATGCTTTTGTCTTTTTTTCAACAGAGCTGCCTGCTTTAGAAAAGATGATGAAGGTGGATGCAGACATTTCAATGGATATGTTTGATATAGTCCCGGATACTCCTGTTTTTGAATTGGAAATCATAGGTAGTCTTGCTTCGATTAAAGTTATATTACGTGCTCAATATGGCGAGTATGATCCTATTAAAGTTTGCGAGTACCTTCCGGAGCACTCTTTCATTAGACCTGATCCGGAAGATTTATATAAGTTTTATGGACGTAATAGGCCCGCAGAAGAGTTTGCGTCTTCCCTTGTTGAGAAGGCGATGGGGTGCGTTGACTATGTTTGCCCAAAAGGAACAGCTACCGGTCGAAGAGATGTTTTGAATTTTGTCTCGGGTAGTATGCCTTTTTTCAGAAGACAGGGGTGGAAAATAAGGCTGGAAGGAAGAATTGCCGAGTATCTTGAAGAGTCAAACTATGTCACGCCTGTTGTCAGCGTGGATGATTCTTATGATAATGCAATTGATATCAGTTTTAAATTTGAGGACTCCAATGGAGAGTCCATTACCATGGGTGATGTACAGCGTGCAATTAATATGGGAGAGAGTTTCATCTCCAAAAATGGAAATATTGCTCTGATTGATACAGAAGCTATCTCATCTATGCTTAATGTTTTTGCTGACTGTTCTACAATGGGAGCAAACCAACCAGGGCATTTTAAAATGTCAAATATATATAGTGGGTTTGTTGCAGCATCTTTGAACGCCTTAGACGGAATTGATATTGACCAGACCCGTGCATGGCAGGACAGTTCTCAGCAGATTAACAGAACCATTGAGATGGAAGAGGAGATGCTACCTGGTAACTTAGATCAGATATTACGTCCATATCAGAAGTATGGAGTGAATTGGCTTAGCTTTATGGAAAAGAGTGGTTTTTCAGGTATTCTTGCGGATGACATGGGCCTGGGTAAGACAGTGCAGACTTTAACATGGATTGCTATTTCAAGATTAAAAAGAGATGCAGATACTCCAGCTCTGATTGTCGGACCAACAAGTTTAGCTGAAAACTGGTATGATGAATGTCAGAAGTTTGTACCACATCTGAAAATGTTTATATATAAAGGCTCTAAACGACATGATTATTGGGATACTCTTGACGATTATGATATTGTTGTCACATCGTATGGAACCCTGAGAGTAGACGCAGAAAAAATGGCAACCAGAGAATTTGACATGCTTATACTTGATGAGGCACAGCATATAAAGAATCATAAAACTAGCAATGCAAAGACCGTAAAGTCAATTATGGCCTCATATAGACTAGCGTTAACAGGTACACCAATTGAAAATGGAGTGTCAGATTTATGGTCTATAATGGATTTTCTGATGCCGGGATATCTTGGAAATTACAAAACATTTAAAGCACATTATGATGTGCCTGTAGATATGCAAGGGGCTGATATTATTGCCGCACACTCAATGCTCCGCAGAAAAGTTCATCCTTTTCTCTTAAGAAGACTGAAAAAGGATGTTGCAAAAGATTTGCCACCCAAAATTCAGAAAGTTCAATACTGCAGATTAACAAAAGATCAGGAACTTGCTTATAAGGCATTTATGGAAGAGTCCAGAAACAAGGTCTCAGACCTTATTAATCAAAAAGGTTTTGGTGGAGCTCAAATGGAGATTTTGACAATTTTGCTTCGATTAAGGCAGATTTGCTGTCACTTAAATCTAATTGAGGCATTAAAAAAGTTGAATTCTAAGCACCCATCTGCTAAAATGGAACTTTTCAGGGAATTGCTGTCTGAATCCATAGATGGTGGACATAGAATATTGGTTTTTAGTCAATTTACTTCAATGCTTGCTCTGCTTAGAGAAGACCTTGAAAAACAGGGAATAAAATATTGTTATCTGGATGGAAAAACGAAAAATCGGGTCTCACTCGTTAAACACTTCAACACAGATAAGACAATACCAGTTTTTCTTATTAGTTTGAAGGCTGGTGGTACAGGATTAAACTTAACCGGTGCAGATACGGTCCTGCACTTTGATCCGTGGTGGAATCCGGCAGTTGAAGAGCAGGCAACAGATCGTGCGTATAGAATTGGGCAGAAGAAGACTGTATATAGCATTAAGTTGATTACAAAAGATACAATTGAAGAAAAGGTTCTGAAGTTGCAGCAGAAGAAGAAAGCCTTGATTGACGCAACAATTGAGGCAGGAGGGCAGATGGTTGAAAAACTATCTCTAGATGATGTCAAGGAACTGCTTAATCTTTAAATATAAGATAATAAGAGAAGAGAGACGTGATAAATCTCGTCTAAGAGAGACGTGATAAATCTCGTCTGTACGGTTGGTTCGAAAATTTGAAAATGGAATTGTACGGGGCGAAAAATCTTTCGCCCGTACTTTTGAATAGGGAAATAATGAAATTTTTAATAACAGCTGGTCCTACCAGAGAAAACATAGACCCTGTACGATTTATTTCGAACCGTTCGAGCGGCAAAATGGGCTATGCAATTGCAGAGGCTGCATATACATTTGGTCATGAAGTATGTCTTATTACAGGACCTGTAAATCTGCCGACTCCTGATGGAGTTGAGATGGTTTATGTTGAATCTGCTGAAGATATGTTTAATGCTGTAAAACGTAACATTGAAGATTCTGATTGCCTTATTATGGCTGCAGCAGTTGCAGACTGGACTCCAGTAGAGTGCAATCCAAGCAAGCTTAAAAAGGATGATTTTGATGGAGTTCTTAAACTGAAAAGAACAAAAGATATTCTGGCAGAACTAAAACATTGCAAAGGTGATCGAATATTTGTCGGGTTTGCAGCTGAAACAGAAAATTTGGTGAAAAATGCAAATAATAAGCTGGTTTCAAAGGGATTAGACTTTATTGTTGCCAACGATATAACCCAGCAAGGGGCAGGTTTTGGATGTGACACAAATATTGTAACAATATTTTATTCGGATGGGGTAGTAGAGCTACCGCAAATGACAAAAAGTAAAGTTGCAAAAAAGATTATTGAGAGAGTTGTTGAGCTAAGAGTTTGAATATTCTTTGTTTCTGAACTATATTTATCTCTTTTATACAAAAAAATGGGGAAAAATAAATAAATAAATTGACATATTTTTTGGTTATAGTAAATTGTATTTAAAACAGTTCCAGATATATGTTGGAAATTAGAGGGTTAAGCCTATTTTGAATATAATTTAACCTTAAAGAAATAGAATTGCATGGAGTAAATTTTTTAATGAATGATAAAATCTTAGTTACAGTTGATGGGGATACCGCATTTATAAAAGTCGAAGGAAAAGGCACATATAATGTTGCACCGGAGTTAAAGAAGTTTTGTTTTGATCAGATTTCTCGTGGTGTTTGTAATGTAATTCTTGATATGGATGATTGCGCAACAATGGATAGCACTTTCATGGGGGTTATGGCTGGTATAGCAATGCGACTTAGAGACCTTCAGGAACATACTTTTGTGGTTGTTAATTTGACACCAAAGACAAAAGATCTTTTAGAAGTCCTTGGGCTATCAAATTTAATTGACTGCTACCTTAAAGAAGAAGTTGCCGGTGAAGTATCAGACAAGTTATCTGATCAGGATAACTTTGATGGCGGGGAACAATTAAACCCTCTCAAGGACAAAGCTGTTACAGCAAAAGTAATGTTAAAAGCCCATCAGGATTTGATTAAAGCAGATAATAACAATCAATTGAAGTTTGAGAATGTTATAAACTATTTGTCGAAGGAAGTCGAATAATCGGGGACATATGTTAGAAATTATAGCGGCTGAAAATTTTTTTTATATTATAGCATTTGTAGCCTTCCTTGGGCTTCTGTTTGTTTTGGCAAATAGAGTGAAAAAGCAGGATCGTAAGATTGCCGCACTTCATCAGCAAAAAGAGATTATGTATAACTTCATATATGAAGTTAGTGAAGTATTCTCTGAAGACGATGACGAAATCAATGAAGGAGTAATGCTTAATAAAGTCTTGAATCAGGCAATACGTGTATCCCGTGGGCGCTCAGGAGCTATATATATGGCAGTGGATAACGCGGAGGGGGATATTGAACTTCGTGTTGGTGCTTTGAATGGTGTGTTTCCTCCATTTATAGACTCCTTTGATGAAGGTTTAAGAAATTCTTTCAGCAAATTGAAATATGTTGAGAAAGTTATCAGGAAGACACCAATTATTCCTGGTCAAGGCTTGATAGGGGCCACCTATGTTACAGGTCGTGGTATTGTTGTTGAGAATGCAGAAGAAAATAAATTAATTCCCAAATATGAACAGGACTTCCTTAAGATTGATACAACACTAATGGTTCCCCTTAGATATTGTGGGAAAAGCCTTGGGGTAGCTGTTGTTGTAAATAGACTTGATGACAAATACTTTGACGAAGATGATCTTGTTCTATTGCAGGCACTAATGGATCAGGCTGCTATTACGGTTCATTTCACAAGACTAAATATTAATTTAGATGAAAAACGTAAAATGGACTACGATTTAACAATCGCCAAGAATATTCAAGCTTCTCTATTACCTAAAGGTATTCCAGCTCTGAATGGTATTGAAATTGGCGCGTTTAGTCACTCGGCTCGTCAGGTTGGTGGCGATTATTATGATTTTATAAGAATTGACGATGAACATATTGGCTTTGTTGTGGCCGACGTTTCCGGCAAGGGTGTTTCAGGTGCAATGATTATGTCCATATGTCGTACTGTTCTTCAGCTTATTGCTCCAAAATGTTTAAGTCCGGCTGAAGTTCTTAAAAAAGCAAATGCAGCTTTATCACGAGATTTGACGATGGAAATGTTTATTACCATGAGTTATATGATCCTTGATATAAAAACAAAAGAGCTTGTTTATGCACGAGCCGGTCATGTTTATCCTCTATTATCACGAGGTAATGGTGCGGAACCTATTGAACTGAAATCTCCTGGCATGGGAGTTGGTCTTGCTGATACTAATGTCTTTGATCTGATTATCAAAGACGAAAAAATCCAGCTTCATGAAGGTGATATTATAATTAATTATACTGATGGTGTTGTGGAAGCTCAGACCGATTCTGGACAGGAGTGGGGAATATTAAACCTAATTCAAACCCTACATATATCATCTCTTGATAATCGAACAGCAATGGATACATCTAATATTATTAGTGACAAAGTTGCTGATTTTGTTGGTGATGCTCAGCAATACGATGACATTACCGCTATTGTTTTCAAGATTACCGCCGGAAACCTGTTTTCATAAATTAATGCGATTGTTTTATATCTGTTCTCAGTCCTAACTTAGGGCTCCCCCTTGAATTCAATTTGCAAGTGCAGCGCTTATTTCCTCTTCAAAGACCTCTTTTGGTGTTTTATATCCCAGACAAAAATATACGCCATCTCACATTAAACAGGAAGCCCTATGTAAGGGGGGCGGTTCCATCAACTTTTTTCCTGCTAATCAATCCATTCCAAGCGCCAGCCCATCGCCTGCGCAAGGGCCTGCGCGAAGCGTCGGTCCACATCGTAGCATAGCACGCTGTGGTGAGTTCCGCCAACACGGCTGTAACGCTCCAGACACTCGCTGATCTCCATGCGCGGGGTAATCCAACCGCGCAAGGCATCCTGAATTGTCTCGTCACCGCCGGTTTCGCATACCTCTACGGGAATTGTCACCAGTGTAAAGCTATCGTCCGGCCCTGGTGCCAGATTCAGTAGCAAGGCCTCTCCGGCGACCAGACAACCCGTGGCAACCACCGGTTCGTCCGCTTCCGAAAAGGGATATGGTCGCAGGCCAAGCACTGGTTTTTGAGCGGTCAAATCGATATTCATTTCGCCCATGTGCGACATAAAGATGCGGTTTCCGCTCCAGTCCGGACAAAACATTTCGGTGAACGTCGTGGCCGGAACCGCCTGCGCGAGCGCGCCACAAAAGGCGGCGGTGAGCACATCGCCCTCGCCGCCGTAGCCTATGCCGCGCGCCATTGCCTTCGAGGCCTCCAGAAATGGAACTACTGGCAGGCCAGGTGCACCAGTGATATCGTTAAAATTCATTGTGATGGCCGTTAGATTTTCCTGTTCAATCCATTGGCGTAGCGCCAGGCCGGCCGCCTCGGATTTTGCCAGCTCCTCCGCCGAGAACTCATTGGAATCGAACCGCTCCAAATCGGCTTCTGCTTCCGCGCGAACCGCATCGGAGTCGGTCGCGGGCATCTGTTTTGCCAGGGTTTCCGAGTCCGTTGGCACTACCTTGATGCCGAATCTTTTTTCGAGCAACTCGAACGGCACGGCAAAATCGCCCATGCCCTCAAAAGGGGTTCCCAATAGCCCAACCCGTTGATGATGGAATGCGTCGGCGGCGCAAAACCCTTTCAGTGAGGAGCAGGTCCGGTCTATTACATCTGATTCCTCCCAGTGCCCCGCCTCCAGTACGAAGGGCTTGCCGCGCCGGATGAGTAGGTTGCACAAATCCTGAACTCCGTGAATTCCGTGGTTGAACAGTATGCGGTCTTCGGACTGATCGAAGCCGAAGCTGACGTCAGGAGTGGTATCTAGCATGATTAGTGGAAGCTCGGTGCCGGCCAGTGCATCGACAGCCTGAAGCGACGGTGAATAAGCCAGATGTAGCGTTACGATGGCATCGACGCCCTCCGCCTCAAACCGGTTGACCGCCGCGGCAAACTCATCGGCGGTCCGGCATGCCGATGCCGGAACCGTCTCCACGCCACGCGCTTGATACGCCTGATCGATTACCCCAATAAAGGCGCGGATTTCGCTGGATTTTTCGGCATCTAGCACCCGGTCATAGAGTTCCAGAAAGAGTGGCAATAGCCCGATTTTAGATTTTTGTTTCATTGGTTTTCCTTGTTTGTTTTTTGGTTCTGTCAAAAGTTGCAGGCTATTAACAGCCCTATTCTATTTTAAATCAACGGGATATAGGCATTTCTGCCTTGTCCCCCCTTTTTTCGATTCACAGAATCGACCCTACATATCTTCCAATCAACGTTAGTCGCGAGTAATGTAGCGTCCGTTCTATGAACGGAAATATATTTTTTCATAAAAAATTTTACAGAACCTGATTTTTTTCATGTTTTTTTTAAAAATTGCAGTAGATGACTTCTAGTCAGTTCGCGCAAATGCTTCCGTTTAGTTGAACACCGTATGAAAATTAATTATTTTGGTGCGTCACCCCAGTCTGGAACTGATAGTCTTTCACCATCTTTCATCGCAGATTTTTGAGCCATCACGCCCATTGCCATGTAACGAGCTGCTTCCCAGATATTAATTGCTGGTTGACGGTTATTTGCAACAGCATCAACAAATTCATCTACCAGATATGGATGAGAACCACCGTGACCTGTTGCTTGAAAGTCAATACTACCCAATTCAGAAGGATTAAGTTTTTTATTCATTGCTGCTTTAAAACAATCTTGTACTTCTTTTGGTAGGGGATCTCTCATCTCTTCCGGGGTAAGAGAAGTTTGCTTAAGTCCCGAATATGTGTCAGCGGTGGTTCTTCCATTTTCTTTCCATATATCCTCAACAAAAGTGCCTTTCGTTCCCAGTATTCTGAAAGTTTCATCTTCAGCAATTGAGCCGGCCACTTCTCTATATTCACAAATTCTTGCAGTAGCACCGTTAGACATCTGATATAGTGCTGTTACATTGCTGAACTCATTATGTGCAAAATATGGGTCATTATTCCGATTTCTATATCCGTAAGCAGTAACTTTTTCAGCATGTGCATTCATTACTGCAACAGGCCCGCAAGTTGAATGAGTAGGGTAGTGCATAGGACTGGTCTTTATGTTTCTATCTGTGTAAGTTTGCAGTATATTTATCCACTCCTTACCGGCAGCACTTGCGGTTCGACTATCCCAAACTCCACGTAAAGAACATCCGTCATTATCAACATCATGAAAATATTCACCTTCTGCATAAAGGAAATCTCCAAAAGCACCCTCTGCTGCCTTTTTTCTGCAGAACATTGTTTTTGGTCGGTAATAAGTGGTTTCACCAAGCATGTAATATTGACCTGTTTTATTGCATGTGTCCACAAGTTTATCACACCAGTCTAAGATTTCCGTTCCATCAGGAATAGATATAATCGGCACTGCACTATAGACATGTTTGCCTGATTTCATTGCCTGTATGCATTGCGGAGCATGAAGCCATGGTTGAGTTATAAGAACAATTGCGTCCAAATCAGCTTTGCATATATCATCTAGGCTGTTGTATGCGTCGTTTGGATTGAATTTATCCTGGAAAAACGGATCATTGGCAAACTTTGCAATTCTGGCAGGTTCTCTATCACATAAAGCTATTCGGCTAACACTTGGATGACTCTTAAATAAATCAGCAAATGCTGAACCAAAACCACCTAGACCTACTAGACCTATACTGATGCCCATTTTACTATTCCTTGTTTATATTTTAGATATAAAAGCTCAAAACTTTAGTGAGTTTTCGTTAATATTAAACAATTATTAGTGGAAAGGCAATGGGTATTTAACAGATATTCACGGATAAATTAATAAACTGTAAATTTTTCTTCATTCGTTAGCCCGCATATTTTATGAGATGCTGGTGATGTAGCTACAAAGAAGCAATGTATGTAGGGCTTCCTGTTTAATGAGAGATAGGACGCTTCGCTACTGTCGCGTGCTCCAGTCTCAACAAGTTGATTCGTATCTTTTTGCACTGCAATGAGTTACCTTTAGAAGTATACAAGTCATTCTGCTTGCAAAGTGAAAGATTGGTACAAATTGAAGTGTGTTGTTTTGGTAAGAATGGCTTTCCAAATCTCAAACTTAAAAATAAACCAACCGTAAAATCAAGATAATTGAATGACATTATAAAAAAGGTTTGAAATATTATTAACTTTGATGTATTCTAAAGCATATAAATATTTTAATGAGATGTTAAGGAAACAAAGTAATGCCCATAATAAAATGTCCAGGATGTGATAAAAGAATTTCGGATGAAGTCGAGCTCTGCCCAACGTGCGGATATCGATTTGTCAAACGCTCAAAAAGTCGCAAAATTATTATTAATATTGTTTTAATGATGTTGATATGTATTAGTGCATTTATTGCAGTCGTTGCTTTCACACTTGGTAATACAGTCATCGGCTCTGCCGCATCAGTTGTTATGATTATCTGCCTAATTAAATTCTTCGTCAAATAAACTTTTTAATAATAATTATTTTTAATCTCACAAACTATACTTGGATGCACCACAAATATGATAGTCTTAGGAATTGATACATCGCTTAGGTCAACAGGATATGCTGTTGTTGAAAAAAAGGGGAACAGTTTTTCTGTTCTTGATTATGGCAATATAAAGAATAAGCAGAGTCTGCTTTTGTCAGAATGTCTTGTCAGAATTAGAGCAAAAATTGGCGAGGTAATTGATAGTTCATCTCCTCATGCAGTTGCAATTGAGGGGGTATTCTTTACAAAGCATGCGAAGACCGCAATGATACTTGGGCATGCTCGGGGAACAGCAATTGAGGTTTGTTCGAGTAAAGGTTTGAATGTTTATGAGTATGCACCACGAAGAGTCAAGTCGGCGGTAACAGGTGTTGGTTCAGCAGAGAAGTCGCAGGTTCAATCGATGGTTGCTCGTTTTTTGGGGATTACTGATAAGATTCAAGAAGATGCAGCTGATGCAATGGCGATTGCAATTTGTCACTTGAATAATTCCTCTGGGGTTGCGGTTTTCCAGACTCCGCAGATTTAGGGGAGGGAGGAGATGGGAACACCATGGACAAAATGGACGGAATGGACGCTATGGACATGATGGACGCGACTGTTTGAGAGAGTTTTGAAACTTTTGCTCAAGTGTTTGAGACCGTTTCCCCACGATTTTGAAAGTTTTTTCACTGTTGAGCACCGTTCCGCAAGCGTTCAATCACAGTTCACTGTTTGCCACACGAAGTGGGCTGTCCATAATAATGTCCATAACGTCCATTTTGTCCATTAAGTCCATCAAACCACCGCCCGTCCCAAGGTTCCAAAGCTGCTTTCCCACTGTTCTTCACTGTTCTTTGCCGGCCCAGCCGAGGGCGTGTGTCCAAGTCCATAACGTCCATTGTGTCCATCATGTCCATTTTGTCCCCCAATCAACAATTTGCTTGTCAAAATGGTTGAAAAAGAAGAAAAGAGCTTGTATATTCGTTACAATACTATATAATACTCAAATTATTCGTATGAAGGTCCCTTGATTTAGAGAAATTCCAGGTTAACAGAAAAATGACCACTCTAAATAGTTAATATAAAAGGGGCTTTTCAAATATAAACTAGGTTACAGAAGGAAGTTGATGAAGATATCTTTAAATATGGATGGCGACCACCGGATCACAGGTCATGAAGCACAAATGAAGGCTTTGGCTAGAGATGTTCAGGAAGCCAAAAGTGGAGATTGGAATGCACGAAAACGTTTGAATACAACATTTCAGCCTTTGATTAAGAAGTTTGCTCAGAAACGCACAACTGATACAGCGACGTTTAATGCTTTGATGGATAAAGGTCGAGAAGGTCTTTTTGTTGCAGCCAAGAAATACAAGCTTAAAGAAGGACCGGATCATTTTCAAATCTTTGCTGTTGATTTCATTGAAAATTATATGGATGGCAAGGGTGGAAAAGGCTTTTTGGGTAAACTCTTTGGGAAATAAGAGCATATGTCTGAATTAAAAACCTATGTTTTGGATATTAATATTACAAAAAAGCTAAGTTTTAAAGATATATTTGGTAATAATAATCCTGTCGAGGTTGATGTTGGTTGTGGTAAAGGGCGTTTTCTTATTACCCGGGCAAATCAGTTTCCTAAGACAAATTTTCTTGGTATAGAGAGAATGCGTAGTCGCCAGTCTAATGTAAACAAAAAGATTAACCTAAATAACCTTGAAAATGTTTATCTATCTGGTTTAGAAGCTTCATATGTTGTGGAAAATCAGATTGAACCTGATTCAGTATCTGTATATTACATTTTTTTTCCGGATCCATGGCCTAAGCGTAGGCATCACAAGCGTCGTTTGTTCTCAGAATCATTTTTAAGTTCAATTTACAATACTTTGATTGTTAACGGCAGAGTCAATATTGCAACTGATCATTTGGACTATTTTGCTGTTATTTATGACATTCTTTCTGGTGATATTCGTTTTAATGAGGTTGAGACTTTTGAGCCGGAAGATCATGAGAGGACTGGATTTGAGTTGATGTTCATGGGGCAGGGGTTGAAGATTGGCAGATGCTCGTTTGAGAAAAGGTGAACAAATTCGTAAATGCGGAAATGCGAAAATGTGAAAATGGCAGGAATTGGATCAAATGGTTGTAGGGGCTGACCTACGTGTCCGCCCGTTTGACCTATGTGTCCGCCCGTTTGACCTATGTGTCCGCCCATTGGAACGAATGGTGTGGTAGGGTGAACAAATTCGTAAATGCGGAAATGCGAAAATTCGCAAATTAGAGGAATGCCTCTTGTGGTATTATTTTGTTCCGCGCCGAGGCGACGCGGCTACAGTTATGACGATGAGGACATCGTCGCTCCCAAACTTGAAAACAGTGGCGGAACGATTGTTGATGGACATAATGGACTTAATGGAATTGATGGACAGCCCGTTTGCTTAGGCAGCTTGCAGTTAAAAAAATATGAAGAAGAAGTTTACAATTTTAAAGAGATTACAGCATCGCATTGAATATTTGGGGGTATTGTTTGCTCTTTTTCTTATGGATAGATTTTCATTGGAACGTCTGACTAAAATGACAACCTGCGTTTCGAATGCGTTTTTTGCACTTAACAAGAGTCGAAGAGATATTGCAATAGATAACATACTTAAGGCAAAGATTACGGATGACTATTCAGAGGCTAAGAGAATAGCAAAGGAATCTTTTGCTCATTTTGCAATTCTTATTATGGAGTCTTTAAGAACTGATAATGAGTTTACGGAAGACAACTGGTTGGATAAAGTTGAACATGATGTACCTGACGAGACTTTTGAACTATTTAGAGAAAAGGGTAAGGGGCTTATTCTTGTTTCAGGTCACTTTGGTAATTGGGAGGTTGCCGGGCAATTGGTTTCGTTTATGAAGCCTGTATTGGGGATTACGAAGGATATGAAGAATCCTTATGTTAATAGGGTGATGAAAGAGAGAAAACCAAGAAATAATTTAAGGATAACTCCTAAAAAGGATAAAGACTCCGGGCGATTTCTAAGGGCAATAAAGGATGGAGAAATTCTTGCATTGCTGGCAGATCAGTATGCTAGAGAGCGTGGCATTAGAATAGAGTTTTTTGGTAGAGAAGCATCAACTTTTACGTCTCCTGCTCTTTTTCATTTGATATCAAAAGCCCCAATCATTTTTGGTTATTGTTTGAGAACGGGGTCAATGAAGTATAAGTTTGTTGCAACTAAGCCAATGATGTTTAAGGCATCAGGCAATAGAATTGAGGATCAGAAATTGATTATGGGTACTCTTAATGGTATGCTTGAGGATGCGATACGGGAAAATCCAGAGCAGTATTTGTGGGCACATCGAAGGTGGAAGTGAAAAAATTGTAAATGGTAAACTGTAAATGGTAAAACGGCAGGATTACCCCTCCGTCCACGCCGTCATTTGTTTTTTGTTTAAAAGCAAATAACAGCGTGGCCACCTCCCCTAAACAGGGCAGGAGTACTTTGGGTCGAATGGTTTGTAGGGGCTGACCTATGTGTCTGCCCGTTGATTGGAGATACATGTGAAATTTATCTGTCAACCATCATTCGTCATGCGTCTGGCGTCATGAGTCATGCGTCAAAAAAAACAAGAGAAGAGTGTTATGCTTAACACGTAACACGAATGCCTTAGAACGGTTTTAATACAATTTTTGCTATGTGAATTACGTTTAAAATAGTAAGAAATACGAAAATTTAATGGGAGCAAAGATATGAAACTTTGTCAGATTTGTAAAAAAAGAGAAGCAACAATTTTTTTAAATGTATTTGAGAATAAGAAAATGATTAAGGATGCAGGGATTTGTTCAAAATGCATGGAGCAGTTTGGTTTTCCAACCGATCCTAATTTTGCAATGAATAAGCTATTGAATAAATTAAAGACATTGGCATTTAATAATTATGATGAAGATGAGAGCATCGAGATATATCGTTGCAGAACTTGTGGCTTGAGTCAAAGTGAATTCGATTATGATATGTCTTTGGGGTGTCCAAAATGCTATAAATATTTTTCAGATAGTTTGGATGATGTAATTCAACGTATGCACAGATCTTTGAGACATATTGGAAAGAAGCCAGTTGGTTTGCATGCAAAGAATGAGAAAGTAATGTTGTTGAATAAACAGCTTTCCGACGAGGTGCTTCTTGAGCATTATGAAAATGCAGCAATTATCAGGGATGAAATAAGCAAAGTTGAGAGTGAGTGAGATGTCAAATAATATACATGAAATATTTTCAAATTTAACACTATTCTATCCAGAGAATAAGGATGAAGTTGTTACCGGTAGCAGAGTTCTTTTGCGAAGAAATTTTGAAGGGTATCAATTTGCCCATCAGCTTTCAGAAGAAGAGCAGAATAACATTCGATATTTAGTCCAGAAGGCACTGGAAAATGCCGGAGTTTTGGATTGTTTTGAGTATGTTGATATAAAAGATATAAAAGATTTAGACATTCTAGGGGTAGCTGGAAGGTCTACGTTCACAAATGAAGTTGTTGGAGCTTTTATCAATCGGGATGATCATATTGCCATACTTGTTAATTTTGAGGATCACATATGTATGCAGGCAACGAGTCATGGATACAATTTAAATTCAATGTTTGAAAAGATTAATGCCCTTGATAATCTGATTGCAGAGTCTATTGATTTTGCATATTCAAATCGTTTAGGTTTTCTGACAGTCTTTCCTAAGAATGTAGGTACCGGTTTAACCGTTGAGGTTGGCATGCATCTTGGTGCTCTCAAATTTGTGGACGAGATCCAGCAGATTCTTTTTGGACTTGATGAACTCGGTTTTAATTTAAGAGAATT
>Ga0209414_1000744_pt1 | contig 15898 bp, 13 predicted proteins | sample LakVidmifraction_4_FD_181154 | JGI IMG/M metagenome (GOLD analysis project Ga0209414, IMG submission 181154) | Hypersaline microbial communities from Lake Vida, Antarctica - Brine Hole Two &gt;0.2 micron (SPAdes) (version 2) | ecosystem: Environmental > Aquatic > Non-marine Saline and Alkaline >... | reverse complement strand
AACTCTAAAATCCAACTTGCTAAAAAAAGAGCACGAGGATATCGGAATACAACAAATTTTATCAATATGGTTTACTTCATTTGTGGGAAATTAAAATTTGATTACCCACTATATTTGACATAGAGCCCATTTTATAGAAAAAATTGAAAATGTTTAAAGTGTTTCATTTAAGGTTAAATAATTAATTATAACAATGAATTTAACCTATCACAATCCGTTGGAAGAAAGCAACATAAACTTCACGAATTTTGATTGCCCCAATGGAGGAAAACTCATAAAGGCCAAAGGGCTCTATAAAATCATTTGGGCTAAAGAACCAGTAGAAAAATTCAAGATAGATGGTTGTTCATTTCCGTTGAAGAAAAATCAGGTGGTTTTCTGCACTCCTTTAAATTATATTGACTTCCCCAAGGGAGAAAATAATTTGATTGGGATTTTATTTAATAGGGAATTCTATTGTATCCGCGATAATGATAATGAGGTTTCTTGCAATGGGTTTTTGTTTTATGGCTCTTCGCAGCCTGTTGTCGTAGACCTCAATAAAAAAGAACAAAAGGATGTAGCCCAAATTTATAAAATATTTGAAGAAGAATTTGGCTATCGCGACAAGTCGCAGGGCGAAATGATTAGGCTTATGCTTAAACGACTCCTTATCAAATCTACACGGCTGGCAAAGATGGAAATTTGTCAATTAGGTTTGTCACAATACAAATACGATTTGATAAGAAAATTCCATATTTTGGTTGAAAAGAATTTTAAAACTTACCACCAGGTCAAAGATTATGCTGGTTTCCTTAACAAATCACCCAAAACCATTGCCAACCTCTTTGAAAAATACAGCGAAAAAACCCCACTAACAATTATCAATGAACGCATACTTTTGGAATCCAGACGTTTATTACTTTTTTCAAACAAAACAGCTGAAGAAATCGCTTACGAACTTGGGTTTAAAGAAGCGAGTCATTTTTCTAAATTCTTTAAGAATAATGAAATCTGCAGTCCTATTGCCTTCAAAAAATCAACTTTAAATAGGAATAAAAGGAAGAATATACAATTATAAGGGAACAATCTTCCTTTTTTACAATCAAGCTTCAAGCTAAATTTGTAATACAAACAAATTAGATAGCTCATGAACCTAAGAACAAGTCCGCCCAAGGGAATCGGCGACGGGAGTTTTGTTCCGATAGCCATATGGCGTAAGTGAGATCAAGTCACACTTAGTGAGTAAAAGAGATTTTATCAGAAGTATGATAGAATACCAAACTAATTTAAATGAAAATAACCTTTAAAACTTTAAGATATGGAAATCCGAAACTATAATTCAACCGAAAAAATTGGAGCATTTATCATCCGTTATGGACTTGTCGTTATTTTGTTATGGATTGGTTTGCTTAAGTTTACAAGTTATGAAGCTATGGGAATTAAACCTTTAGTAGCCAACGGAATATTGGCCTGGGGCTATTCTATCTTGAGCATACAAACTCTTTCAAACCTGATTGGCGTGGTGGAAATCATTGTAGCCATTCTTATCGCTTTAGGTCCGGTTTTACCAAAAATATCAGTATTTGGGAGTTATGGTGCCATTATCATGGGGGTAATAACTTTGACATTTATACTTACCACTCCTGCCAAAGCGATATGGCAAGATGGCATGGGATTTCCTTTCTTGTCCCCTATGCCCGGACAGTTCTTGATTAAGGATTTATTGCTGGTGGGGGCTGGCTTTTTTACCGCAGGTGAATCAATCCGTGCAAGTAAAAGAATTCATACTGGAGAAGTAGAAAGTTGATATTTTGAGTTTCTAGAAATGGTATTTAAAAACCAAAAACTTCGGAAAAAGCCGGCTCGTAACGTTCGGGTGGGCTTACTCCGAGGTTTTGGGGGTATTCCTTTGGCATGTCCTTTTGAGGCGTCCCAATGATTCAACGGAATTGATCTTTTTTCAAACATTAAATAGGATCTACATTAATAACCACTTTTACACTTCTAAACGCACCAATGGATTTAAAACTTTCCATAATTCTGGCTAGGGCCGTCTTGGTTTTTCCCAAAGATTGTTGCTGCGGAATTTTAAGTAGGATGTTTTTATAATATTCATTTCTTATTCGGGCAACAGGCGGAAACTCCGGGCCTAAAACATATTCTTTAAATACATTTTTCATGGCTATCGCAAGCCAATCTGCCGCTTCATTGGTTTTGGAGTAATCCCGGCATTTTAAACTAAGTTTTATCAAACGATAAAACGGGGGATATTTGTAATTATAACGTTCTTCCAGTTGGTCTTTGTACATACCCACATAGTCGCCCATAGAAACCTGTTGTACAATTTGATGGTGCGGATTATAACTTTGTATCAATACTTTTCCCTGTTTTTTTGTTCGGCCTGCCCTTCCGGCTACCTGCAGCATTAACTGAAAACTGCGTTCGTGAGCCCTAAAATCGGGAAAATTCAATAGATTATCGGCATTCATAATGCCAACCAGGTTTATTTTCCTAAAATCCAGACCCTTGGTGAGCATTTGTGTGCCAATTAGAATATCGATTTCTTGCTGCTCAAAGGCAGTAATTAATTTTTCATAGGCATATTTTCCGCGGGTAGTGTCCTGATCCATTCTCGCGGTCTTATACTCTGGAAAAATCGTTTTTAATTCGGTCTCAATTTGTTCTGTACCAAAACCTTTGGTGGTGATTTCGGTGCTGTCGCAAGCCATACACTTCCTTTGCATAGCTATGTGATAACCACAGTAATGACAGCGAAGTTGATTATTATGGCTGTGGTATGTTAAACTTACATCGCAATTGGGACACTGTGGTGAATGCCCGCAAGTATTGCATTCTAAAACAGGAGAAAAACCCCTTCTGTTCTGAAACAAGATGACCTGTTCCCCAACATTTAAAGTTTCTTTAATTTCCTGGAGCATCCTATCGGAAAAATGCCCTTTCATCTCCTTCTTTTTGTATTTGGTTTTAATGTCAACAATCTCAATTTTGGGCTCCAGCACGTCCCCATATCTCCGGTTTAAGTTTACCAAAGCATATTTATGATGCTCCGCGTTAAAATAGGATTCTAGCGACGGGGTCGCCGAACCAAGAATGGTTTTTGCCTTAAAAAAATTAGCTAAAACTATCGCGGCATCACGGGCGTGGTAGCGCGGGGCGGGATCAAATTGCTTAAATGACGTTTCGTGCTCTTCATCTACCACCACCAGACCTAAATTTGCGAAAGGCAAGAATATGGAGGAACGCGCGCCAATTACAATGCGGGCTTTTTCTGAATCTTCCAGAATATGCCGGTACACCTCTACCCTTTCATTTATGGAATATTTACTGTGATAAACCAATACCTTATCGCCAAAATAATTGCGAAGACGCTCAATTAATTGTGTGGTGAGCGCTATTTCGGGAAGTACATAAAGCGCCTGCTTTCCACGGTTAACAAGTTCTTCAATAAGTTTGATATAAATCTCTGTCTTTCCCGATGAAGTAATGCCGTGGAATAAGCACACGTCCTGTTCTTTTTGTCCGTTTTTAATTTCTGAAAAAGCTTTTTGCTGAAGTTCACTTAACTGAATTCCTTTTTCTGAAGCTGCTCCTTCATAAATTATTCTATCAGTCTTTTCTTGATATTCTATTAAAATTTCTTTTTTTACCAGACTTTTAATAATCGCCGCAGAAACCCCAGATTTCTCGCTTAAATCTTTTATTTTAATGGGTTTGGGATGTTGGGCTTTAAGGGTAAAAAAACTTAATAAGGCCTCCTTTTGTTTTGGCGCCTTTTCCAGTTCATCCAAAAGTCGGTGCATTTCAGCTTCTTTGTCGTAAACAGGGTTTAATTTTACAAAAGCTATTTTTTTAGGTTTATACTGTTCATAAATCTCCTGATTTAAAATCACCAAACCTTTTTCTACTAGAGAATTAAGCACGGGAAGCACGACTTTTTTATCCAGGATTTTCATCACTTCCTGAATTTTTATGGAAGATTGTCTTTGTAAAGCTTCAATAACCAGGTACTCCTCATCTTTTAGTGCCTCTTCATCAATTTCGGCTGATTTTATCAACTGGACCACACTTTCGCTCTCCAATAAGAAAGCTCCCGGCAGCGCTGCTTTTAAAACATCGCCTTCCGCGCACATATAATAAGAAGAGATCCAATTCCAAAAGGCTAATTGCTGAGTGGTAACCAACGGACTCTTATCCAGAATTTGACTTATAGGTTTCGCTTCATATACTTGCGGCGGATTTTGGTGAATTTTCGCGACAATTGCGGTATAAACTTTAGACTTTCCAAAAGGCACGGCTACGCGCATTCCCTTTTGCAAAAATGCTGCTTCCTCTTCGTCAATAGCATAAGTAAATCTTTTTTGAAGCGGAAGCGGTAGAATAACGTCTATAAAATGAGGCATAGAGGATTAAGTTGAAAAATTAAAAACATTTCGCGCAAACCCGCCCGAATGAAATTGGAACCGCATCTGACCTTCCGTCCCGATAATTATCGGGAGTAATCGGGATTAAATCTCACTTAGTGAATATTTTTTATTAAAATTCCTTATTTACGGCCATTCTAAGTTTTCTGGAATAATCTTCTTCCAGCCAATCCCGGTAATTTTTAGTGCTTTTGCTTATACAATAAGAATACTGTTTTATTCGGGAATTGATATCGTTCTTAAGCTCTTTGGCCAAAATACGCGCGTCAAAAACATCTTCAGAATTCTCTACACACATTTTTACGTGTTGTTCTAAAGACCATTCTAATACAGCTTTAGATCGGAGTCCTTTTTTTATGACTTTATCATAGGCTTTTTCCACGTTAAAATCTACATCTTCAGAATTTGAAAACTGGGCCCTCAACTCCTCAGGCATCACATATTTGAATTCCCGCTCAATTTCTTCATCGCTCAACAGGTTTTCAAAATAGAAATCGGGTGCCCTAAAGATTTGTTTCCAATCTACCGCCGCACTCCATTCTCCAAAGCGAACCAAATTATTCCCCAGGTCTATCACATTAAATTCAGATTTTCCAGGCAAAACCCTGGAACCACGACCTATCATTTGAAAATAGAGAGTTAAGGATTTTGTGGCCCGGTTTAAAATAATAGTGTCAACTGTAGGTTCATCAAATCCTGTAGTAAGAATACTCACCGAGGTCACCACAGCATCTGGCGTGTGTTTAAGCCACTTGAGAATGTCTTTTCTATCCTGTTTACTGGTAGTGTTGTCTAAATGACGAACGGGGATATCTGCGTTTCTAAAAGTCTCGTAAACCTCTATGGAAGTATTGATCCCATTATTAAAAATCAAAGTCTTTTTTCCGCGGGAACGCTCGTAATAAGCATTTAATAGTTTTTCCTGCATGGAAATATTAGAGTATAACTCTTCGGAAGATTTCACGGTATAATCTCCATTCATTCCAATTTTAAGACTGGTAAGTCCAACATTATAGCTAAAGGTATTGGCCCTTGCCAGAAATCCTTTCTCTATGAGCGAGCCAATTGAATCTCCCACGATAAGTTCCCGATAATTATCCTTCATCGGTAATTTTACGTTAGAGCTTAGCGGAGTTGCGGTTACGCCTAGAATAAAGCACTTTTCAAAAAATTTAAATAATTTTCTAAAAGAGTTGTAGTGCGCTTCATCAATAATAACCAGGCCTATATCTTCTATTTCCAGTTTTTCGTCGTGCAACCGGTTATTTAAAGTTTCTACCATCGCCACAAAACACATATAGTCTTCCTGGTCTGGTAATTCTTTTACTTTAGAATTAATAATCTTGTTGCGAACGCCAAACCCATCCAACATAGTTGAGGTTTGTTTACACAACTCAATTCTATGGGTAAGAATGAGCACTTTTTTTTCTGTACGTTGAATATATTCCCGAACCATTTGAGAGAATATTACCGTTTTACCACCACCCGTAGGTAGCTGATACAGTAAGTTATAATGTTCAGGATGCTCGCCTATTACATTGAATATCTTATCGATATCTTTTTGCTGATAACCATAAAGCTCTTTATCAACTTTCTTTTTTTCTATTCCAAATGTTTCCACCGCCATAATTGTTTTTCAAATCCGCAAGTTTGCAAAAATAGCTGATTTCTTAAGTTTAACGAAATTTTTAAGCGAAAAATATCGGTTATCAGTTGTGAGTTGTCGGTTATCGTCATTGCGAAGAGCGAAGCGATGTGGCAATCTGCTGTTGCCAGTTTCTTGTTTGTTGTTTGTGGTTTGTCTGCTCAAAGCGTTTCTATTTCCACTTCAAACTGCCCAATGAGACTGTTCACTGCTCACTTTTTATTTTCTTTAGTCAAAAATTTGAGAAGATAAATAACGGTCTCCCCTATCGCAAATAATGCTTACTACAATCCCTTCTTCCAGTTCTTCACATAATCTAAGTGCCGCGGCCGCGGCACCTCCGCTACTCATTCCGGCAAATATTCCTTCTTCGGTAGCCAGTCTTTTCGTCATGGCCACAGCTTCCGTTTCACTTACTTCTAAAACCCGATCTACTTTTTCTGGTTTAAAGATTTTTGGAAGATAAGCTTCGGGCCACTTTCTTATCCCGGGAATTTTGGAATTATCGGTAGGTTGCACTCCTACAATTTGAATATTATTGTTTTTCTCTTTTAAGAAACTGGAGGTTCCCATTATGGTCCCCGTGGTGCCCATAGAAGAAACAAAATGCGTTATTTTGTGACCGGTATCTTCCCAGATTTCGGGACCGGTGGTCTTATAATGTGCCTGCCAATTATCATCATTGCTAAATTGATTGAACATAAAGTAATCACCATTAGCCATCTTGTCTTCAGCATAATCACGGGCACCTTCAATACCAACATCGGCATCGGTTAAGGTTACTTTAGCTCCATAAGCCTGCATAGTTTGCACTCTTTCTATAGTAGCGTTCTCTGGCATAACCAACTCCAAATCCAAATGGAAAATTCCGGCAATCATAGCCAGTGCAATTCCCGTGTTCCCACTGGTAGCTTCAATGAGCTTGGTTTCCCTGGTAATATCTCCCCTATCCATGGCGCTTTTAATCATATTATAAGCGGCACGGTCTTTTACGCTTCCTCCCGGATTTTGTCCTTCCAGCTTAAAATATAATTTCACTTTAGGGTTTTCTACCAGGGTTTGAGCCTTTACCAAAGGGGTATTTCCTATCAAATTTAAAATAGAATCACTCATCATTAATCGTGTTTTTAATATTTATTTGCGGAGTATGGGAAACCATAGAATTTTTTGGTACCGAAGAGGTTAACCAAACATTTCCGCCAACTATGCTATTCGCACCAATTATCGTCTCTCCTCCTAAAATGGTGGCATTGGCATAAATAGTTACATTATCTTCTATGGTAGGATGTCTTTTTACATCTTTTAGATTGCGATCTACAAAGAGGGCGCCAAGGGTTACTCCCTGGTATATTTTTATATTGTTTTCTATCACAGCAGTTTCACCAATAACTACTCCCGTGGCGTGATCTATAAAGAAAGGGGTGCCAATCTTTGCTCCTGGGTGTATATCGGTCCCGGTAAGCCCATGTGCGCTTTCGGCCATTAATCGCGGCACTAACGGTAATCCAAAATTATAGAATTCGTGGCAAAATCGATGAATGGCAATGGCAAAAAAACCAGGATAAGAAAGAATAACTTCTTCTATAGAATTGGCTGCAGGATCGTTTTCTGCAATTGCTTTGGCATCTTTATTTAATTTTTCCAGGATTTCGGGTAATTTTTCAAGGTATTGCTGCCAGATATCACGACAAGGAGTTTGCGGTTCCCAACAAACCAATTGAGCTAATTCCTCGAAGTCCTTACCTAATTGTTCAATATTTTTCTCAACCGGGGTTTCCTCATCAAAAAGTGTATAAAATAGATTTTTTGTAAAAACTTCCGTCTTTTCTTTAATGCTAAATTTTAAGTTTGGAAGTTCCTTTTGCTTCTTAATACTTTCAATCACCTCATTATTGCTCATCTGAAATCACATTATAAAATAAACATTTTTATTTATCCCTCAAGAACTTTAAAAAGCTCCAGGTGTTTAATTTCAAATGTAATCAATACCTGCTAAAATGTATTTGTTTTACTATAAATGCTTTCAATAATATTATTTGTCAAAATATTGAAGATGATTTTGGAGTTGTACCCTTTTATTAATGTGTGTAACCTAGAGTATAGTAATTCGTACTTTCTTTCGCTTAAGCCTGGTGTTATTTAACTTTTTAATAAGCTCTTCGGCTTTCTCAGAAGGCACTGCTACGAAAGCGCAATCTTGCTTCAGCTCAATAAGTCCCAATTCCTCTTTACCAAGATTTCCTTCTTTTATGAATAAGCCGGCAATATCACCTTTGGAGATTTTATCTTTTCTTCCCCCGGAAACAAATAAAGTCCTATTCCCACCAGTGGGTTTAATATCCCGAGACTTGCCTTGATTTATAACTGGTTGCTGTTTATTTTTATGCCGTGACAATTGATGTTCATTTTTTTGAATGAAATCAGGTAATTTTTTACGTTCGTCATAAAGCACAAAAGCAGTTCCTTTTTGATGCATCCTTGCCGTTCTTCCGTTTCTGTGGGTAAATTCTTCTGCTTTTAATGGCAATTGATAATGAATAATAAAGTCAATTTCTGGCACATCAATTCCGCGGGCAGCAAGATCTGTAGCGATTAAAAGCCGATGGGTGCCATTTCTGAATTTTATGAGCGAACGTTCCCTATCTTTTTGTTCCATTCCGCCAGAAAAAATACCGTGGTGCATATTATTTTCCCGCAGAAATTCACTTACATCAGCAATACTATCTTTGAGATTACAAAAAATTAATCCTGATTTATTCCCAGTTTCCCGAAGCAAAGTCAATAATGTAGATAATTTATCCTTTCCCGAAGTCGCTATTGTTTTAATAGTAATAGCAGGGGAATTGGATTTTAGGAAATTTAATGTTTCTGGCTTTTTTACTCCTACAAATCGCGGAATTTCATCCTGCTGGGTAGCCGAAGTTAGGATTCGCTTTTCTAGATTTGGCAAGCTGTTTACAATTTCTTTCATTTCAGCTTCAAAGCCTGTTTCCAGCGATTTATCATATTCATCTAATACTAAGATCTTTATAGATTCAACTGAAAAGCTTTCTCTTCTAAAATGATCGGCTATTCTCCCGGGAGTTCCTATTAAAATTGAGGGAGGATGTTTTAATTCTAATTTATCTTTTGAAAAAGCGCGACCGCCATAAACGGCATTCACTTTAAAACCAGCACCCATTTCTCGGGTAACTTGCTCAATTTGAATAGCAAGTTCTCGCGAAGGCACTAAAATAAGCGCCTGTACTTCGGTTTTATCTGGATCTAACTCGGCTAAAATCGGTAGTAAAAACGCGAGAGTTTTACCGGTTCCGGTAGGAGAAAGCAAAACTGTATCTTTTTTATTTGAAATCGCTTCGTGTGCTTTTTGCTGCATCACATTGAGCTCCCGGATATTAAGTTTAGCCAGGATTTCCTGTAAATTTTTTAGAGTGTTTTGCATGTTGATTTTATGGGGATATTAACGAGAATAAAAAAAAGCTTCCCGGTAAAAGCCTAACCTGCCAAAGCCTGGCAGTTGTGAAAAGAAAAAAGGTTCAGCATGTTTTTGGATATATCCTGAACCTTTAAAATATATGATTATAAAACTTTAACGCGTACTGCGTTCATACCTTTCATACCGCGTTCCAGCTCGTAGGTTACCTTGTCATTTTCGTCTATTTCATCTATAAGTCCGGTAACGTGTACAAAATATTTTTCCTGATTTTCAGCATCTATAATAAAGCCAAAACCTTTTGAGTGATCAAAAAAGGATACTTTTCCTTTTCGCTGAGGATCTTCCTCTGGCAGGTCTTCTTTCTTAGGAGTACCAATTTCTATACTTTCGGCATCCACTTCCACTTTTTGAGATGGATCTGTCGGAGTATCAGTAAGGTTCCCATCAGCATCAACATAAGCGATCATATCTTCTAAATTCCCGCCTTTGTTAGAGTTTTCTTTTCGCTCCTGCTTTTTAAGTTCCTTTTCTTTGCGTTTTTTTATTTTCTTCTTCTCTTTTTCAGTTTTACTAAATGTTTGCTGAGATTTGCCCATTAGTCGATTTTAATTAATAATTGAGTGAGTAAGCTTATTTGAAAATCTAGGAATAATCTGGTAGTAAACCGGCCTTAAAGACCTTTTGGTTTTCCATAGAGAGTAGTACAAGATTCCCTTGCGGCTTAAACTTATGCAAAGATAAGGGATATGAATTAATTTACTTAATTTAAAGCTAATAAAAATTTGTGCCGCAAAACGGCTTCTCTCCTGTTCTTTAAAGTTTTTATTATAAAGAAAACTAAATCAAGAACCTCGGGGCAAGCCCACGAGGTATGAATTGGAGAAAACTTTTAAAAAATTGCGAGGCAAGCCTCGGGGAATTAAACCCTCTGGAGGGATTAAACTCCATTTAATAGAAGAAATTCCTTTTTACTTATCCAAATGCGCCCTTATAATATTAGCAGTTTGCTTATTCCATAATTGGCGGTTATTACATCCAGATTTTAAAAAACATAAAAAAGCATTAAAATATAGATTGGATTTCACAGGTATTTGTTTATTTGTATCAATTTTATTTTAATATGCTAAACAAGATAAAAAAACACCCAAAATTAAAATGGATCTTAATTGTAATTCTAGGTCTATTTGCTCTTGCTCTAATTTTTTTAGGGAGTATTTATTTTGGCGCCTGGGGTAAACTACCTTCTTCTACTGAATTAAAAGAGCTCAAACAAAACAGAGCCACCCAGGTTTTAGCAGCAAATGGGGACCTTATTGGCAAATTTTATGTTTTTGATCGGCAGCCCATTAAATATGAAGAATTCCCTCAACATCTTATCGATGCTCTCGTTGCTACTGAAGACGCCCGCTTTTTTGAACATGACGGGATTGATAACAGAAGTTTACTGCGTGTATTCTTTAAATCTATCCTCCTTCAGGATGATTCTGCTGGGGGTGGCAGCACCATAACCTTACAACTGGCAAAAAATATTTATGGACGGAAAGATTACGGTAGCCTGGGAATTGTGGTGAATAAAGTTCAGGAGGCCATAATCGCCAAAAGACTGGAGGCTGTTTATTCCAAAAAAGAAATTATTAGGCTTTATTTCAACACCGTTCCTTTTAGCGATAATACCTTCGGAATTGAAAGTGCTTCCATGAAGTTTTTCGATAAGCATACTTCCGTATTAAAACTTGAAGAAGCCGCTGTACTCGTTGGAATGCTAAAAGCATCTCATTATTATAATCCCAGAATTTTCCCAGAACGCAGTAGGTTAAGACGAGATGTAGTTTTAACCCAAATGGAAAAATACGAGTATTTGTCTAAAGCAGCGCTAGAAAAAGCCATGCAGAAAGAATTGGTTTTAGATTATAAAAACTACAGCCACAATAAAGGCCTTGCCCCTTATTTTAGGGAACAGGTAAGAAAAGACGTGAGTAAAATACTGGATACCTTAAAGAATAAAGACGGAAAAAAATACAATATTTATCGCGACGGACTTATTGTTCACACTACCCTGAACTACAAATTACAGGTTTTAGCCGAAGAAGCTTTAAAAGAACATATGGCCACTTTACAAAAGCAACATGAAGCTTCTTATGGAGAGGCGGCACCCTGGCTTACTAATAAAGAAATTGTACTTGATGCTTTAAAAAAGACTTCGGCTTGGAAAAGCCTTGCAAAAGAAGGCCTGGAAGAAGCTGAAATAATAAAAAGACTGAACAAAAAACATGCTACCGAGCTTTTTGATTATGAAGGCGTGGAAACCAAAAATGTAAGCACGCGCGATAGCGTAGCGCACTACCTGAAATTTCTCAATGCCGGAATGCTTGCCCTAAAACCGCAGAATGGAGCCGTTCAGGCTTGGGTGGGCGGAATCGATTTTCGTTATTTTCAATACGATCATGTTTCCCAAAGCAAGCGTCAGGTGGGTTCCACCTTTAAACCTTTTGTTTACGCTGCAGCACTGGAAAATGGGATTGAAGTTTGTGATTATTTCTCGGCAAGGGAAGTTACTTATACGAATGGCTGGACGCCCTCCAACTCTGGCGGAGAGGTAGAAGATCCGCATATGAACTATAATTTAAAAGAAGCCTTAAGCAAGTCTATAAATACCATAGCGGTAAAAGTGCTTATGGAAACCGGCATTGAGAATGTGATTCGACAGGCAAAAAGCATGGGGATTAAATCTGAACTTCCGGCAGTACCTTCTATTGCTCTAGGTACCGCTTCTCTAAACTTAACCGAATTAACGGAAGCTTATACTCCGTTTGTAAATAATGGCCATACCAGCCGGGCTTACTATATTACCCGCATTGAAGACGGGGCCGGAAACCTTTTAGCCGAATTTGCGCCGGAAATTTCTGAGAATCGATCTCTTACCGAAACCAACCGGAAACTTATGGTAGCCATGATGGAAGCTACGGTAAATGAAGGGACCGCTACCAGATTGCGAACCCGTTATGGTTTAAGAAATGACATCGCGGGAAAAACGGGTACTACTCAAAATAATAAAGATGGCTGGTTTGTAGGCATTACTCCAAACCTGCTCGCGGTAACCTGGGTGGGTGCCGACGATCATCGTATCGGGTTTAGAAATACCGCTATTGGCCAGGGCGCCAATTCAGCCTTACCAATTTTCGGGAAACTCATGCAAAAAATGAATAAAGATCCTGAATTTAATGAATTTACTAAGGCTAGATTTGCGCCTATTTCCGATGAGATTAAAGAAATGATGGATTGTGATCCTACAAAACGCGATGGCTTCTTTAAAAGACTCTTTGGTGGCGGAAATGACAGAGAAAACGATAACAAAGCCGAAAAGGAGGAGGAAAAGGAAAAGAAAGGTTTCTTTAAACGTCTATTTGGTGGCGGTAAAAAGGATGAAAATTAAGACCCCCGGGGTTAAGATCCAGGGTTCTTATAATAAAAACCAATATTTTCCGATTACAGAGAAAAGATCGCTGCGCTGCAAGAAAAAAGACGATTTTTCAGCCGTTCATTGCTCTCGGCACATGAAGGCTTAGTTATTGGCAATAGTTTTTATTTCGCTTTAAAATAGTCAATGTTTGTTATTTCCTTAATATTTAATTTCCAAATTGTAGCTTGGATAGCTTTCTTTTCATAAGGTTTAGCAACATAGTCAAAATCATAATTCATATCGAAAATTTTATTCCAACTTTCCTCTACTATTTTCTTAATTTCAGGTAAGTACTTTTCTTTTTCTATGAATTTTATTTTGTTGAAAGCTAATTTTTGGTCAAATTCTTTTTCTTGATTTTCATCGTCAGCAATATGCCAATAATTTAGTACGTAATGCCACTAATCAAAGTCAGATAATAAAACTTCGGTTTTCGGTTTTATAAATTCAATTCTAACTCCGTCAGTTCCTTTTTCTAAAAGTCCTGATTTTCTTAAATCAGGTCTTCTTTTCATTTCAGATTCGTATTGAAACCAGGCCCAAATCGGATAAAAACTTCGGTTAGGTTTTTTTCCGATTCTACTTTCCATTTGTTTTATAATCCAATTGTAAGATTCTTTAAAATCATGTTCAATTAATTTGCTCGGACTTTGCATTTCATTTCAGAGTATAACTTTTGATAAAATTCTATTGGTTGAATTGTACAGAGTTTCATTCAAATTATTGCTAGCAAGATTTATACATTAATCTTTTTCGGAATAGTAATTTCAATAAGTAGCAGCTCATTTTCAAAGTTTTGAAGCTCCTGAATTATTTGAGTAAATTCATTCTTAAAATACTCTTTTTGATTGCTAAATAGCTCCTTATAATAGTTTATTCCTTCTAAAAGATTTTGTTTGAATTTATTAAGTTTCTTTGTTTGAGGCGCTGAAGTTCCATCTTCCATATCTTCTATCTCATTTTTAAAATAATCCATATAAACTTTTAATTCTTTTATAAACATATGGGGCCGGTTTGCCGACTTTATCACATTGGTGCTGCCATAAATATGACCTAGCATATTTTTAAGGCTTACTACTTTCGAAAAATAAGCCATATTTGGCCCGGGGCATATTGCCACTCCCTGTGCCTGTCCTTTTATTCTCATATCATTTTCCAATAAGGCAGTATTACCCAGACCAACGCACAAACAAGCTTTTTCGGTAATTTTATTCTTTTTTTTCTCGTAAGTTTTAATCGGCAACTCGGGTTTTTGCGCTTCTAATTCTTTGAGTTTTATATCCTGAAACTTTTTTGAAGCCGAACACATTCCCTGCTCGTCGTATTCTTTGCTCAAGGCCAGGAATTTCTTAGGGCAGGAACTTCCACCTTTATTTTCTGAAATTCGTTGTAGTTTCAATTTTTCGTTTGTGGTTCCCCTTACGGTATTAAAAGGAATTCCCAACGGCGATATATTGCTTAAATAAAGATCTTTTTCTTCTGCCTTGGCCAATAATTTACGAGTATCCATATCTACCGAAGTTGCCTCGGGCACCAGTAAAAAAGGAGACCCCCAACCTACTGAAGCTACCTCGTAATGATCTAAAAGAAAAGCATGTTCTGCAGCAGTTCCCACCCCGCCTTGTACGGTGATGTTTAAATCTGGAGGCGTCTCAGGGATATTCATTCCTTTTCGCCCCAGGGCTTTGCTCATAAGATCGAACGCAGACTTGATGAGGTCATCTTTTTTCTCCTTAAACTCTTCTAAAATAGGTCCCAGAAGAAACCCATCGGTAGCGAAAGCGTGGCCGCCACAATTTAAACCAGATTCTATGCGATATTCAGAAACCCATAAGCCCTTTTTTGCAAAATAATTGCCCTGTATCGAGGCCGATCTAAAATCACTTACTTTAAGAATTATCTTCTTCTTTAGATGTCCCTGCGCATCCGGATAAAAGTCATCAAATTGTTCAAAGTAACTGTAAAGGCGAGGATTCATTCCTGCCGAAAGTACAATAGAAGAAGATAGATTGGAGTTGGCAAAACCTTTTAAGGCTGCGTGGGCATCATTATATTCTACCGGAAGTTGCTCGTTTTTTATAAAATTATCCTTATCAATTTTAGACATGATATTCACATCTATACTTCCCGGACTAAGATTTTCTTCAATAAAACTTTTAAATTCTCCTCCGGCGGTTTTACCGTTTTCAATTAGCTCTTCTAAGCCTTGTTTAATTTGTGATTGTCTGGGAAGCATGCTCACATAATTCTCCAGGGCCGTTTTGTTTTCAGTTAGTTCTTCTTTAAAGCTGTTGAACTTATCTTTTACAATTTTATCTACCAAGTTAAGATAAGAGCTTATTCGCTCTGCTCTAAAACCCATTACTTTTTTTGAAATTTCCTGATACGGTAAATCAAATTTGTCGCTGTAAAAAGCATTCATTTTTTCTATAAGCTCATCGTCAATAATCGAAATTACCGATGAAATCCCATAGTGCCCTACACGTATGGGACTATCTATAGTAAAAGCAGTTCCCATAACAGGGATGTGAAAGCTGTGTAATTGTTTTTTAAATGTCATTCCCTAAATTGTTTTCTATCCAGACGCATTTTGACTTGTTTAAACTATGATTTTTCCAGTCTTAATTATGGATAAATCTAGAATGGTCTGGTTATTTGGGGTAAAGAAATGGGATAAATATAAAGGAGAATATGACCCTGGTCATAATTATAAAAAATTTTGAAGTGGGCTTTCTAATAGTTTATAGTTTGTTGTTTGGGGTTCGTTGTTTATTGTTTAGGGGTCGCTTATCGGTTCTCGGTTATGAGTTGACAGTTATGTGTTTAGGGTTTAAAGAGATTTGTTACGAAATCGGGAATGTTTTTAGGTAAAATTCGCAAAATCTTAATGCTTACTTTCTAAAATACCAAGCAAACCCAAAACCTAAAACCCA
>Ga0209414_1000743_pt1 | contig 15904 bp, 14 predicted proteins | sample LakVidmifraction_4_FD_181154 | JGI IMG/M metagenome (GOLD analysis project Ga0209414, IMG submission 181154) | Hypersaline microbial communities from Lake Vida, Antarctica - Brine Hole Two &gt;0.2 micron (SPAdes) (version 2) | ecosystem: Environmental > Aquatic > Non-marine Saline and Alkaline >... | reverse complement strand
AGATGATGCTTTGGGGCAAGAGATATGGAGGAGCCGATCCGCAGCTTATTGAAGGAGATAACTTCCGTATGGTCATTAGTGTTCCTGAATTTGGAGAAAAACCGGGGGCCCAGTCAGGGGCCCAGTCAGGGGCCCAGTTACCGACCCAGTCACCGACCCAGTCACCGACCCAGTCACCGACCCAGTCGACAGACCCGGTCAGTCGGATACTGCAGGCTCTGCTTGATGCCCCCCTTTCTGCGGGAGAGTTGCGTAGTTGTTTAAACCTCAAGCATCGTCCAACCTTCAGGGAGAATTATCTTCATCCTGCCCTTGAAGCCGACTACATAAAAATGACTCTTCCCGGCAAACCAAATAGTAGACTACAAAAATACCGATTGACCGAAAAAGGAAGAGCAGTTCTGAAGTCAAAGGCATGATAGAGATGCGTGTGCAGTTCTCTGAGATAGGGAACGCTACGGTTGTTGGATAGTGCTATGTTAATGAGGAGCGATCCATGACGTACCAGGCTGCGACCAGTGGGTCTTCTACCGAGCTTCTGGTGTGATGATCTTCACCCGCTGCCACTATGAAAACATCGCCCGCTTGAACGGGATATTCTTTGCCGTCGATAGGGAGGATGCCAGTACCCTGCAGAAAGATAAATACCTCGTCGACATCGTGCACATGGCATGGTTCAGGGTGAGCGGTTTCTCCCGGTTTGAAAACATAGACTCCACCGCCCTTGATTTTTGCTTCACCAAGTATGTCCGGTGCGAGCAGTGTGCCGCCGATATTGAGATCATGAATCGTCAGTTTTATCATCTTGTTTTCTCCTTTTTTATTGATGAATTATGTTTTCTTTAAATTTTGGTGGGAATTATCTCCAACTGTCTTAGAAAATGTGTTTGATGACTTTCAAGATTATCACACCCAACACAGAGCCTCCAATGAAGTACCAGCCATTCCGAAACATTTCTTTAGCCATCTCCTGCTGGTCGGCTGGCATTCGACCAGATCCCCATAGCAGAAAAACACCACCCACTGCCAGTATTACGATAAGCATGTAGACAACAATTTTCCATTCTGTCGGTGTTGGTTTTCTAGAGGGCATAGCCATGTTATTTTTTCCTTTTGTTAATTAAAAGTTTAAAGTAACCTTGTTGAATCTGGTCCGTCGGAAAATCCCAAGATAGAGGCTGTCCGCTTCCGGCATTAGTAGCTACATCACACCAGTCTGGTTGTGTGAGATTGGTGCAGGATTGTACTACATATGTAGCATCGTCTTCACTGGATGTTGTGTGAATACCAAATATGTTTGACGTCCCTGTGTTGATATAAATGTCAGGTGTAGGGATAACCATTGATTTGAACGTCCAGTCAGAATCAGGAGATGAACTGAAGTTTCCCGAGCTCCAATAAATTCGACAACCGTTGGTGTAGGAGTTATAGTTGATGAGTCCATAATTATTCCACCCTTCACTACCAAACGTTAAAAGAAAGATTGAAAAAGCAAGCCGTTCTCCAGATGATTGTGCATAGGGGGTATCAAATTCAATGGAATACCATGCTGGGACAGTGTTTGTTAATGTTGATTTGTCAATATATCCTGTAGCAAGTTTTGGTTCTATTGGTTTTCCGCTTTCGTCGGTACGCCATAAGTATACTTCGCTGCTGCCTGGATTTGTGAAGTCATCTATAAAGAACTCTACTCCTGTCAACAAACCGTCTTTCTCGGCAACAAATGTTTGACCACTACCATGCCCCCAGTCTTCATAACCACTGCAATTCAATTGGGATTGGTCAACAACAGATGCGGAAAGCTGATAACACAGAAATATTGATGTTAGGATAAAATTGGTACATGTCATTTTCATATGTCATTCCTTTTTGCAGAAAGTTAAGCTCACGGGCTGTATGTATTACCGTGAATCGGTTTTTTTGATTATCATCCCAACAATCGTTCCTGTCAGACAGGATAGTACGACCAATGGTGGTGCGAAATATATTACACTAATTGCGATTGCCCACAGCCAAGTTTCGCCAAAATTAAATATGTGAAAATACAGTTGCCAAATCACAGGCAACATGACTCCAATCATCAACCCGTTTAGGGTACATGTTTTTATGACAGAAAATGTGTCGTGTTTTTTTTGAGCGTAGAAAAACAAAGCAATACCGCCAATGTGTGGAATTGCGACAATTCCTAAACACACCCAAGTTTCCCACTTTTCAAAAACGTCAAAAATGGACGTGCCACAATGTACCGCTGCGTTCAGCAGCAGAACTATGTTCGCCAATATGACAATAAGTAATATAGTTCTGATTATTTTCATGTTTCTCTGAACGTCTCGCATTACCAGCAGACCGTTAAGCTGGCTTGATCGTTGATCAAGCAAGGATTATGTCAGTATGTCTGACTGGTGCATGAGTTTGTTATATGCCATTTATATTTAAATACTTATTATTAAACTCATTGAAATGCTCTATTAAGGAATGGTTATTAGTTTCTTTAATTTTTCTTAAAATATCTTCAATAAATAATATTTTTACTCTATCTTTACTTTTTAATTTTTTAATTGCATTTTTGACTTCTAAGGTTAGATCCTCCCTAAATTTAGGAAAAACAAAAACCACGACACCCTTAGTTGTATAAATAATATTTCTCCACAGCTGATATTTCTTATAAAAATCATTTTCTCCTAATTCAGTAATTTCTTTTAATGGTTTATCATAAATGTCTTTAAATTTTTTTCTATGGCTCTTGTCGGGTGTAGTACTTCCAAAATTATCTTCCGTATATTTAACTTCAAAGAATATATTTAGCCTGTTTCCTTTAATGAAAAAATCGAAATTAGTTTGTTCTGAATAATCTTCTATATGTTCGAATTCTGTATTTTCAACTTTATCATGTATTCCAAGTAAATTTAGAACAATGTCTATTCTATCTTCAACTATTAATGGCACAAAAAGGTTGAATGCTAAAGCTTGCGAAGAATTCATGTGGTGAAATCCAGTATGTAATTTTTTCTCACCATTCATTGCGAAGTCGATTAAATTCTTATGATATATTTTACCAATCAAGTTTTTTTCTTTTTGATTAGCAGGAATAATATGTTTATATTCTTTCTTGTTCTTCGCCATATGCCATTTTCTTCTATTCCTAATTCTTTAATTTTATAAGATCCTAAATGTTCCTTAACTATTTCTTTATTATATGTCATTTTTTCTCCAAACGTTAAGATGAGGCACTAGTTTAAGAGTTACGTTCATCTTTTTGTTAAAATTTGTTAAATTATTCTATAGGGGGATTAAAACAAAGTTATGAAATGTTTTCAATGTTTATTTGTGATTTATCTTGTTTTCCTTGAATTTATGTTGGGGTGGAAGAATGTCTAGTTGAATAATGCGAGTTACATGGAAGTGTAAGGTGAGTCGTTGTATTGGTTTGAAGTCTTAGTATGTCATGCATTAAAACTCATTACAATCAAACTTGTAATTTGGGAGGATTACGGTTTTGGCGGTAACGTTCGGAAAAGGCGATTTTGTTTGCTTTTTGTGTTTGCATTTTGCTGTTGCTTGGGTGTATACTTATAAAGTGTTCCGTGAATGCCTATGGGTACAAAGAATTAAGAAGAGAGGGGCTAAATATGACTGATATTATTATTAGCACCGATATTAAAAATAAAATTTATACTATACGTGATGAACAGGTGATGATAGATGAAGACTTGGCTTTGCTGTATGGTGTAGAGGTTAAAAGATTAAATGAGCAAGTAAAACGTAATATTAAACGTTTTCCTGATATATTCAGATTCCAATTGACAAAGGAAGAGTTTACAAACTTGAAGTCGCAATCTGCGACTTCAAGTTGGAGTGAGAAAGAAAACAGCTTAAATTATACAGGAGTTTTGTGATGAGTAAGAAAAATCAAAAAATAAATGTTCAGGGTAGTGAAATAACTATTTTTCAATATAAAGATATAGATTTTATTAGTCTTACTGATATGACTTCAGGTTTCAATGAAGGAAGTAGTTTAATTGGAAAATGGATAACTAACAAAAATACGCTTGAATACCTTGGTATTTGGGAAAAAATCAATAATAAGGATTTTAACTACCCCGAATTCGGGGTAATTGAACAAAGTGCAGGAACTAATCGATTTATTATGTCTGCTGGACAGTGGATAAAAAGAACCTGTGCCATTGGGTTAATTGTTAAAGCAGGTAGATATGGAGGAACTTATGCACATAAAGATATTGCTTTTCATTTTGCAATGTGGCTAAGTCCCGAATTTCAAATTTATACAGTAAAAGAATTCCAACGCTTAAAACAGGCAGAAGCAAAAGAATTGGAATGGAACGTAAAACGCCAGCTTACTAAAATTAACTACCGTATACATACCAATGCCATAAAAGAGAATCTTATTCCTGAAAGCCTTGATGCCAGGCAGATTAGTTTTGTTTATGCCAATGAAGCCGATGTTTTGAATATGGCTCTATTTGGGAAAACAGCCAAACAATGGAGAACTGAAAATCCAGATAAAAAAGGAAACATCAGAGAATATGTTAATGTATCACAACTAGTTTGCTTAGCAAACTTAGAAAATTTGAATGCTGTTTTTATTAATGAGAAAATGAAACAAAGCCAACGTTTACAAAAGTTGAATCAAATTGCTATCCAACAAATGAAAATATTACTGCAAAGCGATACTACTACGAAATATCTTGATGAAGGGGATAATAATAATGATGTTTGAAATGAATGATCCAAAGGCTGAAAAGAATAGCTCCAATCATTACGCAGGTGACAGGAACTCAAGATATGGGCTTTGAGTTCTCGGCTGTTGTGCCCGATGGGGGTATCTGCGCCGCCACTCATCCAGACCGTTAGTCAGGATCAATATTTTTGAGTAGTAGGAACAAGAATATGTATGATGAAAATCTTTCTGAAACCTTAGGGGTGCTGAGTCTTGTTCTTTCATTGATATCATAGTTTCTTTTTGATACCTGTTGATAAAGTAGGGTTTTATGGCTTAGTATCGTAAAACAGAAATGTAAAACAATATTCAAAAAGTTTTTAATGCTTATGATTAATGATTTTGCTGCTTTTGTTTATTACCACCAAACTTGTAATTTGGGTATATTACGGTTTTGGATGTAATGTATAAAAACCCCGATTTTGTTTGCTTTTGGGGTTGCATTTTGGAATAACTAAGAGTATAAGATTATTTAGATTTATCTATTGTATTTGTATTTTTTAATTCACCCATTATTACCACAAGGAATTAAGTTGGGAAACAATAGAATGGTTGAGAGGTTGTTGAGGGGAGAAAATTGAAAATGATAATTAAATTTAATATGTTTTTAAAATGAAAGGTGTTTTTATGAGTGAGAAAATAAATAAATTCCCAGAGGACTTGATTTTGACTATTGATGATTTTAAAAATTCAGATTTAGAAAATATATTAAAGGATCCCAATCATAAACATTTTTATTTCTCAATGTCTAGAGCTTTTTCTGAAGCTACGAAAAAGGCATTTGAATCTAAAAATATTGAACAGGCTAAAATATATTGGCTTTTTCTAGATGTGTGTTCCCTAAAATTTAATACATCCAATAATTATCAAGAACCGTTTAATATGTGTGATATTTGTGCAACTAGACGTAGTGCAACTTTATATAATTTTAATTCATCTGATTTAGATTTCTTTGAACAAATATTAACTGATGTTGAAGAGGTTTTGTTAAAGGCGCGATTAGCAGATTTACTTTGGATACACAGACGCAAAGTACAGTTTGCATTAATAGCTATTGATTCTTACAGTCAGATCCCACTTGATGAAAATAGCTGGAAGTTTGATGGTTATAAATGCTGGAACAGAGTGTTGCAGTTGTCAAAATTAGTAAATGGAGGTTCAGGAGAATGGTTGAACGAATTGGAAAGCAGGATCATTAATGCATTGAAAGAAAAATCACAAGAGCATTCTCGCTTTGTAATATCTTTGGCCAAAGTTTTGTCTAACAATAAACTTGGACAGTCGAAAAAAGACGAAATAATACATTCTCTGCAAAGTTCAGGAGACTATTTTGCAGATATTAATAATTGGGAAGTAGCGCGGGAGTGTTATATGTGTATTCTTGATTTCTGCAATAACCAGAATGATCCTACTATGATTAATCACTTGAAGATACTAATATCTAACCAATGGCGATTGGAAGCAGAAAAGTATGCAAATGATGGTGGCCAGAATATATTAAATTCAATACCATGTTATGAGAGTTCTATTAAATTTATCAGAAGTGTTCCTGTTGCATTTAGAACAAAAGAGATTAAGCAACAATTGAATGAGTTGGAAAAACACAAAATTGAAGTTGCAAAAAATCTTGATTTTTCAGCCATATGTTTCAAACAAGAATTAAATATTAAGATTGAAGAAGAAAAGATTAAAGCAACACATGATGTAATAAAAGGGAAAACAAAAAAAGATGCTCTTTTTGCATTTGTCAATTTAGCAAAATATAATTCAATTAAGGACTCAACTAAAATATCTAAAGATTTGGTTATAAAACATCCTTTTGTTGCGTGTTTTGATACACGCCATTTGAAAAATGGCATGGTAAGAGGTAAAACCCCTAGAATTGACTTTCATAATTTCGAGAACAATAATGAGGCATTCCATCAGGTAACAGTATCGTATTATATGATAAGAGTTTGTTATGTTGTGTTTGGTTGTATAATACCTGGTCTAGAAATATTACGTTTGGAACATCATTTTGATGAAGATGATTTTATCGCAATTTGTCAAAACAGTTGTATTGTTCCAGTAGGTCGGGAGAAACTGTTTGCAAAGGGGCTATTTTCAGGTTATATTGGAGACTTAATGACTGCCATGAATATTTTGCTTCCACAAATTGAAAATATGTTAAGAGAAGAATTAAAGAAAATAGGAGCAAAGACTACCATTATTGATGATAAAGGTATTGAAAGTGAGAAAAGTCTGAATGCTCTTCTTGATTTAGAACAGGCTGGTAATTTGTTAGGGGAAGATTTAAAATTTGAAATACAAACTTTAATGTGTGATAATTTAGGATATAATCTAAGGAACAATAATGCACATGGTTTGTTGAATGATAAAGCTTACAATAGCACAGAAGTATTGTACTGTTGGTGGTTTGTATTAAAAATAATTTTTAATAATTCTTGGTGTTGTAAAAAGGAAGATAAAAGTTAAGGATATATTTTATGAAAACAGGAATAATAGGTTTTTTTGATGTTTTAGGTTATCGTTCGTTCGTACACAATAGTACCCCGGAATGTTCAGAGAAGATAGTAGACTTTATGGCTAATCTCAAAGAGAATGCCAAAGATTTTATGATGAAATTTTTTTCGCCAGACAAAATTGATAAAAGCAAAGAGGAATTTGTAGATTTAGTCAATATACTTGTCTTTTCGGATACAATATTATTATATGTTGAGTTTGATGATGATAATGATAAACAAATTTCTATTAAATATAATTTAATGCATATGTTTGTTTTATATTTATGGAAATCACTATTTGAATTTGGTTTACCTCTTCGTGGTGTTATTCATAAAGGTGGGTTTATGGTTAAAAATCAATGTTTTGCAGGAAAGGCAATTGTTGAGGCATATGATTTGGCTCAAGACTTAGATTTAGCAGTTGCCGCATATTCAACGGAAGCATTAAATGATTTTATTAAAAGTGTGAAACAATCTAATAATACATATACATGGAATTTACTTGTTTCTCACATTTTCCCATATTTAGCTCCAAGAAAACGAGAACAACAGGAAAAAATATTTGTTCTTAATCCTTATGCCATTATAATCCCGGAAGTTTCTGATGAAGATGAGTTGAATCGTGATGTTAGGCAATATATCATTAATTCCTTTCTTATGCATAACAAAGTAATTTCTGTTTCAGCTCAGTCAAAAGTGAATAATACAGAAGATTATTTTAGAACAGGATTATTTCATTTCACTCATCCTGAGGAGTCCAATAATATTTTGGAAACTTTAAAAAAAAGCATTTAACCGGGGTTATCTGAATCCTAAAAAGTGTTTGGTCATTTGATTTAAGCCATGCTGTTTTTTGCTTTTAGTGTTTTCGTGTTTTGAAACAAGAAATGGTTGCTAGAATATTTAAATATCAGGAGACGTCTGAATCAGCGGACAAAAATGATGAGATTAATCAAAGGCTGAACAAGTTAATAGAACAAGCCGAAGAAATTTGTATAAGAAGAATATAAAGAAAGAAAAAAATGTTTAAAAAGAAAGATAAAGCAGAAAATTCTGAAGAGCAAAATAGTCATGAAAAACTCATGTTTTTTGGAAGTTTCTTCAGGGAGCTTCTTAACGATGAAACACATCGGATGGAAAGAATAGAGAATAAATCGGCACGCTTGTTGTCCGCAATATCAATTATAATTGTTGTTGTAGGTTGGCAGTTTCAAAGTAATTGTATAACTCAATATTTTGATTTGTTTACATGGTGTGTTTTTGGTGTTATGGTCGTTTCCCTTTTGTTGACATGGTTCTTCTTCTTTATGTCTTTGGATTTTGTGGATACACAAATTTTGAAAGTTGACAAGCAGTTGATTGATGATATTCTAGATGAAAAGTATAAACTTGAATATTTTAACGAACATGCTGTACAGTTTTATGGAGAAGCTGTCGAAAGAAATCAAAATCAGACAGATAAAAAAGCAAAGAAAGCAACAAAAGCAAGTTTCGTTGCTAAATTGACGTTTGGCGTTTTTTGTCTGCTATTATTAAATATTTTTATAAATATAATTGAAACAACATATTAATGAAAGGCTAATGTGATGAGTAAAAATGAGACAAAGGACACTAAACCTAAAACAAGCCCGTTAAGACCAAAAATAGTTACAAATGATGCTAAAGACGAGGCGTCAACTTTTAAAGCAGAAAAGAAGGGCTAGCCCACAAATACCGAGCTTACTCATAATTCGGTATTTTGTCTTTAATGTACATAAAAATTAAAAGATGAATATATACCATCGTTTAAGTGTAAGTTGTTGATGTTTTGTTGTTGTATCGGTCTTTTTGATTTGTATTCTAGTATAGCGTCTGCTATAATTTGAAAATATATTGGAGGTATGATTTATGGAATTTTCACAATTGGTTTTACAAGTAAGAAAAACACTAAAGATTACACAGGAGCAGCTAGCTAGGGAGCTGGGAGTTAGTTTCTCTACTGTGAATCGTTGGGAAAAGGGCAGGGCTAACCCTAATAATTTAGCCAAACGTGCTTTTTTACAATTTTGCAAAGATAATGATATTGATATAGATGAAGGTAGTTTATGACGAGTAATTTAAATATAACGAAGTTTCATTCAAAATATTATGCGTATGAACTAACTCGTGCGGGAGGCAAAGGTGTTGATCGTATTGGTCGGGCACTTTTTGATGCTTGTGTTGATTTGAATCCTCATCAGATAGAGGCAGCTCTTTTTGCTCTCCGGTCTCCATTGTCCAAAGGTGTTTTATTGGCTGATGAAGTAGGTTTGGGCAAAACAATTGAAGCTGGGTTGGTTATGTGTCAGAGTTGGGCAGAAAACAAAAGAAGCCTATTAGTTATATGTCCTGCGTCTCTCCGTCAACAGTGGGCAATGGAACTTGAAGAGAAGTTTAACTTGCCTACACAGATTTTGGATAGCAAAACCTATAAAGCCTCTGTAAAGTCAGGTACACCAATGCCTTTTGATACCAATAAAATAATTATTTGTTCAATGCATTTTGTGGCAAGCAAAGCAATGGATGTTAGGGCTATTCCATGGCATCTTGTCGTTATTGATGAAGCTCACAAGCTAAGAAATTCATATAGGGAAAGTAATATCATTGGTAGGGCAGTTCGTCAGGCAACGCTGGATAGAAAGAAAATACTATTGACAGCAACACCTTTGCAAAATTCATTGCTTGAATTGTATGGGCTTTCTACGCTAATAGATGAGAATATTTTTGGTGACTTGCCTTCTTTTAAAACTCAATATATAAATTATGGCGGAGATTTGTCTGGACTTTGTGATCGTCTGCAAGGATTTTGTTGGCGAACATTAAGGAGTCAAGTGGCTGAATATGTTCTATATACTGAGCGAAAACTTATTACTCGACCATTTGAACCAACAGAACAAGAGTACAAATTATATGAGGCAGTATCAGAATATTTAATGCGAGAAGATACATATGCCTTTCCTGCAAGGCAAAGACATCTTCTTATACTCTTGATTCGTAAGGTGCTTGCATCTTCACCAATTGCACTTGCAGGTACTCTTGAAATGATTAGAGAGCGACTGCAGGCACTTTTAGAAAAAACGAAATCAGGACTTTCAGTTGCAGAGCTTTTAATTAATCCTGAAAATATTGATGAAGATTTGTTAGATGAGATTTTGGAAGATCAAGAGGATGATTTAGATTATATTGATGATGAGGTGGATGAAGAGGACGAAAGTATTGATATTGGTGTATTAACTGATGAAATAAAGGAAATTACTCAATACATAAATTGGGCAAGAAGTATTGGCGTTGATACAAAGTCCAAAGCATTGCTCACAGCTTTAGAAATTGGCTTTCAGAAAATGGATGAAATGGGCGCTGCTCGTAAAGCAGTTATCTTTACAGAGTCAAGACGTACTCAAGATTGGCTGTTTAATCACCTGAATAATAATGGATACGAAGGGGATGTTTTAACATTCAATGGAACCAATACTGGCGAAAACTCTGCTAAAATTTACACTGACTGGCTTGAGGTTAATAAGAACAACGGTCGAATTTCCGGCTCGCGACAAATAGACATGCGTGCAGCAATTCTTGATGATTTTAAGAATAATTCTAGCATTATGATTGCAACAGAAGCTGGTGCTGAGGGGCTTAATATGCAATTTTGTTCTTTGGTCGTAAACTTTGATTTGCCTTGGAATCCACAAAGAATTGAGCAGAGAATAGGTCGTTGTCATAGATATGGACAAAAACATGATGTTGTAGTTATCAACTTTCTAAACGAGAAGAATGCAGCAGATAAAAGAGTTTATGAATTATTGGAACACAAGTTTAAACTTTTTAGTGGTGTTTTTGGAGCATCAGATGATGTTCTAGGCTCTATAGAATCTGGAGTTGACTTTGAGTCTAGAGTCATGGAGATTTATCAGGGATGCAGAACCGAAGAGGAGATTGAAAGAGCTTTCACGGAACTCCAAAAAGAGCTGGAAGAGTCTATTAATGATCGAATGCAAAGTACACGCAAAGCCCTTTTAGAACATTTTGATGAAGATGTTCATGAACGATTACGAGGCAATCTAGCAGGTACACAAAAAAAACTGGATAAAATTGGCAAACAATTCTGGTCGCTCTCCAAATATGTTCTACAACATTATGCAGATTTCTCAGATTCATTTCTTAGCTTTGATCTTCATAAACCTTTTGCTACTTATAATAAACTTGGTACTTATCAGCTTGTAACTAAAAACAAAGATGTGCAGAATAGTGAGTTTCTCTATCGTCTTAGTCATCCATTGGGAGAACAGGTACTTGATACTGCCAAAAAACTAACCTGTCCGATTTGTAATGTTGTTTTTGATGTTACCAACAATCCTACTCGAATCTCTGTTGTAGAACAACTTAAAGGACAAAAAGGGTGGTTAACTTTAAAAAGATTAAGAATATCATCTTTTGAGTCAGAGGATTACCTGCTCTTTTCTGCAATTGATGGATATGGTAATAATCTTGATCAGGAAACATGTGAAAAATTATTTAGTTGTATTGGAAATGAAAAAGATGTTCTTCCTCTGCCTGAATTTGTAAAAACAAGACTCTCTGCTGATAGCGAACGATATACACAAGCAACCATTGAAGAAAATCTTGGAGAAAACAATAAACACTTATCCGATACATGTATTCAATTGGATAAATGGGCTGAAGATATGGAAAAAGCTGCTGCCAAAGAGATGGACGATACAAAACGAAAGATTGCAGATGTCCGTCGAAAAGTTCGTCTAGCACCAACTATGCAAGAACAAGCAGAATTGCAGAATGAATTGAAAAAACTTGAGAAACTCAGGCGCAGGCAACAGCAGAAAATTTTTGATGTTGAAGATGAGATTGCAGAACAACGAGACTCTTTAGTTGAACAGTTATATAAACGCATGAAACAAAAATCCGAAACAGAAACACTTTTTACAATTGCCTGGCAGGTAATTTAATAAACTAGATGATTAATATCATTGATAATTGGAGATATAATTTATGGCAACCACAGAAAAATTTAGAAACAAACTTTTAGACAAACTAACTGAACTATTTCAGTTAAACCAGCCCGATCTTGATTTTGGCTTTTATCGCATAATGAAGGCAAAGTCAGAGCAGGTAAAAACTTTTATCGACAAAGACCTTCTACAAATTATTGAAGATGCATTTGGTCAAGTGGATGACAGCAAAAAAGTAGAGCTACAGTCCAACATTGATAAAGAGATAGAAACTGCAAAGGGATACGGCGTTACCGAACCGGAAAATTCACCAAAGGTTTTAGAAGCAATTGCAAGATTTGATGAATTGAAAGATGGTTCTAATTCGGAATCAGCTGTATATGACCACCTCTATCGCTTCTTTGAACGGTATTATGACGAAGGAGATTTTGTTTCCCGTCGTTATTATACTAGAGAAAATTCTGGCAAAGCTGCACCTTATGCGATTCCATATAATGGTGAAGAGGTGAAATTGCATTGGGCGAATGCCGACCAGTATTATGTAAAAACAGCTGAATATTTCTCAAATTTCACTTTTGACCTTGTTAAAGCCAAAGAGTTACAAAAAGAACCTGTTGCTGGAGAATTTCAATTTGAAGATGCTACTGCTTTACCTGAATCATTGAAAGTGCACTTTCGTATAGTGGACGCAAATGAGGGAGAACATGGAAATGTTAAAGCTACCGATGACAAAAAACGATTTTTTGTTTTGTATGAAAGCAACCCTATTGAATTCAATGAAGCTGGTGAATTGATTGTTAACTTTGAGTACAAGTCTTTGCCCAGTGGCAAGAACGATGTCGATGATGATATGGCAAAAAGTCTAAAAGAAAAATATGGAAAAAGTCTAAATAAGGGTGATATGCCTAATCTAGCTATTGCAGATAAGATTATCGAATCAGTTAAGAGTTCAGAAAAAGCTGATTTATATATTTCAGCACTTGAGCAACCAGCTCCCACAGAAAAAATATCAAATAGACCACTGATAGCCAAATACATCAACCAGTATACGGCACGAAATACCTGCGATTATTTTATTCATAAAGACCTTGGCGGGTTCCTTAAACGAGAATTGGATTTCTATATAAAGAATGAAGTTATGCATCTTGATGATATTGAAAGTGCCGATGCGCCAGCTGTGGAAAGCTATCTGAAAAAACTAAAAGTGATCCGCAAAATTGCAACCAAGTTGATTGAATTTTTAGCGCAATTAGAAGATTTTCAGAAAAAACTCTGGCTTAAAAAGAAATTTGTTACAGAGACTAATTACTGTATTACGTTGGATCGAATACCGGAAGAGCTATATAAGGAAGTTGTTGCCAACGATGCGCAACGAGAAGAGTGGGTGAAATTGTTTGCAATTGATGAAATTGAAGCTACTGAAGTATTACCAGGGATGGGAGCTCCTGGGTATTCTGTTCCTCTATCTATTGAGTTTTTGAAAGCAAATGATAAGTTGGTTTTGGATACAGCATTCTTTGATGATGAATTCAAAGCAAAACTAATTGAATCTATTGAAGATTTTGATGAGCAGTGTGATGGCTTGCTTATTCACTCTGAGAATTTTCAAGCTTTGAATTTGCTTCAGGAGCGGTATAGGGAACAAATCAAATGTGTGTATATCGACCCACCGTATAATACTGGCAGTGATGGTTTTGCTTATAAAGACAGCTATCAGTCTTCTTCTTGGCTAAGCTTTATTGGAAATAGAATCATAAAATCGACATTACTTCTTACTAAAGATGGTTCAAACTTCACAAGTATTGGAGATGAAGAAAATGACAATTTGAGAAAGTTGTTTGAGGAAGTTTGGGGGGAAGGAGCGTATAAGTCTACAATCATTATTAGGCGTGGTATAAAAAATGTACAAGCACAATTTGAAACAATTGATGCTTTGAATAGGGGATATGAATTTGTTTTACATACAGTACCAAATGATAATATTAGGTTTGAAAAGTTATTAATATCTAATGGATTAGAAGAGGAAGAAGAGAATCCAGGTGGCTGGAATAATCATTGGCGTGGTACGGATAGACCGACTATGAGATATGAAATATTTGGGATAAAGCCCGAGAAAGGTCAGTGGCGATGGGGAGAAGATCGTAGCAAAGAAGCTATAAAGAATTATCAAAACTGCTGTAAGACTTTAAACACTTCAAATCCGACACAACAACAGATAGATGAATGGCATCAGAAAGAGTATCAAATTACTAATGCAAAAGTAAACTTGCTTAGACTTTCAAGAAATGGAAAGCCCGAACACTATATACCACCTTCTGACGGAAAACTGGCAAGTGATATTTGGATTGACCTAAAGCCTAACGGTAGTAGGCAACTTAATAATGTTTTGCCTGATAGTTCTTTCGAGACACCTAAATCATTTTCTTTGGTCGAGAGGCTTATTTTATTCTCAAATGGATCAGATAACAAAACCATAACTTTAGATTATTTTGCTGGTTCAGGAACAACAGGTCATGCTGTAATTAATCTTAATCGAGAAGACAATGGTAAGCGAAAATACATTCTTGTTGAAATGGGTGATTACTTTGATACAGTCACTAAACCACGTATTTCCAAAGTTGTATACTCCCCTGATTGGAAAGACGGCAAACCAACAAGTCGCGACAAAGGCATTTCACAATGTTTTAAGTACATTCGTTTGGAATCGTATGAAGACACGTTAAACAATATTGTTTTTGACGATAATCAAATTAGAGATAGAGTGATGGCTGGTAATGATTCTCTCAAAGAAGATTATATGCTTCATTATTTGTTGGATGTGGAAACCAGGGGTAGTAAGTCGCTTTTGAATATTGATTTTTTTAAAGATCCAACTCGTTATACTTTGAATGTAAAAAAGTCAGGTAGTGATGCACAGGAGGCTAAACATCTTGATTTGATTGAGACATTCAATTATCTGATTGGATTACGGGTAACGCATTATGCGAGCCCTACAAGTTTTACTGCAAATTTTAGACGCAATCCAGATCCGGAACTACCGGAAGATCAGCATACCAAACTTGTGGTTGTTGGCAAAATTAAGTCAATGAACAAAAGGGATTCTGGTAAAGCAGAGGGTGCTGATCATTGTAAGTCTTGGTGGTTTAGAAAACTCGAAGGATGGGTACCCGCTGATCGCATGAATCCCAACAATGGTCTGAAAGAACGAGTTCTTGTTGTCTGGCGTAAACTTACTGGTAATCTTGAAGAAGATAACTTGATGCTCGATGAGTGGTTCCAAGAGTATAGGATTTCTCCTCGTGATTTTGAATTCGATACTATTTATGTTAACGGCTCTAATAATCTGCCAAACTTGAAGAAGGTCGACGAAAATTGGAAAGTGTGTCTCATTGAAGAAGAGTTCCACAAGAGAATGTGGGAGAGTGAATAATGAGTCTGGCTGTTTATGCGTTTGTAGAACTTCTTAGTATTGCGGAGGGGCGTAATGTTTCTTGATAATCATCTATTAATGTCAAATTGCGTTGACAATCATATTTTTCAAAAAGTGATTGTCAAAATGTTTTGTTGTGCAGAATTGATCGGCAAAGTTAAAAAAGGAGGGTACGCATAATGGCTAAGCGTAAACCTAGTGGACCAAAGCAACATAAATTTAGAGATAAGCTTCTTTTGAATCAGTGGTT
>Ga0209414_1000742_pt1 | contig 15913 bp, 8 predicted proteins | sample LakVidmifraction_4_FD_181154 | JGI IMG/M metagenome (GOLD analysis project Ga0209414, IMG submission 181154) | Hypersaline microbial communities from Lake Vida, Antarctica - Brine Hole Two &gt;0.2 micron (SPAdes) (version 2) | ecosystem: Environmental > Aquatic > Non-marine Saline and Alkaline >... | reverse complement strand
TTTATGGTGCGGTAAGTCCAGCCAGACGAATAGATTTTGGTAGCCTAACTGCAACCTCAACCTATAAGACTTTTAAAGCCTTTATGAAATATGAAGCCCCGGTATGGGATCAATCTTACGAACGCTTCCGTTTTGACTTTGGTAAAAAGGCAGGCCAAAATATCAAAGTGAAAAACGTACAATTAAGAGCGGCGCTACCTGGAGAAGTTATTCCGTTAGGCCTTGATCTTGGCCGAAGAAATCAAATTTCCGTGGTTGAAGCACCAATAGACACTTACAGCATCTCCACATTGGGCAATGATCCTTTTATTTATTCTAAAGAGATCACACAGGTTTATGATCCTCTTAAAACCTTTGTGCTTAGTTTCGATTATACCTCTTCAACCGGACTTGACGATCTTCAAATTTTTTACGGTAAACCCACAAGCCCTGCCAGGCGGGTACAACTGGGAAGTTTGTCGGCTTCCAATTTAAAAACCAATGTATCGGCTATCATGATCATTAGTGCCCCGGTTTGGGATTCTTTTTATGAGGAATTCCGTTTTGATTTTGGTCGGTTTGCCGGACAGGATATCCAGGTGAACAATTTGGTTTTAAGGGAACCCACCAATGCAGAGAAAAAGCTTTTACAACCTAAGGAAACCGTTGAAATTGAATTAAATGTAAATAATACCAGCGGTGGAATTATTGCGAATGAAGTTGCTACAGGCTCTTATGTTTTAAATACTTCGGGTAACGACCCCTGGATTCGCTCCAAGCCTATCGAAGTACTTTATGATACTGAAAAATCCTATATTATTTCTTTCGAATATAAAACCGAAACCGCCTACAATGAACTGGAACTTTTTTATGGTCCGCCAATTACTGGTACACAAAAACTGAGCGCGGGCGCGCTTCCTGCTTCCTCGGAATGGACCACTTTCACGATCAACCCCCGACTTATAGTAGATAATTTTCAGGATTCAGATTGGACAGATTTTCGTTTCGACTTTGGAAAGAATGAAAATGCAACAAAAACAATTGAAGTCAGGAACATTAAAATAAGAAAGCCTACCGCTGAAGAGCTGGAAGCCGAGAAAACCAGTGATAAGTTTGGTAGTAAAATTATCAATCAGGAATTTCTAACATATCTGAACACCACCTTTACAGATTCGGTTTCAATGGTAAAAGTGGCAAAACAGATCGTTTCAATTAAGGGAACTGTAGAAAATGCTTCCGAAGAACTTTTTTTAGCCGAAATCGAGCCTCATCAATACGGCTTTGATCAAACCGAATTCAATTTTGTATCACCCATTATTTTTGAAGAAAATAAGTTTTCAGTAGAACTACCCAGATTTTTGCCAAAAGGGGATCACGATTATGACAGATTGTATTCAAGATGGGCTGTGGTTAGGAAAACCGGGGAAGATACTTATGAATTGACTTCCAATGCCCAATGGGCCGGGAATATTTCAGCAATAGCTTCAACAAATATCGAAGAAGACAAAGCAGCGTCGATAAAAGGACTTGACGGATTAGGGCCTTCCACCATTGGCAATTTTGACGATCTGGTAGACCTGAATATCAAAAGCATGAAACTCAATTTATTATTAAATGGGGTATTCAGCCTAAATCCTAGTGGTATAACCCACGAATTCAATGGTAAAACTTACAATATAAGTCAAGGATTTGTGGAAGGTTTTGATGCGCGGATTAAAAAAACTACAGACGCGGGAATTAAAACTGCTTTTGTATTGCTCATTCCACTAAACATAAATAATGAAGACCTAAAGCGGATTTTTGTACATCCCGATGCTTCGCTTGGATTATATAGTATGGCCAATGTAGCCACCGCTGAAGGCGTTGAATATTATGCGGCGATGGTAGATTTCCTGGCCCAGCGTTATTCCAGGCCAGATAAAAAATACGGAAGGTTGGACCAGTGGATCATCCATAATGAAGTTGATGCGCATACCAATTGGACTCATGCGGGGCAAAAACCTGTGGAACTTTATACCCAAATTTATGACCGCTCCATGCGTATGGTGCATTATACCATTAGAAAATATAATCCAACCGCAAAGGTGTTTGCATCTTTTACCAAACACTGGAATAGTATTGCGGGCAGTTCCGCTAATTTTAAATCGAAAGATATACTGGAAACCCAGGTAAAACTTACTCAAAAAGAAGGGGATTATGAATGGAATATTGCTTGGCATTCCTATCCTACCAATCTTTTTAATCCAAAGGTTTGGGAAGATCCGGTAGCCAAAACGCAATTCAATTTTGACACACCTGAGATCACTCCAAAAAACCTGGAGATGATAGATGCCTATGTCAGGCAAAAAGAGGTTCTATATAATGGAAAAAAGGTAAGGACTATTTTGCTTTCAGAAAACGGGTTTAGTTCCAACGGAGCTAGAAATGCCAATGCAAATGAAACAACCCAAGCAGCTGCGCTTGCTTATTTCTGGAAAAAGGCCAATAAACGTTTGCCTTCCATAGAAAATATCCAGTTGCACCGATGGGTTGATAACCCAAATGAAGCGGGACTGCTATTTGGTTTATGGAGTGTCCTGGAGGGTACCAATGATGGTTTTGACGAGAAGAAAGAAGGCTGGTATGTGTGGGAAGCTGCCGGAACATCCAGGGAAAATGCCGTTTTTGATCCTTATAAATCTGTGATCGGGATTGATAGCTGGAATGAAATCTATCAGGATGTCGCCACGGAGGTAACGCCTTATGTGGTACAGATGAATATAGAAGGTTGTGGGTCAAATCTTGATGAACTGCTGGTAAGTTTTAATGGTGAATTGAAGATTCCGCAGGAAGATGGAAGCCTGAATTATTATAATGTTGCCTCCAATGTGCCACAGCAATATATGGTTATGAAAGGTGATCTAATCCTGGAATCCGGAGTTTTAAATGTTACTGAAGCTATGGAAGTGACCATTGATTTGGTTGCAGTTGAGAATGTAGAAGCGAAAGGGATTTCCCCTTCAGAAATTGAAATAAGATGGGAATCAAATTTGACAAACTTAGAAGGTTTTGTTATTGAAGTTAGCGAAGAAGGCAGCGGTTATACAGAACTGGAAAGAGTAGGTGCTTCAGAAAGCAGTTACCTTCATAAAGGAGTAACGTCAGGTAATAGATATACCTATAGAATAGCCGCAATTTATGGTGAAAACGAACTCTCCTGTTATTCCGAAGAAACAGAGGTACTTGCACCATTTATTATTGTTGAATATAAGGATGGCGATAAGGAAAAGCCTGAAAGCAACAAGATCAGGCCACATATCCTATTGCGCAATGAATCTGAAAATACAATTGATCTTAGCAGGGCCACCGTGCGATACTGGTTTACTGCGGAAGATTATTCACCTCTGATCTTTAAAGCGGAACAAACCGGGATCTTTGATAAGGAAGAGCTGCTTGGTGATTTTATAGCTGTGGAACCGTTGCTTGATGGTGCCGATTATTATCTGGAACTGAGTTTTGCGGAAAGAACTAAAATCCAGGCTCTGAAAACTTCAGGAGAAATCAGGATGAAAATAGAAAAATCCAGTCCATCCCCTTTTAATGAGTTGGATGATTACAGTTATGCACCTTTTGAAAGCTTTCAGCAAACCGATAAAATCACGGTGTATTGGGATGGGAAATTGATTTGGGGGGAAGAACCTGGTGAAGCAGAAGTTTCAGAAGAAAAAACTGCCAACACTAATTCTTCCTTACTGGCTGTTTATCCGAACCCAGCGCATGAACGTACAAATATTAAATGGGCGGGTGAAATTCTGCAAACCGGAAATTTTGTTTTAATAGATTATAACAGCAATTCCTTTCCGGTAACTGTTAATTCCGTAAATGGGGACGAATTAAACCTTCAGTTCGTATCATTAAAACCCGGAATTTATATTTTAAAAGGAAGTATTAACGGAGAAGGGATTACGCACAGAATGTTAGTAGAATAATATAAAATCAAAATTATATGTTAAAATATATGCTGTTTGCCTGGATAGGAATTTTTAGTTTTCATCTAAATGCTCAAAATGCCAATATTACAAAAGGAGACCTGAAGGCTCATAAAATTATAGAATTAAATAATAAATGGGCTTTTGTCCCCGCCACAGGAAATTATGATCCCGGTACCAGCAAACCTGATCAACTGGATGAATTTGCTTTGGGGATTTATAGAAACTCTCTTAGTGATAAGGATGTTTTTCAGGTAAAAGTTCCGCAAATGTTAAATCGTATTTCCTGGTGGCTGCCAAATGTTTCCCTGGAATATGAGGAACAGGAACAAAAGAGGGTGGAAGCTCTGCCGTTTGACACAGAAAATCTGAAAGCAGGCTGGTATATCAAAACAATAGACCTTACGGATATACAAAGTATTGATAATGAATTTTATGCCAATTTTGAAGGTGTCGCGACAATTTCAAGAGTCTATATGAACGGAAATTATGTTGGCGGCCATTTGGGCATGTTTGGTTCTTTTGAAACCCGGCTAACTCCTCATTTAATACCGGGAGAAGTGAATAAGTTGATGGTTTATGCTGAAAGGGGCATAAAGGCAGAGAATGGAGATGAGGTAGTATCTATAGCAGTAACAGTTCCCGTTACCAAAGATATGCTCTCCTCACTTAACTCAGGCTTATTTGGCGGTTTCGGAAATGGACCAAGGGCCAAGTTCCTTGGGATCTGGCAGCCTGTTCATCTGGAGATTTCAGAAAAAGGAGGAAAGATTAACGATGTTTTTTTTAATCCATCACTGGAAGGGCATGAGATCAGCTTCAGCATAGAAAACCCTGGGAAATCTGGCATAAGTGGGGTTTGGGGATACAGCGTAACAGACAAAGAAACCGGAGAAGTTTTAATTCAAGAAGAATTTGAAGAAACTGAAGAAGTAAATTCAGGGGAAATTAAAACCTTGAAAATTTCAAAAGAAAACTTAAATCCGAAACATTGGACACCGGATATTCCTCATTTATATAGGCTTGAAGCCTACTGGAAGAATAAGCAGGGAAAAGTGGAAGATATATATAGTTGCCAGGTAGGCTACCGCACGCTAGAGGCCCGGGGGAAGCAAGTCTATCTAAATGGAAAACCCTACTGGATAAGGGGTGCAAACATGCCACCTTATGGCTATAAATCTAGCGACACACTTTTGGCCAGAAATTTTTTAAAATTAATGCATGAGGGAAATACTGTGGTTACCAGAACGCATGGCAATCCCTGGAACCACCTTTGGTACACCGCAGCCGATGAAATTGGAATTGGCGTAAGTAGCGAAGGGGTGCGGCCGTGGGCATTAATGACAAAAGCACCGCCCCCGCCAGAAGCTATTCTGGAACATTGGAAGCAGGAGCAATTGGAATCCATAAAAGAATATCGAAACCATCCGAGTATTTTATTCTATGAAATTTCCAATGAAGGCTTGCAAGGCGATCATGAAAACCAGGAAAAGCTTAAAATCTTTAAAGATCTCATTGATGAGGTCAAGAAAATGGATCCTTCCAGGTTGGTATTCCAAACTTCGGGCGATCCAGATCATAATAACAATGCCGATCTGGAGGATGTGCATTCCTATTGGGGATGGTATGAATCGTCTTCATTTGTCAACGATTACACAAAACCCAGACGGGGGTTGACCTTGGGCCACGACAAACCGTTTATCAATCAGGAGACTGCTGTTCCTTATTCCATGATCGATGATGGCTCAGTGCATCCTAATTATATTGGCAGATATTCAGCCCAAACCTGGATAGGCGATATTGGGACTTTGGGTGAAGATAATAGTTATTTTCAGAATCATATTTATCTGGAAGCTAAGATGAAGTCTGAAAAACTGAGATATAGTCGAAGAGAATTGCCCACCGGGGGCTTTATGCTTTTTAGCAATGTAACCTGGATCCAACATGCGTTATCGAGACCACCGGAAGAATGGAAGCCCTTTCCTGTTTACTACGGAGTAAAACAAGGATTCCAGCCAATACTTACGGCATTGGAAACCCCACAACGCTTTTTTTTCGAAAACGCTCGGGTCTCTACTAATATCTATATTGTAAATGACAATATCCATTTCGAGAATCTCGGGGAAACTACTCTGCAATTTTCAGTTGAAGATGAGAATGGAAAGGAGCTGATGCAAATCAGTAAAAACATAAGTGGAATCCCATATTTTGAAGTTGAAAAAATTCCATTTGAATTTGATATTCCCCAAATAGGTTCCTCTGAAGAAGAGGTTCGTTTAAATTTAAAGTTGCTCAACAAAGAAAATGAGCTCATTTCGCAGAATAGCTATGACGTTAAAATCACTAAAATGGAGGTGGCCAGCCGTGGCCTTGAAGATTTGGAAATCATAGCCTTGGGATGTGCCCAAGAAACGAATGAATTTTTGGCTGCTGTCACAAATCTAAAATCTACTACTGAATTAAATTCTAAAGCAGATGTGATCATCCTTGGCCCAAACGCCAAAAAATTCAAATTGGATGAGCTTAAAAACCATCTAAAAAAGGACGGAAGGTTGATTTTGCTGGAACAAGGGGAACAGGGCCATGATTATATTCCTGGGATTGTAGAGATACCCAAAGATCTTTCCCCGGGAGATGAGCCCGCAATAAAAGATTTTATGTATGATAGTGGTGAGGGGGAAGCTAAAGCCATAGAATATGCTACCGGGGAATTCGTGGAGATGTTGGGATGGGATCAAAATTTGCCAATTTTTGAAGGCCTTGATGCCATGGATTGGAAATGGTGGATGACTGGTAGCACTAAACCTGCTTATGCAGCTTCTGCAAGTCATAAAATAGATATTGAAAACCCCGATGTAATTCCGTTAGGAAGATTTTTGAATTCCCATTTTTACTGGACGGGAAATCTTGAAAATGTATATAAGAACAAAATTGGATATCCGGTTTTTGCTGTCAACTATAAATGGGGACAGATCCTGGTTTGCGATCTTGTAATAAATGAAGCAATAGGCTTCGATCCCCGAGCGGCAAAAACATTGGCCAATCTTATTGCAAAACCTATAACCAAATAATCTTGCTTAACAAGAATGAAATTTTATAAAACCGTCACTTTGCTCATTGTTTTATTTGCAATTTATCCTGTCCTTAGCCAGGCGCAAAACCCTATTTCCCCACCGGGTGTTTATATTGCAGATCCATCTGCAAAAGTATGGGAGGATGGGAATTTGTATGTTTACGGCTCCACCGATGAAACCTGCGAATGGTATTGCTCAGCAAAGCATGATGTCCTTTATACTTCTGATATGGTAACCTGGAAAATAGCCGACAGCGTGTTTGCTTCCGCAGGGAAAAATGATGAAGTTCCTTATAACGATAAAGTACTTTTCGCTCCAGACGTTCAGAAGAAAGGAGACCTGTATTATATGTATTATTGCCAGCCCTATCCACAAGCTCCGGAAGGGGTAGCAACTTCCAACAGTCCTTTAGGTCCTTTCGAAAATGGCCAAAAAATAGATTTAGGAGGATATAATCAAATAGATCCTTCAGTTTTTATTGATGATGACGGGACAGCCTATTATTTATGGGGACAATTCAGTTTAAAAATGGCCAAACTTAAGCCGAATATGACAGAATTGGACATAAGCTCTATTCAAACTGATATTATTACGGAAAAAAAACATTTTTTCCACGAAGGTGCTTATTTGACAAAAAGAGAGGGACTATATTATATGGTATATGCAGATATAAGCCGGGAAGACAAACCCACCAGCATAGGCTACGCTACCAGTACCTCGCCCTTTGGCCCTTATAAGTATGGAGGTGTGATTGTGGATAATAGCGGCTCTAACCCCGTGACCTGGAACAATCATGGCTCCATCGCAAAATTTAAAGATCAGTGGTATGTATTTTACCATCGCCCTACTCACGGCTGTAAAACCATGCGGAAAGCATCTGTAGAGAAAATTGAATTTTTGCCAGATGGTTCTATTCCCGAAGTTGAAATGACCAGCCAGGCAGCGGGGCCTCCACTGGATGCTACACAGGAGATTGATGCCGCTTCTGCCTGTCTTTTGCATGGAAACGTGAGGATTGAAGCAATTTCTGAAAGCAATGAAGCACTTACCCAATTTAGAAATGGAGATGATGCCATCTTTAAATATCTTGATTTTGGTGAAGGGGTCAAGTCCTTGAGCATGAGAGTCAGAAAATTGAAGGGAGGAAAACTTTCTATCTATTCAGATAAACCCTGGAATAAAAGACTGACTGTAGTTGATATTCCAGCAGGCAATACGGAAAATGACTGGCAGACCCTCTCCGTAGAGGTAAATTCGGAGACCGGTGTCCATGCGCTTTGGCTTCAGGCGCAAGGGGAAGAAGGGGATTTATTTGAGATCGACTGGTTGAAATTTGAATAAAGACGAAATAATTAAAGGAGCCATTAATAACCTTGATCACAGGCCAGATGATTACAGACGAAATGCAACTGACTTTTAGAAAAGACACTTATAAAAAATAAAAGAATGATGGACAGGCATATTACCCTTGGAGAATTTATCATTGAAAACCAAAAGGATTTTCCTTATGCAAAAGGAGAACTCAGTAGATTACTGAGTTCTATTCGATTGGCTGGGAAAGTGGTGAATCAGCAAATAAATAAGGCTGGCCTTGCTGAAATACTCGGGAAAGCAGGAAAAGAAAATGTTCAGGGTGAAAGTCAGGCGAAACTGGATATCATGGCCAATGATGTTTTTGTAAGCACTTTACGTAAACGGGGAGAAATTTGCGGACTGGCTTCGGAAGAACTGGAAGACTTCCTGGTATTTGATGATGAAATCCATAAGAAGGCGAAATATGTGGTTTTGATAGATCCTTTGGACGGTTCAAGCAACATTGATGTAGGTATTACTGTTGGAACCATTTTTAGTATTTACCGCAGAATTACACCTGAAGGAAGCAAGGCAGAATCGAAGGATTTTTTACAACCGGGCACTAAACAGGTAGCCGCCGGCTATATAATTTACGGTACTTCAACAATTCTGGTTTACACTTCCGGGAGAGGAGTGAACGGATTCACATTTGATCCGGGAATTGGCTCTTTCTTTTTATCCCATCCCGGAATTAAATTTCCTTCCAGTGGAAACACATATTCTGTTAATGAAGGGAACTATGTCCATTTTCCGCAGGGAATTAAGAAATACATTAAATGGGTTCAGGAACTGAACGAAGAAGAAAACAGACCTTTTACCTCTCGTTATACCGGTTCCCTGGTAGCAGATTTCCATCGTAATATGATATTAGGCGGAATTTATTTGTATCCGCAAGGAACAACAGCACCTAAAGGTAAATTACGTTTGCTATATGAATGTAATCCTTTGGCCTTTTTAACCGAACAGGCCGGTGGTAAAGCCTCAGATGGTTTCAGAAGAATCATGGAAGTTGAACCTAAAGAACTGCATGAGCGTATTCCATTTATTTGTGGAAATAAAGAAATGGTAGAAAAGGCGGAAGAATTTCTGGTTCAAAAGCACATATAATTAATGTATAAAATCCAGTTCTCTGGTATCACATTCAGATAAAACTTCTTTGTGATTGGAGAGCTATGAAAGTCTAACAAAAAATGGGTTTAAACAGGAAATCCATCTGCCAGCAATTGCTTTAGATTTTCTTACGGGGCAATCGTCATAAGGCAAAAGACAATTTAGAAATCTTAATAAGAATTAGCAATAATCTGCTCATATAATTCCTGTTTTCCACTTAGTTGTGCCGGTTCTCCGTTTTCAGCAGCAATTTTACTAAGATCCTCTAAGGATAAATTTCCTTGTTCAAATTTAGCTCCATTGTCACTATCATAGGAAGCATAGCGATCTTTTCTCAGTTTTTTATATTCTGAATTTTCAAGAATTTCATTTGCGCAAATAAGTCCGCGGGCAAAAACATCCATTCCGGCAATATGTGCAATAAACTTATCCTCAAGATCTATGGAATTCCTTCTAACTTTCGCATCGAAGTTAATTCCTCCGCCCTGAATTCCACCACCTTCAAGAATAACCAGCATTGCTTCGGTAATTTCAAAAAGATTGATTGGGAATTGATCGGTATCCCAGCCATTTTGATAATCTCCACGGTTTGCATCAATACTCCCCAACATTCCTGCATCTACCGCAACCTGCAATTCATGCTGAAAAGTATGCCCTGCTAGCGTTGCATGATTTACTTCCAGGTTGAGTTTGAAATCATCCTGAAGACCGTATTTATCAATAAAAGCTAGTGAAGTTGCCGCGTCGTGGTCATACTGATGTTTCATTGGTTCCATTGGCTTCGGCTCAAGAAGGAACGTTCCCTCAAAGCCTTGTTTTCTTGCATAATCCTTACACGTATGAAGAAAACGGGCTAAATGTTCCTGCTCTCTTTTCATGTCGGTATTTAAAAGGCTCATATAACCTTCTCTACCGCCCCAAAACACATAATTTTCACCTCCGAGAGCGATAGTAGCATCAAGGGCGATCTTTGCCTGACCACCGGCATAAGCCAGAACATCAAAATTAGGATTGGTAGCGGCACCGTTCATATATCTTTTATTACTGAAAAGATTTGAAGTTCCCCACAATAATTTGATACCACTTTCCTGCTGTTTTTGCTTTGCATATTGCACCATAGTTTGGACACGGTTCTCAAATTCTGCAAGTGTTGGTGCTTCATCTACCACATCTACATCATGAAAACAGTAATATGGCATTCCGAGTTTCGACATAAATTCAAAAGCTGCGTCCATTTTATCTTTCGCACGGGTAATAGGGTCATCACTTTTATCCCAGGCAAAAGTTTCAGTTCCGGGACCAAATGGATCGGCACCAGTGTTATTGAACGTATGCCAGTATGCAGTTGCGAAACGCAAATGTTCCTTCAGGCTTTTACCAGCTACGATTCTGTTTTCATCATACCACTTGAAAGCGAAAGGATTTTTACTATCCCTACCTTCAAATTTTACTTTTTCGATATTCTTAAAAAATCTACTTTCCATAATCTTATACTTCTATTTTAATATGTTGTTTCCAATTTTCGTATATATCCTGGTATTGAGCTGTTAGTTCTTTTTGAGGTTCCAGGCTTTCCAGAATTTCAAGATCTCCAAAAGCCTCATCCAGATTTTCATAATATCCATAGCCAAAAGCTGCACCGCGCGCTGCGCCCTCTGCTCCAGAAGTTTCATATAGCTGTAAGCTAGCCTGAGTGGTATTGCAAAATATTTCCCTAAAAACCGGGCTCAAAAAAAGATTCGCTTTTCCTGCTCTTACCACCTCACCAGAAGTTCCCAAAGACTTCATGATATCAAAACCATAATTCATAGCAAAAACGATTCCTTCACACGCCGATCTAATAAGGTGTGCGGGTTGATGAATATTGAAGTTTAAATTTTCAATACCTGAATTTACTGCTTTATTATTGAATATTCTTTCTGCTCCGTTGCCAAAGGGGTAAAACCTTAAATCTTTACTTCCCGGGCTTGCTTTTGCAGCTTCTTCATTTAATACATCATAAGAAAGAAGCTCCTTGCGGCCAAGGGAAATTGTTTTCTTAAGCCATTGATACAGGATTCCGGAGCCATTGATAATCCCTAATATTCCGTTTCGCTTTTCGTCTTCTGTATTGTTAACGTGCAAAAAGGTGTTGATACGGCCTTGTTCATCATAAATATCTTTATCGGTCACCGCATAAATTACTGCGGAAGTACCCGCAGTAGTAGCGATCTCACCCGGTTTAAGAACATTTAAAGATAAGGCGTTGTTCGGCTGGTCTCCCGCCCTGTAGGTAATTAGCGCTTCCGGGTTGAGCCCTAAATCTTCAGCAATTCTAGGATTTACCTTCGCCTGTTTCGCAAAGCTGGGTACAATCTCAGGCACAAGCTCTATAGACAACCCCATTTTCTCTAAAACTTCCGTAGCTAATTTTCCCTTTGGAAAATCCCATAAAGCAGCTTCAGATAACCCTGAAGTAGTAGTTTGGGCTATTCTGGAAAGTTTTGCAGCGATAAAATCACCGGGTAACATCATGTATTTGGCTTTCGCATAAATTTCCGGCTCATTCTCTTTTACCCATTTAAGTTTTGATACCGTAAAATTTCCGGGACTACCAAGAATCTGTTTCTGGCAATTTTCCCTTCCTATGCTGTCAAAGGCTTCATTTCCAATGGCGACCGCCCTGCTATCACACCAAATGATGGAAGGCCGCAGAGGTTTAAGATCTTCATCAGTAATAACCAGTCCATGCATTTGATAAGCTATACCAATGCCGTTTATTTTCTTTAGATCAAACTGGTGCTTTTTTCTTATTTCGCCAAGTCCTTCTTTTACATAATCCCACCACAATTCAGCATTTTGCTCTGCCCAACCAAATTTTGGCGCAATAATTTCCATTTCAAATTCTGGAACGGTCACTGCACATATCTCCTTTCCCTTTTCAGCATCTAAAACCGAAAGTTTTACAGAAGAACTTCCTAAGTCTATTCCTAAAAAATACATATTTTAAATTTTTATTATAGTAATTTATCTTTCGGGCCCCATAACAATTCCATTTCCTCGAGCGTTTTTCCATTGGTTTCAGGAACAAATTTCCAGATGAAAATTCCAGAAATAATTGCCATCACCCCGTAGATCCAATAGGAAAAGCCATGGTTAAAAGTCTCCACCAAGCCTTCGTTATTATTCATCATAGGGAATGTCCAGGAGACTACTAAGTTTGCAAGCCATTGAACCGCTACTGCAACTGCCATGACCCCTTTAATTTTATTTGGAAATATTTCTGAAAGCAGAACCCAGGTCACAGGACCCCATGACATTGCGAACGCAGCTATATACAGCAACATCAATAATAATGAAGGCAACCCATCCACTTTGAAATAGAGTGTGAAACCAAGGCCAATCATACTTATAGCCATAAAGGCGCTTCCAATCATCATTAATTTCCTTCTTCCAAACTTATCTACCGTAAAGATGGCAAGCACTGTAAAGAGCATATTAATTGCTCCCACAATAATCGTTTGAAGCAATGAGGCATCAGTTTCCATGCCCATTCCTTTAAATATTTCCGGCGCATAATAAAGCACAACGTTTATCCCTACAAATTGCTGAAATACTGAAAGCAATATTCCTATTATCACGACAGTCCATCCATAAGAAAGCCAGGGTGCTTTAGTTATGTTAAATGAGGCTTTAATTTCTTGTAATATTTGAGTAGCTTTTTGAGGACCATTAAGTTTGGTAAGCACTCTTATTGCATCTTCGTCCTTACCCTTCATAGTTTGAAAACGAGGGGTTTTTGGAACAAAAAATAAGAAAAGCAAAAATAGCACTGCCGGGATCCCTTCAGAAAGAAACATATATCTCCAGCCCTGATCGTTTATCCAGGCTTCAGTCTGGCCACTTACGATAAAATAATTCACGAAATATACGATAAGCATACCGGTTACAATGGCAAACTGGTTACAGGAAACCAGTTTGCCTCTGATGTTGGCCGGAGCCATTTCAGCGATATAAAGAGGAGCCAGCATGCTCGCCAACCCTACACCTATTCCTCCCAATATTCTATAAATAATAAAGGAAGTTAAAGTGTTTGTTTGAAAAAAGTTCATTGTTTCTGGATACGCAGATCCACAAGCCGATATTAAAAATAAGATTGCCGACAGGATTAGACCATTACGCCTTCCTATAGAATTTGCAGCTTTATCACCCATTGCAGCGCCAATGATACATCCTACAAGTGCACTACTAATCATAAATCCAAGTATTGAATTACGAAGATTTTCTGTTAACACCCCGGGTAATGTCAAAAATTGAAAATAATATAACGCACCACCAAGTAAAAGAATGATTCCGATAATGGCATACGCTTTAGATCGCTTAAAAAATTTGAGAATGAATGACCCAAATAAAATACCTACTGCAAGAATGCATAAACTGATTATCAATTTAAACTGAAAAATAGTACTTATGGCCAGGGCCTCATTATTCTCTAAAGAAGTAATAAAATAGTGTTCCAAAGATCCAACAGCGCCTGAGATAACTGCGGTATCATACCCAAAGAGTAATCCACCAAGACTCGCAACTGCGGTTACCAAGTAAACGGTGCTTTGACTTGTATTTGTTGTATCCATTTTCCGAAGCAAACTTATAGTTAATATGACTACAAGTATAAATAATAATTTCTATTTTAGCAATCAATTAGGGATTTTATTGATTTAAATAAAAATAGGGTTTCTGGAAATGATAAATTTGCAACTAATTTCAATCTATTAAATGCATATATGAAAAAAGCCATTGTAAATAATGAAACCGGGGAAGTAGAAGAAACTTCAGTTATGAATTCTATTACTATAGATTGTGTGATTTTCGGATTTCAAAATGGCATTTTAGAGATTCTATTAGTGAAGCATGCGAGAGGAATTAAGAAAGGAGAATGGGGATTGCCAGGTGGTTGGATCAAAAAAAATGAAGGAATTGATGATGCAGCAAACAGACTTCTACGTGAGCTTACAGGACTTGAAGATATATTCCTTGAACAATTAAAAGCCTTTGGTTCCCCAAATAGATTCCCAATGGGGAGAATTATAACAATAGGTTATTATGCGTTAATTAATAAAGAAAAATATAATGTAAAAGCGGGCCATACGGCCTCTGAGGTTGAATGGTTCATGGTTAATAAAATTCCTGAGCTTATTTATGATCATAACGACATTTTGAAATACAGCCTTCAACGATTGCGACATAGTGTGCGACAAGCACCAATAGGTTTTAATTTACTTTCAGAAAAGTTCACTTTACTACAACTCATGCAACTATACGAGGCCATTTTAGGTAAGGAAATGGATAAACCCAATTTTAGACGTAAATTCTTAAGGATGAAACTTCTTGTGGATTTGAAAGAAAAGCAGAAAGGTGTTTCCCATAGAGCCGCAAAACTTTATCGTTTTGACAACAATATTTATAAAAAGTTAACGGAAAAAGGGTTCAATTTTGAATTTTAGGTTTCTCCGAAAAGATCGAAAAAATTTAATAGAACAGACCCCTTAATGAATACTACAATTTTCAGCAGCTTTGTTGCTGTTGTTTTTTAGTACAGCTTAAAGTATTGAACTGAATATTTTAAAATCTTCCGATAATGAATATTTAAGAAGGAGACCTTATCCTTATATCACTTATTTTCTCTAAGTAGATTCCCGTTCTATCAAGCTCGGTTCTATCGTGATTGTTTTGTTATCCAAAGCTTGTTCGTTGCCAGTCTGTATGTTCTCAAGTAAAAGTTGACAGGATTTTCTACCCATCTCTTATCCACATTGGTCTATTGTAGTTAAGGAAGGTTCAACAACTTCAGATAAAGGGTCATTACTAAAACCGACAACTGCAATATCACCAGGAACTTTTTTACCCATACTTTTTAAGTATTTTATAGCTCCAACAGCTGCTTCATCATTCGCAGAAAAAATACCATCAATATCTGGATGTTCCTTCAGAATGTTTTCCCTTATTTCAAATCCATTATATTTCATTAAATTGAATTCTACTGCAAGGCTTGGGTTAGATTCTGTTTTATTTTTTATCAAAGTTTTTTTATATCCTTCTAATCTATTCTTGTATTGAACATTTCCGGAGAAAGCATGAGGCAATCCTTCTGTGTGATGTTTAAACCCATCCTCGTATGTTTGAATAATGAAATTAATTTCAATTATAACATTTTGTTAGGAGATATTATCTTAGTTAATTTATACAATAACTTAAGGAAGAAACAGGTAATAGCATCACCGTCCTAGATAACATTTTCAAAGTATATCGGCCTCTAGATTTTGCGCCTGTTTCTTTTCTTCTTAATAAATCTGAATAGTATCTAGGAAACCGGCCATGTTGCTTGTATTCCGTATAAAAACGAGGAAAGATTAAAGAAGAATTCCTAAAAAATTTAACCCACTTATGAGA
>Ga0209414_1000739_pt1 | contig 15957 bp, 15 predicted proteins | sample LakVidmifraction_4_FD_181154 | JGI IMG/M metagenome (GOLD analysis project Ga0209414, IMG submission 181154) | Hypersaline microbial communities from Lake Vida, Antarctica - Brine Hole Two &gt;0.2 micron (SPAdes) (version 2) | ecosystem: Environmental > Aquatic > Non-marine Saline and Alkaline >... | reverse complement strand
AATAAGAAACATTTTTGATGATCGTTCATTTAATAAAATCACTTCTTTACTTGAAGAAAAACAAGAGTTGTTAACCATCGTTTCCACCTACGCGCAAAAGCAGGTAGAACGTACAAGAACAACAGAATCCAGTCCTAAAAACACAACACTCTACTTTAGTATTTTGTTAGAAACTGAAGACTTGATAAAAGCGACAATGGATTTATTAGAACTATACGCTACAAAGAAGAAAAAATAGAATTTATATCCAATCAAAAACCCCCTTTCTAAACAATTTGATAGGGGGTTTTCTAGTCTTCTGAGGTAATTCGTTTAGTTATGACCCACACATTTCACAATCATCAGGGTTCTCTTTTGATTGCAGAATCAATTGTTTTAATTCTTCTGGTGTAAGTGGTGTCTCCTCTTCTTTTTTTATGTTTGAAACAGTAAATTGAGTTGCGTTGACCGCACTTTTGGTACGCAAATAATACATGCCGGTTTTTAATCCCGATTTCCAGGCGTAAAAATGCATAGAAGTTAGTTTGGCATAATTGGCATCTTGCATAAATAGGTTTAGCGACTGCGATTGGTCTATAAAATATCCTCTCTGACGAGACATGTCTATAATATCTTTCATGCTCATTTCCCAAACAGTTTTGTACAAATCTTTCAGTTCTTGGGGAATGATGTCAATATGCTGAACAGATCCATTGGCACGCATAATATTTTCTTTCATTTCATTATCCCACAAACCACGATCAACCAAATCTTCCAATAAATGTTTGTTCACCACAATAAATTCGCCGCTCAATACCCTGCGGGTATATATATTTGACGTATACGGTTCAAAAGCTTCGTTGTTTCCTAAAATTTGAGACGTTGAAGCGGTTGGCATCGGCGCTACCAATAACGAATTTCTGACGCCGTTTTTAAGTACTTTTTTACGCAATGCTTTCCAATCCCATCTTCCGCCTAATTCTTCTTCGGAAATGCCCCACATATTAAACTGAAATTCTCCAAGTGACATTGGAGAACCTTTAAATGAAGAATAAGGTTCTTTTGCTTTTGCAATTTCCATTGAGGAAGTAACTGCCGCAAAATAAATAGTTTCAAAAATTTCTTTATTTAATTTTTTAGCTTCGTCACTTGTAAAAGGCAAACGCAACAGAATAAAAGCATCTGCCAAACCCTGAACACCAAGTCCGATTGGTCTGTGGCGGAAATTTGAGTTTTCAGCCTCCTTTACCGGATAATAATTACGGTCAATCACCGTATCCAAATTCCGCGTAATTTTTTTGGTGATTTTATAAAGTTTTTGATGATTGAAAAATTTAGTTCCATGTTCATCTTCTTCAATATACATAGGAAGCGCAATAGATGCCAAATTACAAACTGCCACCTCATCTTTTGAGGTGTACTCCATAATTTCGGTACACAAATTAGAAGAACGGATGGTTCCTAAATTCTTTTGGTTGGATTTCCGGTTAGCGGCATCTTTGTATAACATATACGGATTTCCTGTTTCAATTTGAGCTTCCAGTATCTTTTCCCAAAGTAAACGCGCCTTGATGGTTTTGCGTCCTTTCCCCACTTTTTCGTAACCCGTGTATAATTTGTCAAATTCATCACCATAAGTGTCAAATAAATGCGGACATTCATTAGGACACATCAACGTCCAGTCTCCATTTTCTTCTACCCGTTTCATAAATAAATCCGGAATCCACATCGCATAAAATAAATCTCGGGCACGCTTTTCTTCTGCTCCGGTATTTTTACGCAAATCCAGAAACTCAAAAACATCTGCATGCCAAGGTTCCAGGTAAATGGCAAAAGAGCCTTTTCTTTTTCCTCCGCCCTGATCCACATAACGAGCCGTATCGTTAAATACTTTCAACATAGGAACAATTCCATTAGAAGTTCCATTAGTGCCTCTAATATACGAGCCTGTGGCACGAACATTGTGAATTGAAAGACCAATACCTCCAGCAGATTGCGATATTTGTGCCGTTTGTTTCAGCGTATCATAAATTCCATCAATACTGTCGTCTTGAATTTGCAACAGGAAACATGAAGACATTTGTGGTTTTGGCGTTCCCGCGTTAAATAGCGTTGGTGTTGCATGCGTAAAGAATTTTTTGGACATCAATTCGTACGTTTCAATGGCATCATCAATATCCTCCTGATGAATACCTATGGCAACACGCATTAACATATGTTGCGGGCGCTCAACTATTTCACCATTTATTTTCAACAGATAAGAGCGTTCCAATGTTTTGAATCCAAAATAATCATAGCCAAAATCCCTGTTGTATATAATTGTGGAGTCCAATTTTTCGGCATGAGCCATAATGACTTTAAAAGTCTCATCAGACAATAACGGTGCTTTTTTTCCTGTACGCGGATTTACATAATTATACAAATCTGCCATGACTTCAGAAAACACCTTTTTAGTATTTTTATGTAAGTTTGAAACGGCGATACGCGCTGCCAGTTTTGCATAATCGGGATGTTGGACCGTCATTGTTGCCGCAGTTTCAGCGGCTAAATTATCAAGTTCAGAAGTTGTAACCCCATCATATAAACCTTCAATTACGCGCATAGCAACTTTAACTGGGTCAACCAATTTATTTAAGCCATAACACATCTTTCTAACTCTGGCTGTGATTTTATCGAACATCACGGGCTCCTTTCTTCCGTCTCTTTTCAGTACAAACATTTTCTATTTAAGATTTACGATTTCTGATTTCTGATTTCTGATTTTTGGGATTTGCTTTTGCCTTTTGTGCTTATTTACTATTTAAATTATTTCTCATTGTTTTTATGGAAGCAACTATAATTGAAACAAGTTCATTTGCTTCTTTTATTAATTTTTCAATCTTGATTGTATTTTCAAAATTGATTTCTTTAAATAATTCTAAAAAATACATACTTTCATCTGCCTCTTCTTCTACAATTTTAAGTTTATGAATAAAATCTGCTTTTGATTTAGCTCTACAAGCAGCCCTATAATTTGCTCCAACCGAACTTGAACATCTTATTAGTTGCCTGCAAAAGGCATCATACTCTCTTGTTTTAGGAAACTTTGAACATAAGTTCCAACAATCTAAAGCAAACTTTTTTGTTCGCTTTTTTAAAATTTCTTCCAAAGCAATTTTTAACCTATTAAGGTTTTCAACTTCGTAAATCTAAAATCATAAATCCAAAATCGTAAATATTTAGAAATCTGCATCAAAACTGATGCTTCCAGTTCCTGCACCACTTTTTACACCGGCCTTTTGATATTCTGAAACCCGTTTTTCGAAGAAATTTGTTTTACCTTCCAAGGAAATCATTTCCATGAAATCAAACGGATTTGAGGAATTATAAACTTTGTCGCAATTAAACTCCGTCAACAAGCGGTCGGTCACAAATTCTAAATATTGCGACATTAATTTTGCGTTCATTCCAATTAAACTGGCTGGTAATGACTCTGTAATAAATTTGCGCTCAATATCCAGCGCATTGGTTAAAATTTCGGTAATTCGTTCTTTAGGAACTTTATTTACAATATGATTGTTATGTAGGTGAATGGCGAAATCGCAATGCAAGCCTTCATCTCGTGAAATCAATTCGTTCGAAAAGGTTAATCCTGGCATTAAACCTCTCTTTTTCAACCAAAATATAGAACAAAAGCTTCCCGAGAAAAAGATGCCTTCAACGGCTGCAAATGCAATTAATCGCTCTGCAAAACTAGGACTTTCAATCCATTTTAGCGCCCAGTCGGCTTTTTCTTTAATGGCAGGAAAAACCTCAATGGCGTTAAATAACTGGTCTTTTTCAGAATCATTTTTAACGTAGGTGTCAATTAACAATGAATACACTTCAGAATGAATGTTTTCCATCATTATTTGAAAACCATAAAAGAATTTTGCTTCGGAATATTGCACTTCGCTCACAAAATTTTCTGCTAAATTTTCATTTACTATGCCATCAGAAGCTGCAAAAAAAGCCAGAACATGTTTTATAAAATAACGCTCGTCATCATTTAATTTTGTTTCCCAGTCTATTACATCTTGATGTAAATCAATTTCTTCTGCAGTCCAAATGCTTGCTTCCTGTTTTTTATACCATTCCCAGATATCTTGGTGTTGAATTGGAAAAATCACAAAGCGATTTTTATTAGGTTGAAGAATGGGTTCAATAAATGACATGAATCGTGGTTTTTTAGTTAGTAGTTAGTTGTTGTTTTTTTGACAAAAAACGAGTAAAACAAATATTGAAAAAAAATAGACACAAAAAAGGCTTACTTATTCACATTTGTTAGTGAGTTTTTAACATTATTGCAAAATTTCAAGAATAAACCAATATTGTTAATTGCCGATTTTCAATACTTTGAAAATTTTTAAATTGCCATACAGTTGGTTTTTAGGGAGCTTTTATAAAAACGCCAAATTAAAATAAGAGCACCTAAAAATGTGCTCTTTTAATGACGATTTTTTGTTTGCTTAAAAAGTTTTATTGCTGTTTGTGATTTTTGGCAATTTTTTCCAGTTCCATATACCAATCCTCCCCAAATTTCCTGATTAAGGCATCCTTCACAAATTTGTAAACAGGTACTTGCAATTCTTTGCCTAAAGTACAGGCGTCATCACAAATTGGCCATTTATGGTAATTTACTGCTGAAAACTCAACGTAATCTGTAATTCTGATTGGATATAAATGACAGGAAATCGGTTTTTTCCAATCAATTACGCCTTGATTATAAGCTTCCTCAATACCGCATTTAACGGTATTATTTTTATCATATATAGCGTAAGCGCAATCTTTCCCGTCTATTAATGTGGTTTCATATTCGCCTTCATCCGTAATAAAAAGTCCTTGGTCTTCAATGGCTTGAATTCCTTCTTCTCTTAAAAAAGGCTTCACTTTTGGATAAATATCCATAAGTATCAGCAATTCATCCTCATCCAATGGAGCACCAGCTTCCCCATCAACACAACATTTGCCTTTACAGGCTGATAGATTACAAACAAAATCTTTCTCTATAATCTCTTCTGAAACTATTGTTTTTCCTAATTGAAACATCTGGCAAAAATAACTATTTTTTTACATTACTTTTACTATAATTCAATTTTTGATTGTATACTTTCGCCAATCGTTTTAAAAAGGCATAAGATGGATATAAATTTTAAAGAAATACTCACTGCATCAATGGTATTATTTGCGGTAATTGATATTATAGGCAATATTCCGCTAATTATTGATTTACGCGTAAAATTTGGTCGCATCCATTCAGAAAAAGCATCTATAGTCGCATGTTTTATTATGGTTGCTTTCTTGTTTTTGGGAAAAAGTATTTTAAATCTAATTGGAATTGATGTTTATTCTTTTGCAGTTGCAGGTTCATTAATCCTGTTTTTTTTGGCGCTGGAAATGATTTTGGGCATTTCTCTTTATAAGGAAGAAGAAACAAATGCAAAAACAGCTTCTGTATTTCCGTTGGCATTTCCATTATTGGCCGGACCGGGGAGTTTAACCACACTGCTTTCGTTAAGGGCTGAGTTTTCAACCATAAATATTGTAATTGCCATTATTATCAATACAATTTTCTTATACATAGTGCTTAAAACTTCTGTGCAAATTGAAAAAATTATAGGAAAAAACGGCATAAATATTATTAGAAAAGTATTTGGAGTTGTTCTTTTGGCGATAGCTGTAAAATTGTTTACTTCAAATATACAGGGATTATTTCACAATTAAATTCTTAAATATGGACGCTTTTGATGTGTTGATAATAGGAGGAAGCGCAGCTGGATTGTCTTGCGCCCTAATTTTAGGTTCAGCAGGTGACAAACCTTATGCAAAAAATAAAAAAATTGGGATTGCTGCTCACCAAAAAAGTTCGGCGCTAAACGAAGCTTTGCTCAACAATGTGTTGGGACTTAAAAAAGGAACGAGAGGCGATCAGGTTTTGACAGATGGCTTAAACCAACTTTCTGAACAATATCCTCATGTGATTCAGATTGAAAATGAAAAGGTAACTAAAATTGAAGGAGAATTTCCTAATTTTAGAGTATTCACCAATAAAAATTCCTACAATACAAAAACAATTGTTGTGGCTATTGGTCCTTCAAATCTTTTCAATATTGAAGGTCTCATGCAATATGTAATTCCTCATCAGAGTTTGCCTCCACAAAAAGAACGTATTATGCTAAAAAACAACAACCACTTGGTTGCAGAAGGCATATATGTTGCCGGTGTTTTAGCGGGATGGAGAAGTCAGTTCGCAATTGCCGCAGGCAGTGGCGCCCAAGTTGCAACGGATATATTAACTTTATGGAATGATGGAAATCACAGCATGATTCATGACACCATTTCTAAATCATAAACAGAACCAATTAAATTGATTGAAAAACTTACTTAAATTTAAACTAAAAATAAATTATTAAAAAAGTAACTTTTTCTATTAAGTATTACGAAATCCTTTTGAAATAAGATGTTTTTGTTGCCTTATTTTAAATACCCGAATTATTTTACAATGAAAAGGGTTCCGAAAACGGAACCCAAATATAAATAATATCATCAAAAAGTGTTCGTGAAAAAGTTCGTCAACATGAAGCCTTTCTTGACTACTCCACCGTAACGGATTTCGCCAAATTTCTCGGTTGATCTACATTACAGCCTCTCATAACTGCTATATAATACGATAATAATTGTAGTGGAATTGTTGATAAAAGCGGTGTAAAGGCTTCTTCGGTTTCCGGAATTTCAATCACATGGTCTGCCATTTCCCTTACTATGGTATCACCCTTGGTAACAATGGCAATAATTTTACCGTTACGTGCTTTTATTTCTTGAATGTTACTCACCACTTTGTCATAATGACCCTTTTTAGTGGCAATAACAATAACCGGCATATGTTCATCAATTAAAGCGATAGGCCCGTGTTTCATTTCTGCAGCAGGATAACCCTCTGCGTGTATGTAAGAAATTTCCTTTAATTTTAAAGCCCCTTCAAGTGCTACAGGGAAATTATACCCTCTTCCTAAATACAAACAATTTGGTGCATCTTTGTAAATCGCGGCAATTTTTTCTATTTCGGTATCCATTTTTAGAACTTCTTCCACTTTACCGGGAATTAAGCTCAATTCATGGATATAGTGGTTATACTTTGAGTTTGAAAGTTCGCCCTTTAAATTACCAAGTTTTAATGCCATTAAAGCAAGCACCGTAATTTGAGTGGTGAATGCTTTGGTTGAAGCAACGCCAATTTCCGGTCCGGCGTGCGTATAAGCGCCGGTATCGGTTTCTCTTGCAATGGAAGAACCTACTACATTACAAACCCCAAACACAAAAGCGTCTTTAGATTTTGCCAATTTTATGGCTGCCAATGTATCAGCAGTTTCACCCGATTGTGAAATTGCAATTACCACGTCGTTTTTATTTATGATTGGATTTCGGTATCTAAATTCTGAGGCATATTCAACTTCAACAGGGATTCTCGCCAAATCTTCGAACAAATATTCAGCCACCAATCCTGCATGCCATGAAGTTCCGCAGGCAACTATTACAATACGGTTTGCGTTTAAAAATCTCGAAATATTATTGTCAACACTGCCCATTTTTATTATGCCTTTGGAGGCCAAAAGTCTTCCTCTATATGCATCTAAAATAGCGTTAGGTTGCTCGTGAATTTCTTTGAGCATAAAATGTTCGTAACCCCCTTTTTCAATTTGTTCTAAATTAAGTTTTAATTCCTGAACATAAGGTTCAACTGCTGTGTTGTCTTGAATTTTACGAATTCTAATTGGTTTTCCCAATTTAATAATTGCCAATTCTTCATCATCTAAATAAATGGCATCTCTTGTGTACTCTATAAAAGGCGATGCATCTGAAGCTACAAAAAATTCTGAATTATTTTCTCCAATACCAATGGCTATAGGACTTCCTAATTTAGCCACAATGATTTCATCAGGTTTTGAAATATCAAAAACAGCAATGGCATAGGCCCCAATCACGTTAGTTAAAGCCATTTGAACAGCTTTGCCTAATTTGCAGTTATTTTTGATTTTAATATCTTCTATTAAATTAATTAAAACTTCGGTATCGGTATCACTTTTAAAAGTATAACCTCTTGTTATAAGTTCCTTTTTAATGGTATCATAGTTTTCTATAATTCCATTATGAACAATGACTAATTTTCCTGAATTGGAAAGATGAGGATGTGAATTTTCATCATTTGGTACGCCGTGTGTAGCCCAACGGGTATGGCCTAAAGCTAAATTGCCCTCAACATTTTTTTGTCTGACTATTTTTTTTAAATCAGAAACTTTTCCTTTTGTCTTATAAAGGCTCATTTCATTGCCGTCAAGCAATACAACTCCTGCACTGTCATAGCCTCTATATTCTAAACGCTGTAAACCATTGATAACTATAGGATAAGCTTTTCTAAAACCTAAATAACCGGCAATTCCACACATAAGAATTTTCTTTTTTAATTATTTATTTTTGAATAAGATATTTCTAGTTTTATTCTTTTATCGCCGAAACTTGGGTCATGCCCAAATAACACAACTCCTTTTGGCGTCCAGCTATATTCTCTGATTTTTACATCTGCACTAGCGGTGGGAGTATCTGAAGAATTGTAAACTTTTAACCCTATTTTTACTAAGTCCAAAGGCTCATCCGTTTTCAATAATTTCGACATATAATCAGTAATTTTAAAAACATATCGGTAAGGTTTTCCGTTATCGTCTCTTTCCAAGAAACCGCCAACTGCACTAATTCCTTCGGTCATAACATCGGCTATCTGCAAATTCTCGTCATAATTGTATATAAACAATTGTTCAGGAGCAATTGAACTGGCAGCATCTTGATCAACATAAAAAATTAAATTTGCGTCATTAATCAGCCAATTATTTTGCTGTAATTCTTCCAGATTTTCATTGTTAAACAACTCAATGGTTGCTATTGAACCCGCCGCTCCCTGCACGTATAGCTTGTCTTCACCACTTTGATGCGAAACCGTATAATCTCTTTTAAGAACATTTGATTTAATGGCTCCAAATGCAAATTCATAACTGTGTTTGGTTCTTACGCCTAACTCACCGTTAACATTATTGCCGTTTAAATCTACTGTTGCGCCCTCATCTTCATCTTTTGAATAATAAATAATCATTTTAGCATTCGTCATATCTAACGAAATCAAATGAGATTTATTTGAAGTTAATTCTTCTGCTTCAATATAAAAACCTCTAAAATAATGTTGAAAATTATCAAGAGATTGAAACTCTGATCCAGAAGCATTGTCAACAAAAAGTTGTTGAATTACACTTTCATTTAATGGGATTCTAATGCTTGGACTTAAATCTGCTTGTTTAATGGTGTCAATATCATAGGCCGTAATACCATTAGGCATATATCTTTTGATATATGATACGGTATCATTCGGATTGACTTTGAAATTCCCCATATAAAACGGAGCATCCCCTTTTAGAAATTCTTTATCAGAATAATAAATAGCAGGTTTTGAAGGGTCTGTAGGATCTAAGGTGTTTAGAAAAGTTTTTAATTCATAAATACCCAATTGAAATTCGACATCGGCATTTCCAAAAACAGAATCAATAGAAAATTTTGGTTTTCCGTTGGATAGGTTAGCTTCTTTGGTAGCTTGATAGGGAATGGACACCAAAACAGAATCTATAGCGTAATTGGTTCCATAATTATAAGATTCACCAGTTACCGGAAGAGACAACTGTGACACAATTGACGCTTTTAAAGTTCCAAATTCGTTATCGGAGTAAACCCCCAATAAATATTGTGCAACTCCGTTGGCCGGAACATTTGTAATGTTTTCATTAGAAGTTAAAACTTCTGAAGTATCTTTATTTGTGGAAAAATTATTATTGTTAACCAAGTTAACTCCAATACTTTCAATTTCCTTTTCGCACGATATTATTGTAAAAAACACTATTGAGAATAGCCCTAAATATTTTAAAGCATTTACAACTTTAATTGCCATATATAAATGTTAGATTTTTTATTATAAAACTTTGTTTAAGTAAAAATTGGTGTAGGCATTGTCAAATTCACTGATTGGATAATAATCCAAAACAGGTTTATCGCAAGTTTTTAAATAGTCAAGCAAATCATCGGGAAGTTGCTCGCTTGCTTTAATTACTGCATCAGAATTTTCAATGGCATTAATCAAAAGATTAGTGTAGGTTGGATTAAAGATGGTCTTAATTTTAGATTCATCAATATTATCAAACTTGATCTTTTCAGAAAACTTATCATTTAAGGTACCCTCATAACCAGTGTTGTAAAGCGAAGTCACAATCTTACTGTTTGAAAATAAGGGATCGTCTTTATAGTATTCTTTAATATATAAGGGTAAAAGTGACGCCATCCAGCCATTAACGTGAATAATATCTGGTGACCAATTTAATTTTTTTACTGTTTCCACAACCCCTTTTGCAAAAAATATAGCACGTTCATCGTTATCCTCAAACAAATTATTATCCTCATCAGAAAAAAGTGCTTTTCTTTTGAAATATTCATCGTTATCAATGAAATAAACTTGCATTCTCTCCTTAGGAATTGAAGCCACTTTAATAATTAAAGGCATATCCATATCATTGATTACCAAGTTCATACCGGATAAACGAATAACTTCATGGAGTTGATGTCTTCTTTCATTTATTAATCCAAACCGAGGCATAAAAATTCGTGTTTGCCCACCCTTGCTATGGATCATTTTTGCTGTTTCAAACGAGGTCGTTGACAATTCATTTTCAGGCAAATAAGGAACAACTTCAGAAGAAACAATCAATACTCTCTTATCTTTCATAAAACCAACTCTTATTTTTAAAATATATGCAAAATTACGAAAATTAATGTAGAATTTAGCTTGAAAAATGTAAGTTTGCACGCTTTTAACGTTTATTAACAAATACGTTATGTTGGTTTTTGCTAAAATAATATCGGTACAACAAAAAATAGAATCGCTTAAAAGCGGCACTACTATTGGCTTTGTGCCCACTATGGGAGCTCTTCATGAAGGTCATTTATCGCTTGTTGAAAAGGCAAAAAAAGAGAATGATATTGTGGTGGTGAGCATTTTTGTAAACCCAACACAGTTTGACAATGCAGATGATTTAATAAATTATCCAAAAACAATTGATAAAGATTTATCGCTGTTAAAATCTTCTATCTGCGACATCGTTTTTACCCCAACTCCTGAAGAAATTTATGCTAATGACATTCAATCGCAATCTTTTGATTTTGAAGGATTGGAATTTCAAATGGAGGGAAAATTTAGAGAAGGACATTTTAACGGTGTGGGCACAATTGTGGAGCGTTTGTTTGAAATAGTAGAGCCACATAAAGCCTATTTTGGGGAAAAGGATTTTCAGCAAATTCAAATCATTCGCAAAATGGCTGAAAAAAGAAATCTTACTGTAAAAATTATTGCCTGTCCCATTCACAGAGAAAAAGACGGTTTGGCTATGAGTTCCAGAAATATAAGGCTTACAAAAGAACAAAGAGCATCAGCGCCATTCATATATAAAACGCTAAAAAAAGCTAAAGCTGAATTTGGCACAAAAAATGCTTTCGAGGTGGTAAAATGGGTTGAAAATGAATTTAAAAATCATCCATTATTCAACTTAGAATATTTCGAAATTGCTGATGAAGACACCCTTTTACCCGTTGAAACAAAAGATCCAACAAAAAAATATCGCGCATTTATAGCAGTTTTTGCTGGAAAAGTAAGACTAATAGACAATATTAGTTTATAAAGTAAGAACAATTTAATTCAAAAACATTAATTTTGCACCATGCAAATACAAGTCGTAAAATCAAAAATTCACAGGGTTAAAGTTACAGGTGCCGATTTAAATTATATCGGCAGCATAACTATTGATGAGGAATTAATGAATGCCGCTAATATTATTCAGGGAGAAAAAGTTCAAATTGTAAACATTAACAATGGCGAACGCCTTGAAACTTACGTAATCCCGGGCCCAAGGAAAAGCGGAGAAATTACTTTAAACGGCCCTGCTGCAAGAAAAGTCGCCAAAGGCGATATTATTATTATTATTTCTTATGGCACCATGGATTTTGAAAAAGCGAAATTATTCAAACCAACGTTAATTTTTCCTAACGAAAATGACAATACGTTAACATAAATTGATCAACAAATTAAAAAAAATAAGTTTTATAACCCTCCCAATAGCATTGGGAGTTTTTTTAATTTGGTACTCCATTTCAAAATTAGCGCCCGCCGACATTAAATCCATTGAAACATCATTTAAAACTGCAAATTATTGGTGGGTGGCGCTGTCTTTGGTTTTTGGAATTTTAAGTCATTTGTCAAGAGCCTACCGCTGGCGGTTTTTATTGGATCCTTTAGGTTATAAACCCACATATTTGAATTGTGTAATGACCGTTTTAATCGCTTATTTACTAAACTTATTTATTCCCCGTTCAGGAGAAATTGCGCGTGCTGCCAGCATCAAAAAATATGAAAAAATTCCTTTTGAAAAAGCAATAGGAACCATTGTTGCTGAACGCGTTGCCGATGTAATTATGCTGTTTTCAATTACTGGAATCGCCTTTTTTTTACAAACCGAATTAATGGGCAGCTACCTTTTTAAAGAAGATGAGGAAGGTAACCTTTATTTAAAAATTATTTTTTTAGTGGTCATTCCGTTGGCCGGATTTATAACCTATCGTATACTTAAAAAATCTACGCATCCATTTATAATGAAAATATTTACATTTATAAAAGGATTAATTGATGGAATAAAGAGCATTATTACCATGAAAAAGAAATGGGAGTTTATTTTTCATACCATTTTTATTTGGTTGATGTATGTGCTTATGTTTTATGCCGTAACTTTTGCTTTACCAGAAACCACGAACCTTCCTTTTGATGCAATAATTGTAGCTTTTGTTGTTGGCGGTTTTAGTATGGCGCTAACAAACGGCGGTTTGGGGACATATCCTGTTTTTGTTGCAAGTGCACTTATTTTATACAATATTGAAGACAATCCTGCTCGCGCTTTTGGGTGGATTATGTGGACAGCCCAAACATTAATGGTGATTATATTTGGTGGACTTTCCTTCTTGTTGATTCCTATTTATAATAAATACAGAAAAACATCTGGTTATTCTTAGTATATTTACTTCTTCAATACATACTTACAATGGCTAAAACCAAAACTTTATTCTTTTGTCAAAATTGCGGCGCCCAATATGCAAAATGGCTCGGACAATGCAAATCATGTAATGAGTGGAACACCATTATTGAAGAAGTGATTCAGGCGGAAGAAAAACGAAATTGGAAACAATCCACCCCTCCAAAAAAAGCCAATGTAGCCTTAAAAATTAACGATATTTCTCTAGATAAGGAAGACCGAATTTCAACCAAAAATAACGAACTCGACAGGGTTTTGGGTGGTGGTTTGGTAAAAGGTTCCATGTTATTGTTAGGAGGAGAACCCGGAATTGGGAAATCTACATTGCTCTTGCAAATCGCGTTAACAATGCCAAAAAAAGTATTGTATGTTTCGGGTGAAGAAAGCCAGTCCCAAATTAAAATGCGTGCCGAACGTCTTCAAAATTCAAACGCCAATTGTTTAATTTTAACCGAAACAAATACACAAAACATTTTTAGGGCCATTGAAGAAATACATCCTGAAGTTGTTGTCATTGACTCCATCCAAACTTTATATACCGAATATATTGATGCTTCTCCGGGATCAATTTCACAAATTAGGGAGACTACTGCCGAGCTCATTAAATTCGCCAAAGAAACTGCTACTCCGGTACTTTTAATTGGGCATATCACCAAAGACGGCAATATTGCAGGCCCAAAAGTTTTAGAGCATATGGTAGATGTTGTGTTGCAATTTGAAGGCGACAGAAATCATGCATATAGAATAGTACGAGCACAAAAAAACCGCTTTGGATCCACGGCAGAAATCGGCATTTATGAAATGCAATCTTTTGGGTTGCGTGAAGTAGAAAACCCTTCCGAAATTTTAATTTCACAAAAAGAAGAAGATTTAAGTGGCACCACAATTGCTGCAACTTTAGAAGGAATGAGACCTTTAATGATTGAAGTTCAGGCATTGGTAAGCACAGCGGTTTATGGAACGCCACAACGCTCAACAACAGGTTTTGACACCAAGCGATTAAACATGCTTTTGGCTGTTTTAGAAAAACGCGCCGGATTTAGATTGGGCGCAAAAGATGTGTTTTTGAACATTGCCGGAGGCATGAAAGTTGATGATCCTGCCATCGATTTAGCGGTAATTTGCGCCATTTTATCTTCTAATGAAGATGTTCCCATTGCACAGGATTTTTGTTTTGCCGCCGAAATTGGCCTATCAGGTGAAATTCGTCCGGTTAACCGGGTAGAACAGCGTATTACGGAAGCTGAAAAACTCGGATTTCACAAAATATTTATTTCAAAATTTAATAAAATAAGCAGTAACGGACACAAAATAAAAGTAGTAAAAGTCACTAAGGTTGAAGACGTTTTCAATAATTTATTTTCATAAAAAAAACCGAGTTAAAACGGATCAAGAATTATTTTAGGGGGAATTCATTTATCTTTGCTTGAAAAGTACTAGAATTTGGACAAAGAATTAGCAAGTTATTTATTACCAGAAGGTATCTTAGAATACTTCGATATAACAACACATAGATCAATAGAAGATAAAATACATTTTTATTTAGAAGAGAAGAATGTTTTACCCAAAGAATACCAATCTGAACTAACACATTCCAAAGGTTTTTCTCCTGAAATAACAGTTGAGGACTTTCCTTTAAGAGGAAAATCAGTATTCCTTCATATAAGGCGCAGACGCTGGACAATTGTTGCTACTGGAAAAGTTGTAAAAAGAGATTGGAATTTAATAGCGAAAGGCACTCGTATAACTAGCGAGTTTGCCTCTTTTTTAAAAGGTATCACTTGATACTTACCCTGTGAGCGCGAAACGTTTTGGCGATTATTATAAAACCAATGGTCGCACACTCCAGTATCACTACAAAAACCATTTGAGCGATTTTAAAGATTGGGAGCAAAGAGAACACTCAGAGGATTGGTTACTCTATAGCGAGAATATTGGAAAATACTTAAGTTTAGATGAAACTTCTTTATCTAATGGTGAATTATACACCATCTTAACCAACAAAAATGCACAAGGTAAAAAAGGTTGTATAGTCGCTATTGTAAAAGGTACTAAGGCGAGTGACGTAATTAATGTACTTCATGAAATTTCTTTAGATAAACGCAATATGGTACAGGAAGTTACAGTTGATATGGCAGGTAGCATGAACTTAATTGCTAAAAAATGTTTTCCTAAAACCGAAATAGTTACCGATAGATTTCATGTTCAAAAATTAGCCTCAGAAGCGGTACAAGAAGAACGAATCCGATTACGATGGGAAATTATAGAACTAGAAAATAACGCTATACAAGAGACTAAGAAAAACGGAAAGATATACAAACCTGAACTTTTAGGCAATGGAGATACTCACAAACAATTACTGGCTAGAAGCCGATATTTATTATTCAAATCTAAAACTAAATGGACAGTAGGGCAAATGCAAAGGGCTGAAATTCTATTCGAATTATACCCAACCATTGAAAAGGCATACAATTTAGCGCAAGGATTAAGTTATATTTTTGAAAATAATACTATTAAAGATGTTGCAAGATTAAAACTAGCCCAATGGTACAATAAAGTTGAAAAGTCTCAATTCAAATCATTTAATACTATAGCCAGATCAATACAAATGCATTACGTTCAAATATTAAACTATTTTAATAACAGAAGTACAAATGCTTCTGCGGAATCTTTCAATGCTAAAATTAAAGAGTTCAGGGCTCAATTTAGAGGTGTTAGAGATGTGAAATTCTTCCTATATAGATTGACTAAATTATTTGCTTAATTTTCAATGCTCCCCTAAAATAGTGTTTGACCC
>Ga0209414_1000737_pt1 | contig 16001 bp, 14 predicted proteins | sample LakVidmifraction_4_FD_181154 | JGI IMG/M metagenome (GOLD analysis project Ga0209414, IMG submission 181154) | Hypersaline microbial communities from Lake Vida, Antarctica - Brine Hole Two &gt;0.2 micron (SPAdes) (version 2) | ecosystem: Environmental > Aquatic > Non-marine Saline and Alkaline >... | reverse complement strand
AAAATGTTTTGTTGTGCAGAATTGATCGGCAAAGTTAAAAAAGGAGGGTACGCATAATGGCTAAGCGTAAACCTAGTGGACCAAAGCAACATAAATTTAGAGATAAGCTTCTTTTGAATCAGTGGTTGATGACTCAGTTTGGAATTGATCCTCTGCGAAAAGATAGCAATAAAAGACCATTTCACTATCTGGCAGAACCAATTAGGGATGCACGTCTGGAAGGTTTGGATAGTGATAATCTTCACAATTTCTATCATGAATTGGTAAATAGTAACCTTTTCTGGGATGAATTAATTCCTCTTAGTAAGGATCAACTTTTAAGATATGAAGAAAATATTGTGCGCCATACACAGGTGATTAATGAAAGAAGACGTAGGCCGATAACATGGAAATATTATCAGTGGCTATCTCTACTTTTTGTGGAAATTTACCTTGACCGTTATTTTGAAGATTGCGATGCTCTGCTTGTTTCCCTTAATGAATATGTTGATCGTTTTAATGATCGTTGGACTGAGTATGCCAAAATGGATTATTTTAATGTGGATGAACTGAACAAATTGTCTTTGCAGAATGCTACTGGTTCAGGTAAAACACTTCTTATGCATGTGAACTATTTGCAGTATAAATACTATGTTAAAAAATATGGCAGGGAAAAGGATCTTTCGAGGGTAATTTTGATATCTCCAAATGAACGATTGAGTGAACAGCATATTGCTGAATTCTCGGAAAGTAATATTAATGCTTTCAGATTGGAAAAATCTCAAATTTCAACAGCGGCTATTGATGTGATAGAGATTACAAAACTTGGAGATAAAGAGGGACCAAATACAGTTGCAACTCGTAGCCTTGGCGACCAGAATTTACTTTTAGTTGATGAGGGGCATCGAGGAATGTCGGCAAAGAATGCCAAAGCTGATGAAAATGCGTGGTTTAAGAATCGTGCAATGTTGTGTGAAAAGGGCTTTAGTTTTGAGTATTCAGCAACATTTGATCAAGCAGTTTCTGGAACTGGACATGAAGATGATTATGCTAGAACTGTAATATTTGACTATTCGTATCGGTGGTTTTATGAAGATGGCTTTGGTAAGGATTATCAGATTCTGAATTTGCCTAAATCTTTTGAGGAGACCAAAACTGTTTACTTAACCGCTTGTCTATTGAAATTTTATCAACAACTTGATATATATCAGGCAAAACAGCAACAGTTTGCTGAATTTAATATTGAAAAGCCTCTATGGGTCTTTGTGGGTAATACTGTGTCTGGAGGAAGCCTGAGTAACGATGAGAAAATTGTTGCTACCGATGTTGCACAGATTATTACATTTATTGCTGATTTTCTTGCAAATAAAGACAAGGCATGTAAGAGAATGGAAGAGATTCTTACTGGCAGAGGTCAGGATACAGGTTTGATGGATAGCAATGGTATAGACATTTTTGAAAGTTCATTTACATGGCTTGCCAAATCTATTAATGGATTATCTTATGATGAGCTATACAAAAGAATTCTCAAAGAATTGTTTAATACTGATAGTGGAGGGCATTTGACTCTTGAGAGAGTCAAGGGAGACTCTGGAGAAATTGCTCTTCGTTCTGGTACATCAGAAACACCATTTGGATTAATAAATGTTGGAGATGCTAAAGCTCTTGCAGAACATATCGATAAGGTTGCAAATCAGAATAGTATTTTGCTATCAGTTGAAGACAGTGATTTTTCGGAATCAACCTTTGAATCAGTCAAAGATTCATCTTCACCTGTTAATCTATTGATTGGTTCTAAGAAGTTTGTTGAGGGTTGGGACTGTTGGCGTGTGAGTACATTAGGCTTAATGCATGTTGGCAGCACTGAAGGAGCACAGATTATTCAATTGTTTGGTCGAGGTGTTCGTTTGAAAGGTTATAACTGGAGTCTTAAACGTAGTGGACATAGTTACGCTCCCTCCACACCTCAATATATTGAAGAACTTGAAACTTTAAATGTTTTTGGTATTGAAGCTGATTTTATGGATAAGTTTCGTCAATATCTTGCAGATGAAGGTTTGCCGGGTAATGAACGTAGAAGAGTTTTTACTATACCATTAAATGTGACATATGATTTTGGTAAAAAGTTGCAGATTATTCGTCCCAAACGTAAGCAGGATGATGGAAGAGAGTATGACTTCAAAAAAGACGCACCTGTTCCATGTTTGGGTCAATTAACTGAATACTTACAAATGCACCCTGTTGAATCTGATTGGTATCCACATATTCAATCTATTAGATCTCAGAAAACTTATGATACCGTTAATAAAGATGAAGTAAAGATTCGAGAGAAACATCTTGCTTTGCTTGATTTTGATGCAATGTACTTTGAGCTTGAACAGTTCAAGCGCGAGAAAAGTTGGTATAACTTGAATATTGATAAGGATGGTATACGCAACCTTTTGTCAAATTTTACATGGTATAAGTTGTATCTGCCAATTGCAAAATTGGAGCCAACAAGTTTTGATGATGTGGCGATGTTACAGCAAGTAGTGATAGAACTTCTGAAAAAGTTTACAGCACAATATTATAATTATTGTAAAAGATCTTTTATTGAGCCTCGTCTTGAACTAAGAGAACTCACTCCTGAAGATGACAATATTCCTAATCAAGACGAATTTTATCAGCTTATTGTTGATGGTAATGAAGAGCAGGTTATTCTTGCAATAGAAAAACTCCAAAAAGATCTTGAGCAAAACAAAAAATCGGTACTCAAGGTAGGGGAACTTCAAGCCTGCCGTTTTGGAATGCATATGTTCCAGCCGCTCTTTCATGTTGAAAAAGGTGGAAAGATTACTATTCTGCCTGTTGCTTTGAATGAAAGTGAGTTTCAGTTTGTGGTTGATCTTAAGGATTGGTCAGAAAGTGAAGCATCCAATTTGCAAAGTAAGGGAGTTGAGCTGTTTCTTCTTCGAAATTTAAGTAGAGGTAAAGGTGTTGGTTTCTTTGAGGCTGGTAATTTCCATCCTGATTTTATTTTGTGGATGATTAAAGATGGTAAGCAATATGTTACCTTTATAGAACCACATGGACTTTTACATGAAGGTCCGGCAAGTGAAAAAGTTCAATTCTATAAACGTATTAAAGAGGTTGAAGCACGTTTTGACAATCCAGATGTTATTTTAAATAGTTTTATATTATCCTGGTCGCAGTTTCCGCTACTCAAATGGGGTTCATCTCAAGAAGAGTTAGAAAAGAACAATGTGTTATTTATGACCGATGATCGAGATCATTATATAGATAAACTATTTGCTAAACTAGGACTTTGATGTTTCAAAAATAATATTTCATAAAAAAAAGATTGAAAAGATTGTAGAATTTTGTTTTAATAGTAACACTTTTAAGTGCAAAATAAAGTAATCTACTGCATAATTGACGGGGCGAAGCTGTACCATGATAAAGTTAAAAGGATAAAGTCAGAAGGTAAAAAATGTCACTGACAACTCTTGCAAAATTAAAATTAAAATTTAATAAATTGCTTCACGGTACGACAAACTGCCTTCCGTAAGCTCCAACGTTCTATTAGAAATAAACGAGGTAATGAAATAAATGTCAGATTTTTTAAAATCACTTGGTAGAATGCTTGTTTTCTCTTTGATTTTGCCAGGAATCATTGGTTGTGTTGCAATATTAGCTTTGTTTCCAGGTCGATTTATAAACACAGACTCTTCCATGAACATACTTTTCCTATATATATTTTTTATTGGCTTTGTTGCCAACGCTTTTGGATATTTAATTGATATCTTAATACAACTCATTGCCTGTTGGCCTAAAAATTTTCTGTTGTTTCTGAGAAATCCATATAAAAGCTTCATTCCTAAATATACAGCTAAAGTTATTAAACAGCGGTTGGTAGACGATTATGATTTTTTATACTGCGAAAGTACCTGTTACCTTAATACTTCTATTATTTTACTGATAATTTTATTAGTGCGGCATTATGATTTTTTAAAGAGCGTTCTTTGCTATATAATAAAAGCCAGTAATGATTTATCGGCTTCTACTTTCTCACATAGTGTGACAATCTTTCTCGGTATATTAGCTGCTATATTATTTATACTATATATAGTAACAAGAAGACATATGTATAAATTACTAGATAAAATGTGAAATTATATTTATGTAGATTTAGTGTGGCAATTAAAAAGCTTTGTTAGCATTTTCCGAAAACTCTTACTTCTAAGTAATAATTTGGTTGGGATGAAGTTCTAAGTGCCGCGGACTACGGCGTGACAAGATGATAAACGTTGGAAAGCATCCGGCGGTGTATTAAATTACGAATTTAATCAACTTATTTTAGAAACATTACAAAAAAAGTTGTACAAGGGTGTAAATATATTATATATTTTAATAAATATTATTGAACACATATAAAATATAAATAACAACAATGCAAATGCACAAGCATTAGCAAAAATAACGAGAACGTAGATGACATATCAACAAGATAAAGAATACGATTTAAAAGAACATGTGGTTGATGATTGCCGATATATTATAGTTTCTCATCATAGAATGAATGGAAATCCGAAGAAGAGTATTTGGACTTTGACTCATGATGGAGAAATTAAATGTTTTATATTCTCATATTGTTCAAACTGGATAGATGATAAAGTTGGTTGGGGATTATCCATTAATGGAACCAACTTGCAGATAGTTGGTCATAATTTTGACAACGAAGATTTAAAGATAGCTAAATTTGTTAATCCAAATAACAATAAACTTTGGCATGGGTATCCTGCTGATTATTTGCGTAAAGCTCACGATAGACCAGCAACTAATACTCTCAAAGATTGGGTTAGTAAAGGTTTAATAACAAAAGCCAAAATGAGTAAAATTAGACTGGGACAATCATGCAACCTATAAAATTAACAATACAAGGTGATTATTACGACTGTCAGATTTATCGTGGCAGATTGTATTTATGGACTTTTGATGGTGATTTAAAGGTGTATGATTGGAATGAACTGGTTGAATCTTTGATAAAAAATGACAGTGATAAGATAGCAATAACTTTTAGTTTTAAAGATGGTCATTATCTATATAAAACATCTTTAATTGAAATATTTGAAGATAAAGACTTTAGAGCACTATTAATAAAGAAATTTAAAAATATTGAAGAAGGTAATTATCATTTTACTGAAAAGCAATTGGAAAAATTCTTATTTGGTGAACAAGAGACTCCTACTGGAATTTTACCAACAGATACTGAAATTTATAGTAATAAGTTGTATTTCATAACGGAAAAAGGACTTTTCTCAGGTTCAGCACATCGAGCAGGATCGGCGAAATATCCTGTTAGTTCAAGACCATCAAAATGTTGGGATTGCAATTTACTTTCAATAAGAGCTAACAAGTATCCTCAGTTAGCTCTTTCGGGGGGCGACGAAGGCTTATTTGAATTGAATTTATTAGATAATAATTTACCAGAAAATCTAGACAGAGTTGAGAACAATTCAGCTATTTATCAAATAAGTAAGAATCACTCTTCTTTTTCAAATTATTCCTACTTAAATATTTATAATACTTCACTAGTTGAGGATTCCTTCTTAGCAATGTTTAAATGGAACAAATTTAAGGGTAGAAATGATAGTGACCGTTTCAGAAGGGACTTTGATAAAACAATTTCTGATAATGAGATTTTTAAAACTAATTCAAGCAATAAATATTTGAGTTGGGGTATTGAAGATAAAATATATAAGGCTGAAAATGGAGGTTTTGAAATTATTAAGTTCATTAATTCGGCCGATCCTGAGAAAGGGGAAAATAAATTTCAAAAACTTCAGAATATAAACTTACACCCATGGAAAGGTAAAGTAATTAATGGAGGGTCGGCACATTTTGGAAATATAATTGAATGTGAAAATGCACTGGTAGTTGCTCAAAGTGACGAAACTACTTTCACTATTCCTGGACCAATTACTAGATGGAGAGTTTATCCTAGGTCACTAAACTATGAAAATCATTTACATGTAATACTTGACGATAGAATTGAGATTTATTCTTTTCACCATGATTATTTTCTGAGTCAAATAGAAAAGAAAATAGGAATACAATTTCAACCAGAGAAATTTATAAGACGAAAAAGGTCTAGCTACTTTGATGAGATTGATAGTTATGATTTGTTGAATGAATAAGATTTGTCATTTTGATAAATTACGAGTACTATCAATTTATAAAAATAATAGGCGAAATAGTAGTAATTTCAAGGATTGTAGCTCGCTTCAACTTCCTCGTAATTTGACAGAGAGGTCGTGTGCAATATGCTATTACACTCTTGTTATACTAACAGGGATGGAGAAGTTTAAGGAAAAGGATGTGCAGAATCAAATGAAAATTCAAGTCAAAAGAAATAACATAAAATGAGTTCACATAGCGCAGTTGGCCCAGCATTAGGATATTATTACCAAGCAATCTTTGCATTGATAAGTCTTTTGGACTCCCAAAATGATAATGCCTTTGTGAGTATCGAAACTTTTGATGACGTATATCATGAAGATGGGGCAAGAAAGATTTTGATTCAGCTAAAACATAAAACAACAAATTCTAAAATTTCGATTAAAGATGATGATTTATGGAAAACTCTAAAAGTTTGGTGCGATTTCATACAATCTAATGACCCTAAAGATGGAATTTTTACGTTATCAACAGTAGCATCAATTGATGAGGATAATCCGTTAAATGTTTTGAAATCTGAATCTGAGGATCGAAGTAAGCTTGAAACTTTATTATTAGATGAAGCCAAAAGGGTTATTGATGAACGACAAAATGTTAAAAATGAAAATATAGATTTACTTTCAAGAGGACAAAAAGAAAAAAAATTGCCATTTGAAACTAAATATAAAGGATGTGAAGCATTTTATTCACTAACAGTCACAAAAAGACAAGCACTCTTGAAAAACACAAAGATTAACACGAATATATTTCCCATTTCAGAGGCATCAAATGAAGTTGTTAAGAGAATTAAAAAAAGTACTAAAAAGAACAATCAAATTGTTCTTGCAGAAAGTATAATCGCTTGGTGGGATAGAGAGGCTGTAAGATCATTGACACGGGAGAGAAATGAATGTCTCTACCTTAGTGAATTACAAGAATTTATATCCAGAAAGAATGCAGAACTTTACAATGATGGTTTTACAGATGATATTGATGATGTTGAATTACCTCCTCCTGATATGTCTCACCCAGCACATATTAAACAATTAGAAATAATTGATGCTACGGAAACTCAAAGGAGACGTTCTTTTAATACTGAAGTAAAAGCACGTATTCAGCGAGATATTTGGATGAGGAATAATTTTCCATCCATTTTCAAATTGAAGAAATATGATGAAGCATTAATAGATGAATGGTCTTATAGATTTGATGAAATTGATGATACTATTTCAGAAAATGAAAAAAGATCTGAAGGAAGAACTTTGTTAGATTGGAGTCATAGTGAAGCAAATGCCCAAGTAAAAAGCATTTCCCCGAATTATAGCAATCCAGATTTAATTCGAGGGAGTTTTCAGATGTTATCAAAAGATAAAAGAGTTGGTTGGCATTGCGATTACAAATCATTAATATCAGAGGATGAGGATGAATAGAACAAGTATCGATATTTTTGCTGAAACAAATCCTGCTTTTTGTTCATTAATAATATTTAATTTTTGCAAAGGATATTTAAAGGAAGCAAAATGTGGTGTTTCTTTTCCTCTTCTCATTTTACCATTAGCAATAATATTATCTAATGATTTAGCCAAAAGCTTTGACGGGACAAATGTCAGAACAGGTTTTTTCAGGTGGGTAGAAAATAATCCTGAAATAATAATTGATCTTACAATAAGGATTAATGAATATAATGAACTTTTAAAGCCGGCAATTGAGTTTGGGGTCTTTAAAAGAATATTCCAAATAAATAGTTCAGGTGGATTAATTCCAGTAGACAATAGTGTTAAAAAATGCAATAAGACTGAATTAGAAAATCTCTTTAAACGTTCATATAGGTTTGGAAACTGGATAGGACAGGTGAGTTCTACAAAAACAATATACAATCACTTAGGACTGCAATTATGAGTAGATGGAATATAAGTCATGTTGTTTATTATAGCCAACATGGTCAAAATAGAGTTTTAGAATTTGAACCTAATAATGTTACAATTATAACAGGTGCTTCTAGGACAGGTAAAACATATGTTATTGAAACGATTGATTACTGTTTATGTACTTCTAGTATTGATTTTTCAAATCTAATTAAGAGAAAAGTTTCATTTGTTGGTATTAAACTGGTAAAAGGAAACACAGAAATTTTTATTGCGAGAGAAGTGCCTCAACAATCTATTTCATCAAGCAAAATGTTTGTTGAAATAGGAACTAGTGTTAATATACCATCCAGTTCAGAGGGTTTTAAAGTGAATATTAATGCAGAACAAGCTAAAACTTTATTGTCTGAGCGTTTTGGCTTAATTAATTTCAAAGATTTTAAAGAGGATGAAAGTTCAAACATTAGTAGTGTCTCTATAAGGCAACTTACCCCGTATCTTTTTCTAGATAAGGAGGTGATTGACAGTAAGAAAAACTTACTTCATGGATTAGATGATCCGAATTCTGCAAAACATATCGTTTCTTCACTACCCTATTTTTTAAATGCAATTGATATTGAAGAATTGCAAGCACTCAAAAAACTTAGAGGATTACGAAAAGGTATTGAGAACGAAGAAAAGAGACAACTATCCTATGAACAATATCAAAAGCAATCAATTGAACATTCAAAAATGCTTTTCAATGAAGCAGTACAAGTTGGATTATTACAAAAAAAAGATTCATTTAGTGATATTAATTCAGTAACAGATAGTCTTAAAAGTATTTTAGATTGGCAACCAGATAAAATTGTTTTTGAAAATGAAAAACTACTAAACGAGTTTCAGATTTCAAAATCAGCAATTCTTTCGGAAATAAATAAACTTAAGAGAAAAAGAGCTGCCGCAGTTAAAAACAAATCTGTAAATACGAAGTTTAAGTCTGTAGCTGAAAATCAGGCTTTAAAATTAGATGTTATTGAATTATTTAAATTTGGGGGAGGTCGTTGTCCTATTTGTGAGTCTCATTTAACGAGCTCTACAGACGTTTTAAGCCAAATAGAAAAATCTTTTCACATATTAAAAAGAGAAAGTGTTGTCGTTGATGAGTATAAACCCAGACTTGATAGTTATATTATTGAATTAGACACATTAATATCCCAAAAGAACGATAATGTATCTATAGTAGAATCACAAATTCAGAACTTGATAAAGGAATCTGAAGTTGCAAAAAAACAAAAAGATACCAATAATATAAAATTGAGGGTTTTAGGGAGAATTTCATATTTTCTTGATAATTTAAAAGTTGCTCAAAAATTTGACTGTGCTAGATTAGATAAGTATCAATCTGAATTAGATGAAATTAATGAAAATTATAGTGCCAGTCGTAGACAAGAAAAAATTGAAGAAGCTGAAACATTTATTTCTAATAATGCAACAAAAAATCTATCTGTTTTACCTGTAGATGAGTATTATAAAGATGATAGTGTGAAATTTATTTCTAAAAAACCAACAATTGAGCTTTACAATAATGAGTCAGGCTCAATAGAAAAATTTGCATCGATCGGATCTGATGAAAACTACCTTAGTATTCACTTAGCTTTGATTTTCGCACTTCATAAATTTTTTGAAATAAAGAAAAGTCCTGTTCCTGGTTTCATAATTTTAGATCAAGTTAGTAGACCCTATTATCCGAAAGATAATCAAGATCAAGATATTATTGATGAAGACAAGGAGGCTCTTGAAAAGCATTTTGATTTTATTTTTAATCAAGTCGAAAAACAAAATGGTTTACAGGTTATTGTTTTAGAACATGCCTATTTGCATAAGAATAACAGATACAAAACAGCCACTAAATATAAATGGCCGAGGGATGGAGACGAAAGATTGATACCCAAAAACTGGCCTGATTTATAATAAGAAAAACGACCTAACAATGTATAAAAATAATAGGCATGATAGTAGTAAATTCAAGGGTGTAGCTCGTTTCAATTTTCTGTAACTTGACAGGAACGTCAGCGATCTCCCTCAACTTGATCCTCCTCTGTCAAGTTCTAGGCGAGCCGTGCTTTGTTGTCCCATTCTTCATGTTCTTGGCTCAAATCTGCGACAAAGCCGATCCAAAATCAGCCGAAGGACTCGAGCACCTGCCTCGAACTCCTCCAGAGACAGCGGTACATCCTGTCCGAGAAGTTCCCTATCCTCGGGCATCTTCTTGACATACAGTTCTGTAATCTTGCCAGCGGCATGCTGGCAAACGTGGCGTTTCTGGAACAGCCGGCGGATTGTGAGCAGGTCGGGATCTGTGAGCTCCTCCAGGATGTCGACCCCTGAGCATTGCTTGAAGTACTTTCGAGTAGGGAATAGCTCCTGAAAACTAGGCTTCTCTCCTTCAAGTTGTATGGCCTTCTGTGAACAGAACGTCTGAAATGTCGAGACGAGATCGCCATATGCATGCCGAAGAGCTCGCCTCGGATTTTCGCTCTGCTCGATCTCTCGGCGGAGGATGGTCAGATTCGCGTCGTAAACGAGCATGTTTTCTGTCCCACATCCGGGACAGAAGCCGAAGATTCCAAAAACCTGGAACAGGAAGGAGCATTCTGGGCACAGGAGCTCAGTATCAACCTTGTGTTCCCTGTAGGTCGGCAAGATGCGCTTGGCACGATAGCGGGTGGGTTTGTGCTCAAACTTGATGAAGGAGTTCCCACGGAGCTCGCGTGCAAAGTTACCGAACATCTTGTCGATCTCGCCGTGCATGTGCTCAAGAGCCTTCTCTTTCGATTTACGTTCGAGGTGTCGCACTTGGGCCTTGGTATGAAGGTAATCGTTCGACGTGAGGGTGCCACAATAGGGGCAATGCATGCGGGCTTTGATGCAGTCACTGTGAACTCGGAAATACCGCATACAGTCTCGCTGATTGCACTCTCTTCCAACGAACCCCTCGTCAGTGGGAATCGATACTGTGAATGTGATCTGACTCATTGTTTCCTAGGCAACAATTATTATACCTGTTTGTAAAATAATTTTAGTATTTGTTAATAATCTCAAAGGTGAAGTTTTTCAACTTTGATTGGTGAACTTACTGAAATAACACTCAGTAATTAGATGTAACATAACTAATTATTACATCATTTGCAACAACTCTTTTGCTTATGCTATATATTTGTCGTTTCCCACCTTTTTTTGTGATTCTTCTTAAAAAACTTCTGTGGACGTCCAAGTTGACTGGCTGGGAACATCGTCAGCACAACAATTTAATCGGGCGAGATACTGACCAAGTGAAAGAATTAAAAGTCGCGGGGTTTCCAGGTTCACGTCCTGCTCCTTGTTCGCCCTTAACTTTTGAATTGTTCAGAAATTCTATCGATCATCCACTTTTTTCGCTGAAAGGTGGCAGCTTTATTTACGTAAGGATAAAAATCTGACCAATTTTCTTTCAATTCTTTACGGTGAAAATCCATAACTTTTTCATCAGGGATTAAACTGCCATTAAATTGATAAACTATTATCTGTTCACCATTCGAAATTATATAATTTGACGGCAACAATTCACGTGCATAAGATCTTGCCTGTCCTATATGATCGAGATTTATTCCTTTGTTACTATTTTTTGCTTCTACAATAAGAAGAATATCAATTTTTTCTCTTCCTTCACCATTAAATAGTACAAAGTCAGCTTCAGCTTTTGTTTTCTGTACCCCTCTAAACATTTCAAGTGAGTAACCAATACAAATGTCGTCATAGTGGTATCCAAGATTTTCAAGCAGTGGCAATAAGAAATACGTCTCAACTTCTCTTTCAGTTTCAAACACTCTATTAATTATCATTTCGAACCAGCTATCATCTGGAAATACAACAGGGCTACTTTCTTTGAATGGTTTTTCTGGTTCCGGAAGTATCTTCTGAGTTAAAATTATCCAGTCGCTTGTGTCTTCTTCTCCAAATGTTGCACCAGATTTAACTTTGATATTTAAACCTTGTTCAATAATAAGATGGGCAATTTTATCTATTGTCGGCTTTTGCCTTGATTTGATTTTAAATAATCTCCAGAAGGTTGAGCTTTTTAACCGTTTTTGTTTTGTCTGACTTTGTATGACAGATTGATAAACTTCTAAAACAACTTCTGCTTCATTTTTATGGCTCATTATTATGGCTCCTACAATTCCAATATTTCATTGGTATCTATTATTTTTATTTTCATGCGAACAATTATTATACGACTGTTCTTAAAATAATTTTAGTATTGGTTAATAATCTCAAAGGTGATTTTTTCAACCTTTGATTGGTGAATTTACTGAAATAACACTCAGTAATTAGATGTAACATAACCAATTATTACACCCTTTGCAATAACTCTTTTGTCTATGCGATATATTTGGCTTCTTCCACCTTCTTTTTGGATTTTCTTCTTCTAAAGTTTACCTAAGCGTTTTCTCATCGCGCTTGCGCGGTAAGAAATACGTTTCAGTTTTTTGTTCTGTACTTTCTACCGTGGGTATTTCAGTTCGAATGTTCCGGTTGCGGCCTTGATTGGCAATCCGTTCACAGTGATCGTTGTGTCGGATATTGACACTTGAATCATATCCCGTGGGCTTCCCTTGGGATTCATTTTGTCAGTCATCATGTAGGGCACCTTAATCTCTTTCCCGTTACGAGACTCGGGATAGATGATAAGGGTGTGCTCTATTCCCTTTGGACGAACGCCAAGATCCTTAGATGTTCCGCCGTATTTCATTTCTGGTTTTAGCCACCAGGAGCCAACACCTCGGAACCATATCTCCGCTCTGGAATGAACAGGTCGGCTTTTGGTGTCGTCCCATACTGCCACACGAACCATGTAATCATTGGCGAGAATCTTCTGCTTGCTTGCTTGTGTAGCAGAACGTGCGGTTGGTTTTTCGGTTGCGACTGAAACGGGTTTGGAGACGCTTAGTTTTTCCACATCGAGTGCCTCGGAGGCTGGACTGCTGGGCTTGGGTTTCGGTTTTTTGTCAACGGATGAGGAAATGATTCCGATGACGCCGAAGACTAGAAACAGGAGGACAATGACGCCAAGACACCCAGAATGTTTTTTCTTTACCTTAGTTGCCTCAACAGGTGCACCACATTTTGGGCACGAGACTGCCTTGTTACTAATTTTCGCTTTGCATTCACTACAACGGATGAGAGCCATAATATTCTCCTTTTATGCTAACAATTATTATACTTCGTCGTAAATAATTTCAGTATTTGTTAATAATTTCAAAGTTGAAATGTTGAAATGTTGAGACGTTGAGCTGTTCATTATGTTGTTAAAGCTAACAGTATTATGTAAGGTAACAGCAAGAAGCTATCTTGTTTTAGGACACTTACCCCATAATCCTTCAGTTGCGTCACCATACCATAGATTGCCGGTTGAATCTATAACATAATAATCACCAACTTTATCCTTTTTCTGCTTTATCCTGGTTTGATTTCCTAATTTATAGGTAACACACTCATAGTCTCCCTGACTTTGATCACTATAAACTTTGCGCATAAATAACTTGTTATCTTTTTTATAAATTGTTATAAGGCAATGACTGCCTGGAAACAATTCATCTGTCCAAACCCCAATTACAGTCTCGCCTGGCTGTTCTTTTTTTTGTTGCGACAATGATCTTTCAAATGCTTCTTTTGTTGTACCCCAAAATTTAATTTCAAGATTTGGTCTAAAAAAAGCAGTGGCCCAATAACCAGAATTAACTTTCATTTTTGGTAAATAAAAACCAATATAAGTACTATCATAATTATTAGGATCCTCTTGCTTTATTTTCAGAGCAATTGTTTTTAGAACATCTTTAGATATTCTTTTGTTAATTCTGATATCAACGACGCGTTTTATATTCTGAAATTTATCAATATTGATAATAGAAAACTGAACATCAGAAGGTATCTTGAAATTTGAGGTTTGGACTTTATTGGTGATTGGAGGTGTGTTTGACGATTGAGATGGCTCTTTTATTCCGCCCATTAATGCAATTATAAGTGTTGGGATTATAATACCAAGCATAAAGCCTCCGCCCCCTCTGACAATGCCGGATGAAGTAGGGGATGTCCCATGCAAATATACAATGGCTCCAATTATTCCAACGAGGAGACTAAACAAGGCGACTGATGGCAAAATTCTGCAAGTGAGAGCCATGACAACCGTGATGCCGAGAATAAGAAGTCCCACTATTTGGGTGTTGGACAGTGCGTTATTCTTGTTGCCATTGGATGTTGTTGGCGTGTTTTCAGGGGGTGACACTTGAGGCGGAGTCGCTGCAGAGCGACGTGTAACACGGAGTGTTGGACGTGTCGCTGGTTGCGTCTCTGAATCTGGAAGCTGAATCGACCCGTCGCAGGCCGGACACTCTATTGTTCCGCCAAACATGTCTTCGTGGATTTCGAGTGATTGGTCGCAGTGCGGACAGTTAAATTTAAAGTTGCTCATCTGGTCGTTTCCTTCTCTCTCATCCAACAATTATTATACGAAGGTTCGTAAAAAAAATCGTTTCAATATTGGTTAATAATTTCAAAGGCTAAAAATTAGCCTTTGAGTTGTTTGTCAATTAAAACAAAGTTAGAAAATCTTTTCAATGTTTTTTAGTACAACAGAACGTTGAGCATGAGTTTCGATAGGAGTAGCAATTTAAGCCCAATAATGTTGTTAGACAAGTCAATTACATTGCTGCCAATAGCTTCGCCTTTGCGACAGCAAACTCTTCATCTGACAATGCACCCATAGAGTGTAGCTCTACAAGTTTCTTGATTTCGTCGAGAGGACTTTTACCGCCTATGCTTCCACCTGCAGCAGATTCCTGCTGTCTCTTCTGAAGAGCAGAAAGCCACTTGTTGGCCAAGTTTGCTATTGGTGACACCGTGGCTTTTTGGCAATTATCAATAACAACCGTTCGTGCACCTATATCAACTGTGATTTTCCCTAAAACCCACCCTTGCGATGCTGATACTGCCTGAACTCGGTCGTGTCTAATGCTCTGTGTATCCACAGATGTCGTAAGCATAGCATGATCCAAAAAGAGAAATCTATCACTGGTGAGGACAACAAGCCATGTGTTGACGCCTGAATCAGATAAATTTGACGTATGTGTTTGTTTCATCATCCCTGAAGTCAAGGCAAAAACCACCTCGCCATCTTCAAGGTAATTAGGCAGAACTGCCAGCTCCTTCTTCGTTCCAAAGGAATCAAGATTGATATTGTTAAGCACACAAATGGCCTTCCAATTTCTTGTTTTGGTGTGCCGCTCATACTTGGCATAGTTTGGGAAGCCGTAGCGATTAGTGTCGGATGAAGGACTTGTACAAGCCCCGCTGGGTTGTTTCGAAACAACAATCTTCTTTTTTTGCTTAGGTGGAGCATGCATTTTAGGGGCTGGTAACTGAATGGCACCGGTGCAGGCAGGACAATCAATCTGCTCACCAAGCATGTCCGCCGGTGCTTCAAGAGACTGATTGCAATGTGGGCAGTTGAACTTGAAATCGCTCATGTTTTTCTCCGGCCGAACAATAATCATACAACTGTTCGGATTTTTTTTTAGTATTTGTTAATAATATCAAAGGTGAAATTTTCACCTTTGATTGGTGAATTTACTGAAATAACACTCAATAACTAAATGTAACATAACCAATTATTACACCCTTTGCAATAACTCTTTTGTCTATACGATATATTTACCGTTTTTCACCTTTTTTTTGACCGGATAACCAGTCTACGCCAGAGGCTACGCCGTGGCACGGCAGGATGTTCTGGATAAGGAATAGTACAGAGTAAGAAAAAAGAAGAGAAGAGTTTTGGTCACCTAATTTTCGCTAATTGGCACTAATTTTTTATTGCAGTCCACGCCGTCATTTTGCTTTAAGTATGCAAAATGGCAGCGTGGTCTGCAATAAGGTTGCATTTTCTTT
>Ga0209414_1000736_pt1 | contig 16021 bp, 19 predicted proteins | sample LakVidmifraction_4_FD_181154 | JGI IMG/M metagenome (GOLD analysis project Ga0209414, IMG submission 181154) | Hypersaline microbial communities from Lake Vida, Antarctica - Brine Hole Two &gt;0.2 micron (SPAdes) (version 2) | ecosystem: Environmental > Aquatic > Non-marine Saline and Alkaline >... | reverse complement strand
TCGGCCATTTTATAAGTTAAATAGGGATTTAATCCTTGACTATTGATAGCGTGGGAAAGATGGGTTGTAATAATACCAGATGCTGTTTTAATTACAGTTTTTATGGGCTTTTTTCCATTATGAACCGTAATTGTTGAATCTTTAAAATCTATAATTGTATATTCAACTTGGGAACGCCTGTAAATAAATACCTGCGCTTGTTGGGTAGAATCATTTTTTGCCAAAATGGTGTATGGCTTTCCTGCTCTAAGGCTTCTAATATTGAAAGAGTCTTTTGTTTTATTTACAATTTCATATATTTTAGCGTAATCAACCTTGTTTTTGGTTAATATTTCACTAAAATTTTCGCCGGATTTAATGGTGTCGTTTATGACCTTATAATCGTTTAGTCTATAGCCAAATTCATAAACAAATTTAGGCTTAGGTATTGACTTGACGTCAGGTTTTTTATCATTACAGGCAATAATTAAAACAACGAATAATAGGGCGAATAATTTTTTCAAGGTGGACTGCTTTTACAATTAAATTTGATTCAACAAATGAATTGCGAAAATACAATTTAATTTCAAAAAATTATGTTAAAAGGATGTGCTAAACCTTTAAATTCATCGAGATCTGCTCTTAGGGAGCCAACAGCAAGAGATGCTTTAATAAGCAGCGGAATTTTGTTGTCATCATCACTAATCCATATGGTCAAACTTTCCTGTTCTTTAAAAACACGCCCGGTCTGAACCATTGGTTTAAATTTTAGGGATCTAACTTTGCCAAATTTGGTTTTTATCACTTCTTTTCCTAAATAATGAAGTTTAAAATTGGCGACTTCTTTATCGATAAACATTTTTAATTCAATTTCATCACCAACTTTTAAATCGGTTAAATTTTGGTTTCTTAAAAAGTATAAAGATGAAAGTAAGTCTTGAATGTCGTTACCAATAGGGTGCTTATCAACGGTATTGTGTTTATAGTTTTTTACGGTAGCCTCGTTTTTGTCGTGATTGAATAAAATTTCTTCATCTTTGGTATATCCGCCTTCATCAATTTTTCTTATGAAGCGATATGGCAACATAGATTCTTTATACATGAAAGTTTGATAATCATCTTTTACATTAAAAAACAAACCAACAATTCCTGTAGATTTTCCTTTTCCAAGAATATGAAAAGCTTCTTTTTGATTATTTGTAGTTTCTCTCACTTCCATTGTTGAAAAACCTGCATTTAAAAAATTGCTGTAGCTCATTTTAAACTTTAGCCATTCCCCTCCTTTAAAAGCATAATTTCGTGGAGAATCTTTAACTTTTAAAATAGCGTCAATCGATTTTCCACTCGATTTTTGAGCGGATTGCCCAATTGAAGCAAAAGAAATTAAAAATATTAACAAGGGTATAATGTTTCTCATCTTTTCGTATATAAGGATTTGATTCTACAAAAATACAAATATCGAGCCAAAAGTAATTAAGGCGCCACAAATGAACCTTTAAGCTATTATTAAAAATGATTAAAATTATAAAGTTCCTCTTCGTTCCTGTTCGGCTTCTATGGATTCGAACAAGGCTTTAAAGTTCCCTTTCCCGAATGACTGCGCACCTTTTCTCTGAATAATTTCAAAAAAAAGTGTAGGTCTGTCGGTTACAGGTTTGGTAAAAATTTGCAATAAGTAACCTTCATCATCTCTGTCAACTAAAATTCCGAGATCTTTTAAATCTGTCAAATCTTCATCAATGTCGCCAACCCTGTCCAATACGGTATCATAATAAGAGCCTGGAACATATAAAAATTCAACCCCGCGTGCCGTAAGGGCTTTTACAGTTTCCAAAATATTATTTGTTGCCACAGCAATATGTTGAATTCCAGGACCATTGTAAAAATCTAAATACTCTTCGATTTGTGATTTTTTTACGCCTTCTGCCGGTTCGTTAATGGGGAATTTTACACGGCCGTTGCCATTGGTCATTACTTTACTCATCAATGCCGTATATTTTGTTGAAATATCTTTGTCATCAAAAGTAATTAAGTTGGCAAATCCCATAATTTCATTATAAAATTTCGCCCAGAGATTCATTTCATTCCAGCCAACATTGCCAACCATATGATCAATGTAACGCAAACCCGCATCTGTCGGGTTATGGCTCGAATTCCATTTTACAAATTTCGGAAGGAACAGTCCGTTGTAATTTTTTCTTTCAACAAAAATGTGTACGGTATCTCCATAAGTATGTATTCCGGAACGAACAACCTCGCCATTTTCATCACTTTCTTTGGTTGGTTCCATATATGATTTTGCGCCTCTTTTTGTGGTTTCCTCCCAGGCTTTTTTGGCATCCTCCACCCATAGCGCTACCACTTTTACGCCGTCGCCGTGTTTTTCGATATGGTCAAAAATTTCCTGATTATTTTTGTTCGGCATTGGCGTAGTTAACACCAATTTAATTTTATCCTGAACCAAAACATAGCTGGTTCGGTCAGTTAAACCAGTTTCCAATCCGGCATAAGCCAACGATTGAAATCCGAATGCTGTTTTGTAGTAATGTGCTGCCTGTTTGGCATTTCCCACATACATTTCCACATAATCAGTTCCCAATAAAGGTAAAAAATCTTGTGCTTCAGGAAATATTTTTTCCAATCCGTAGTTGAAATTTTGTGTGTTTTTTAAGCTCATAACTTCGTTATTTGATAAGCTAATTAGCGAATGAGATTATTAGCCAATTATTGCTGCTTGTTAGTATTTATGATTTCAACATCTTTGATGAAGAAATAATTTTATTTAATATTTTTCTAATGATTGTCAACTTTTCAATTAAGTAATCTGCATTCTCATAAGTTTCTACTTCATTACATATGAATAACCAATATTCTAATTCATCGGCTTCTTTTAATGCAATTTTTAATTTATGAACAAAATCTTTATTACTTTCCGCGTTTTGAGATTCCTTTACATTTGCTCCAATTGAAGTTCCTGAGCGTAAAATTTGCTTTGCAATTACATATTTTTGAGTTGTATCTAACTTTTCCGAATATTTTACAATATCTACTGCAAACTCAAATGTGAGTTTTAAAATAAGATTGTCTTTATATTTTGGACTATCAGTAAATTTCATAAGTTTTTTATTTGGCTAATCAGCTAATAGGCTAACTCATTAATTATTCCATCCAAGATTTATAATAATCATCTACCTGCAGATTCATGGCTTCTTCGGTAATCATCACCGGCTTAAAAGGATCAATCATCACTGCCAGTTCTTCGGTGAATTTTTTTCCTATGCTTCTTTCGATAGCTCCTGGATGCGGACCATGAGGAATTCCGCCAGGATGCAAGGTTATTTGTCCTTTTTCTATATTATTTCGACTCATAAAATCGCCATCTACATAATACAATATTTCTTCGGAATCGATATTGCTATGGTGGTAAGGTGAGGGAATAGATTTCGGATGGTAATCGTACATTCTTGGTACAAATGAACAAACCACAAAACCAGAGGCTTCCCAGGTTTGGTGAATTGGCGGTGGCATATGAATACGCCCGGTGATAGGTTCAAAATCGTGAATGGAGAAAGCATACGGATAATTAAATCCGTCCCAGCCAACAGCATCAAAAGGATGGTTTCCATAAAGATATTCCCAAAGTACACCTTGCTTTTTGATAAGGACTTTAAAAGTACCTTTCTCATCATGAGTTTGTAAATTGGTTGGCAATTTAAAATCACGTTCGCAAAAAGGAGAATGTTCCAATAATTGCCCAAAGTTATTTCGATAGCGTTTTGGCGTCACAATTGGACTGAATGATTCAATATATAACAATCGGTTTTCTTGTGTGTCAAAGTCTATTTGGTATATAGTTCCTCGTGGAATTATCACATAATCACCAAATTTAAAAGGAATGTTTCCATACATCGTTTTTAATGTGCCGGAACCAATGTGTACAAAAAGCATTTCATCCGCATCCGCATTTTTATAAAAATAGGCTGAAGAAAATTCTTTTGGAGCGGCCAGGCCAATATGCAAATCGCTGTTTACAAAAACTATTTTTCTGCTTTCCAGATAATCGTCTTCGGGTTTTAAGGAAAACCCTTTAAAACTAAGCGCTTTCATGTTTTTTTCGATGGCGATTTTTGGAGTGGTATCTTTTACTTTTTTGATTTCCGTAACCACTGTGGGTGGATTCAAATGATAAATTAATGATGACATTCCAGAGAAACCCGCGGTTCCGAAAAGCTCTTCCTGATACAGTCCACCCGAAGGTTTTTCAAATGTGGTGTGGCGTTTTGGCGGAATTTTACCTAATGAATAATATCTAGGCATAGTTGTGATTTTTTAGTTATGAATTCCTTAAAAAGGATTAGTAGTTTTTTTTATAAATTTTAATCTAAATGATTTTCATCGTTTTAGGATAGCATCATAGATATTAAAGATACAAAATTTTAGCTTGCAACTATAATTATGAATATTTTCATTCAGGATATCTTTTGATAAAGAATTTAAGAAGTAATAATAATCCTACCCCAAGCTTTTTTATATTTACAAATATAAAAATATTTTTGAATGTTTAATCAAATAAAAAAGAGCGCATTAATGCGCTCTTTTTTTGAAATTTTATAAACGCTAAAAGGAAATTCCGTTAACTTCAACAACCTGCGTAATTTGAGGCGCATGCCTTTTTATGGTTTCTTCTACCCCGTTTTTTAAAGTCATTTGATTTACGGAGCACCCCAAACAGTTCCCTTCCAGTTGCACACGAACAATATTATTGTTTATTTCAACCAATGAAATATTTCCGCCATCAGCCTGTAAATAAGGCCTGATTTCTTGCAAGGCATTTTCAACAATAATTTTAAGTTCTTCTGCTTCCATAGGTTTATTTTTTTGTGCTGCACCCGCTCATTGTCGTAATTCGAACAATTTCGGTTGGTGGTAAATCATTGTTTCTTTTCACCAATTGAGATAAGGCATTTTTTGCAATTTCTGAAAAAGCGAGTTCTAAAGGGGTGTTATCCTGAAGTGCCACAGGATGGCCAACATCACCAGATTCCCGAATGCTTTGCACCAAAGGAATTTCACCTAAAAATGCAACATCAATGTCTTCAGCCAAATTCTTAGCGCCATTTTGTCCAAAAATATAGTATTTGTTATCTGGAAGTTCAGCAGGTGTGAAATAGCTCATATTTTCAACAATGCCCAAAACAGGAACATTGATACTTTCTTGTTGAAACATCGCCACTCCTTTTTTGGCATCGGCCAAAGCAATATTTTGCGGAGTACTCACAATTATGGCACCTGTAACTGCAATTGCTTGTACAATTGACAGGTGAATATCGCCGGTTCCAGGAGGTAAATCAATTAATAAAAAATCAAGTTCTCCCCAATGTGAGTCAAAAATCAATTGGTTTAGCGCCTTGCCCGCCATCGCACCACGCCAAATAACGGCCTGATTGGCATCAACAAAGAATCCTAAAGACAATATTTTTACGCCGTAGCTTTCAATAGGCTGCATTTTTGATTTACCATCAATTTCTACTGATAATGGTTTAGCGTGCGCTACATCAAACATTAAGTGAATAGATGGTCCATAAACATCGGCATCTAAAATACCGACTTTAAAGCCCATTTTTTGCAATGAAATAGCCATGTTTGCGGTAATGGTAGATTTTCCTACACCACCTTTTCCTGAAGCAATTGCAATAATATTTTTAATTCCAGGAACTTTGGGTTTTGTATTTTCAATAGGTTTATCAGGCGCAATTACAGATACGTTTACTTTTACATCAGCTTTCACATCCACGTGTTGGTGAATCGCTTTCATAATTTCAACTTCCATTTTCTTTTTAGCCTGTAACGTTGGGTTTCCAATGGTTACATCAACAATAACTTCTTTATCAAAAGTTACAATATTTTTAACCGCGCCACTTTCAATTAAATTTGTTCCTTCACCAGGTGCAGTGAGGGTTTCAAGTGCATTTGAGATGTCTTTTTTTGTATATGCCATATTGTTTATATAAAATCATTCTAAACAACAAAGATACAGAGTTCAAGTGAATATTAAAAGATTCATATTAAAAAGAAGTGTAGAGGTTGTTACAAATAAGGATTCTTCAGTTAATATCCAATTCTTTAAATGGATCCCAAAAAACATCATTGAAGTTTTGAATTTGATTTTCCTTTACAACAATTCCTTCACTTTCCAGCAGCTGTTGCATTAAGTTGGTGCCGTCAAAATGAAATTTTCCAGTTAACAATCCATTTCTGTTAACAACTCTATGAGCTGGAATATCGGCATTATTGTGTGATGCATTCATAGCCCAACCCACCATTCTTGCAGACTTGGCTGTTCCTAAATATTTTGCAATAGCACCATAACTGGTAACCCTGCCAAAAGGTATAAGTTTTGCAACCTCATACACTTTTTCAAAAAAATTGCCGGAATTTCCCATTCGTTACAAGTGTTTTTTTTTGTTGGTTTTTTAGGATTTACGATTTTTGAACTACGAATTGAACTTTAATCTTTTAACTTTCAACCAAACAAGTAGGTTAATAACGAAGCCTAAATTTAATGTAAGTAATAGGTTTGCTTTTTTCTAAATACTGACTTTCATAAAAAGTTTGTGTTGAAGTCACTTCTTCAGGCGCATGGTAATTTTTATAAATATCGTGATGTGCATAGATAATTTCCTGTCCTTCACCGTGAAGCAAACCTAAAGTATAACCATGCATAAATTCACTGTCTGTTTTTAAATGAACAATTCCTTCCGGTTTTAAAATATAGTGGTATTTTTTTAAAAATTCTGCATTTGTCAGTCGGTGTTTTGTGCGGGTATATTTAATTTGAGGATCCGGAAAAGTAATCCAGATTTCAGCGACTTCTTTCTCATTAAAAAGCAGGTCGATGAGCTCAATTTGAGATCTTAAAAAAGCCACGTTACTAAGGTTTTCTTCTAACGCTATTTTAGCTCCGCGCCAAAAACGTGCTCCTTTAATATCAACGCCAATATAATTTATGTTTGGATTTTTGCGAGCCAAGGCAATGGTGTATTCGCCTTTTCCGCAGCCCAATTCAAGCACAATCGGATTGTTGTTGTTGAAAATTGTATGCCAATTTCCTTTTACGGAGAAACCATCAATAACTTCTTTTCGTGTTGGTTGAATGACATTGGAAAATGTTTCGTTTTCACGAAATCTTTTGAGTTTATTTTTGCTTCCCACAGGATTTGAGTTTTGTTAAAAAAAGGAAAATGTGAATGAATTTCAATAAGAAATTATTCTTCCCCAGCTTTAGTATGTTTATTTAATTCCCCTAACCAATAGAAAAACCCAATAACTCCAATTAAAAGCAACACCCAACTTACCGTGTTTTGAACCCACCAGTTATCCATCGACCGAACACTGTCGAAAGGCGCAAATAAAACATTTTGACAAAAATCAGCTATTGCTTTAAAAATATTGTTTGCAATCATAACTTATTTATATTTACAGGCAAAAGTATAAAATATAGTAATGATAGCAAATTTTTTCAATAAAACTAAACCGGTAACTGTTTTTAGTGTAGTTGTAGCGCTATTTATTTATTATTTTATAGCTACTTTTTTACTTCATTCCGGGGAATTGTCTCTGCAATTTTTGGTTAAAAGAGTTGGTTTTTTCATTTTGCTCGTTCTATTTCTGCTTATTGTAAGTTTTATTGTAAAAAAAAACAAACTAACAAAAGACAATTCGTACGCATTGATTTTGATGGTTTTTTTGTTGGGAACCTTTCCTGAAGCCATGTTTTCATATCCCATTGTTTTTGCAAACATTGCATTGATGTTGGGATTTAGGAAAATTTACAGTTTAAGATCTGGCTTAGACACCAAATTGAAGCTTTTTGACGCCTGTTTTTGGATAGGCATTGCAACATTGATTTATACCTGGAGTATTCTTTATTTGCTTTTAGTGTATGTTAGTGTGATTATACATCAAAAACTGACGGTTAAAAATTTATTTATTCCTATTGTAGGCTTTGTAATACCAATGCTCATTTATTTTACCTATTGTCTTTATTTTGAAAATGTAACTTTTTATTACGCCCGATTTAATTATGAAATGAACCTTGATTTTAGTTCCTATACGTCATTATTAAAGTTATTAATTCCCGTTTTGTTTTTGATGGTGGTTTTGCTTTGGAGTCTTATAAAAGTTACCCCAAAAGTTGTTTCTGTCAGAAATAATTTTAAATTTTCCTGGGACGTATTGATAAACCATCTTTTAATTTCAGTAGTTATCGCCCTTTTGGCACCAACAAAAAATGGTTCGGAATTATTTTTTATTATTTTTCCTTCGGGAGTTATTATTTCAAATTTAATGCAACTCACCAAATCTAAGATTTTTAAAAATCTTATTTTATATGCCTTTCTGTTAATTTCAATTGGCGTTTATTTGGATAGTTTATAACCAAAAGACAAATCGCCTGCATCACCCAAACCGGGAACAATATAGCCTTTATCATTCAGCTTATCATCAACAGTTCCAATCCATAATTTTGTGTTTTCTGGGAAGTGATTTTTCACATATTCTATACCTTCTACAGAACCGATAGCACAAGCTAAATGAATTTCTTTTGGGGTGCCATGTTTTTTCAATCCGTCATAAACACTTACGATAGACTGACCTGTAGCCAACATGGGGTCAGCTAAAATTAAAATTTTACCATCTAAATTAGGCGATGCAAAATATTCAACTACAATTTCAAATTCGGTCTCATTGATGTGTTTTCTATAAGCGGATATAAATCCATTTTCAGCCTCATCAAAATAATTTAAAAGACCGTTGTGCAAGGGCAAGCCGGCTCTTAAAATGGAGCACAATACAATATTATTTTTAGGAACTTTTACTATTTTAGTTCCTAAAGGTGTTGAAACAACTGAGTTTTCAAATTCTAAGGACTGGCTTAATTCATAAGCTAAAATTTCGCCAATTCGTTCAATATTTCGTCGAAATCGCATGGAGTCTTTTTGAGTTTCGGCGTCTCTAATTTCTGCGATAAATTTATTTAATATTGAATTTTTTTGATCTAAAACGTTGATAATCATATGGGCTTATTTTCAGCAAAAATAGCACATAATAATTATAAAATAAGGAAGTTTTTTAGTTAATTTTTGAAAACGGAAATTGTTTAAAATAGCAATCAATTTAAAGTTTCCAAAACTTTTTTAATGACCGTTTTTGATGAAATACTTCTCAGGGCATCTTCATAACCTTCACAAACTTTATTGCCGTATATAGAACAGGGTATGTTGGGGTATTTTTCCAAATCAGGTAAAATGGAATTTTCAGAAGGCTGGTTAAAAGGCGAGAAGCCTGCAAAAGGGTGAGTTATTCCCCAAATGGTGATGGTATTTATGCCCAACATTGCAGCAAAATGTGCGTTTCCGGAATCCATACTTAACATAACATCTAAATTTGAAATAAGCGTTAGCTCTTGATCTAATTTAATTTTCCCGGCAACATTTACCGTGTTTGGAAATTTGTTTGCAAGGTTTTCTAAAAGCTCAATTTCTTTTTTGCCGCCACCAAACAGCATTATTTTTACTGGTTGTTTAGACAATTCAGCAATAACTTGTTCCATTAAATCTAAAGGATACATTTTGGAATTATAAGTTGCAAAAGGCGCAATGCCAATCCATTTTGTATTTTTTACACCGGTGATTTCAATAATTTCGGGCGAAAGTTCTTTTGTTGGCGGAAATTCAGGTGAAGTAAGGTTCAGTTTAAATCCTAAATTTCTAAAAACATCGGCATATCTTTCGTGGGAGGTTTTCAGCTGTTTAAAAACTTTATTTTTAGATTGGGTTAAAGCACGTTTTTCACTCCGGCCTTTATCAATAAAAGCCACTTTGGCAAAAGCAAGTTTAAAAAAAGATCTTAAAATTTTTGAGCGCAATACATTATGCAAATCAGCTACGGCAGTTATATTTAATGATTTTAATTCCTTGAAAAGCCTATAAATTCCGAAAAAACCCTTGTGTTTTCCACCAACTTCCGCAGCATAAAAAGTTACATTTTTTAAATTGGCAAACAAAGGCATCAAAAAGGGTTTTGAAAGTACGGTAATTTTTGCGGTTGGATGTTGTTTTGTTAAAGCCCTTAAAACCGGAACAGCCATTGCAACATCACCCATTGCTGAAAGTCGTATAACTAATAAATGCGGTGTTTTCGCCAAAATTAATTTGAATTGTGGTTATTTTACACAAAAGTACTAATAGTTTTTATACAAAAAATACATAGCAATAGTTTTAAAAATTAAAGTTACAAGCCTTAAAATGCTTAAATTTGCTTAAACTTTATTTGTAAATGATACATTCAATGACCGGTTACGGTAAAACCGTACTTCAGCTTGCAACCAAAAAAATTACGATTGAATTGAAATCGTTAAACAGCAAAAACTTAGATTTAAGCGTTCGGATTCCTGGCTATTACAGAGAAAAGGAGTTGGATATTCGCAAACAATTGGCTACGGAACTGGTTCGGGGAAAAATTGATTTCTCCATTTATATTGAAGACAATGGCGGGGAATATTCCTCGAAAATAAACGAAAATATGGTAAAGGAATACATGAACCAATTGAGAGGTATTGTGGATTCTGATGAAATTGAATTATTAAAAATGGCCATAAGACTTCCAGATGCTTTTAAATCTCAAAGAGAAGAATTGGACGAGCAGGAATGGAAACAAATTGAAAACGGCATACTGGAAACAATTGAAAAAATTAATGAATACAGAATTGATGAGGGCAAAGTTTTGCATGCCGATTTTGTTTTGCGTATTTCCATTATTGAATTATTGTTAGAGAAAGTTATTGAATTGGATCCGTTGCGCATAAAGCAGGTTAAGGACAGACTTAGAAAGTCCATTGCGGAACTTGAAACAAAAATTGACGAGAGCCGATTTGAACAAGAACTCATTTACTACATTGAAAAACTCGACATTACTGAAGAAAAAGTTCGCTTAAAAAACCATTTGGAATATTTTTTAAAAGAATTGAATGAACACGTTTCCAACGGTAAAAAACTGGCATTTATTACACAGGAAATTGGAAGGGAAATTAATACGATAGGCTCAAAATCGAATTTGGCCAATATGCAAAAACTAGTTGTTCAAATGAAAGATGAACTTGAAAAAATTAAAGAACAAAACTTAAATGTGTTGTAATAAAAACAGGGAACATCAACTTTTATAAAACTTAAAATCAGTGAAAAAAGAGGGAAAACTCATTGTTTTTTCGGCACCTTCAGGCTCTGGTAAAACGACAATTGTACATCATTTATTAAAGAAATCTGAATTAAATTTAGATTTTTCCATTTCAGCAACTTCACGTCCAAAAAGAGGGGATGAAATAAATGGAAAAGACTATTATTTTTTGTCCTTACAAGAATTTCAAAAACATGTGGAAAAAGGAGATTTTATTGAGTGGGAAGAGGTTTACGAAAATAATTATTACGGCACTTTAAAAAAGGAAGTTGAAAGAATTTGGGAACAGGGAAAAAATGTAATTTTTGACATTGACGTGGTTGGAGGCTTAAGCATAAAAAATAAATTTCCTAAGCAAACATTGGCAGTTTTTGTAAAAAGTCCATCAATTGATGAAATGGAACGTCGCCTTAGAAACAGAAATACCGATTGTGAAGAAAAAATTAAGGAACGTGTTAAAAAGGCCGAAAAAGAAATAAAATTTGCCAAAGATTTTGATGTTATTTTGGTGAATGATGATTTGGAAAGAGCACAACAGGAAGCCTTTAATCTGGTTAAAAAGTTTTTGATCTAGATCTTCAAATTTTTTATTTTAAACTTTAGTCTTTTATCTTAAACTTTTAACTTTTTATATGAAAATCGGACTGTTTTTTGGCACATTTAACCCAATTCATATCGGGCATATGATTATTGCAAATTATATGGTGGAATTTTCCGATTTGGAGCAAGTTTGGTTTGTAGTTACGCCAAGAAGTCCGTTTAAGCAAAAAGCAACGCTGTTAAGCAATCATCACAGGTTGGCCTTGGCAAATATTGCCGTTGAAAATTACCCGAAATTAAAAACTTCCGATATTGAATTTAACCTTCCGCAGCCAAATTATACCATAAATACGCTCATTCATATTGAAGAGAAATTCCCAAATAATCAGTTTTGTTTGTTATTGGGAGAAGATAATTTGAAAGGATTTCAGAAATGGAAAAATTACGAAACCATCTTAAAAAATTATGAGCTGTACGTTTATCCAAGAATTTCTGAAGAAAAAACAGCCCCGGAATTTTTAAATCATCCAAAAATTCATAGGGTAAATGCGCCTATTGTTCAAATTTCATCAACATTTATCAGAAAGTCAATAAAAGACAAAAAGGACATCAGCACCATGCTTCCTTTCAATGTGTGGAAATATATAGATGAAATGAATTTTTATAAATCGTAATTTTATAAAAGTTTTAACACTTCTAAATAAATAGTTTAATATTAATTATATAAAATTCGCTTTTATATTCTTTTAAGCAGTATTATGGCAAAAAAACCTAAAAAAAGGGTTAAATTTAAACAGCATTTAATTAATAAATACCGGCTGGTTGTTTTAAATGAAGATACTTTTGAGGAAAAATTATCTTTTAATTTAACCAGGCTGAATGTGTTTATTTTTGGTACTTTATTTTCTGTCTTACTCATTGTAAGTACTATTTTTTTAATTGCATTTACTTCTTTAAGAGAATACATTCCTGGATATTCTTCCACAAAATTAAAAAGAGATGCAACACAGCTCGTATATACAGCAGATTCCTTAAATCAGGTTTTGGAAGTAAACAATCTATACCTTCAAAAAGTAAAAGATTTGTTAACGGGTAAAATTTCAGAAGTTCAGTTCGACAAAGATTCCGTTTTAAGCGCGATGAAATTTGATAAAGATTCTATGAACTTTAATCCTTCTGATGCTGATTTGGAATTTAGGTCGGATGTTGAAAGTGCCGACAGATTCAGTATTTTTAACGAAGCGAAAAAAAGTGCTGATATTGTCTTTTTCTCTCCGGTTAAAGGAATTGTGACCGATGGATACAACCTTAAAAACAAACATTTTGCCATAGATATTGCTGTTAAAATGGGAACTCCCGTAAAATCAGTTGCAGATGGAACTGTCATTTTTGCAGAATGGACCGCCGAAACTGGCAATGTGATTATTGTAGAGCACAGCAGAGGTTTTATTTCCATTTATAAGCACAATACGGCTTTGCACAAAGAGCAGGGTGATATGGTGAAATCGGGAGAAGTTATTGCTTCGGCTGGAGATACAGGCGAATTTAGTACAGGACCACACCTGCATTTTGAATTATGGAATGAAGGTTATCCAGTGAATCCAATTAATTATATTGAGTTTGAATAATTATGAGTATAAAATCAATTTTAGCAAAACCATTTGCAAAACGCATCGCAGCCTCTGTTAATAAACAAAGCGAAAATGCTGTAAAAGTGCAGCAAAATCTTTTAAAATATTTGATTTCCCAGGCACAAAACACCACTTTTGGCAAAGACCATAATTTCAGCAAAATTAAATCTTACGACGATTTCAAGAAACAGGTTCCCATTCGGGATTATGAAGCGTTAAAACCTTATATAGAAAAGGTTGTTGCAGGAGAATCTGATGTTTTATGGAAAGGAAAACCGCTGTATTTCGCAAAAACTTCAGGCACCACATCGGGTGTAAAATACATTCCGCTTACCAAAGAATCGATGCCCATGCACATCAGCGCAGCGAGAAATGCATTGTTAATGTATATTGCTGAAACTAAAAAGGCCGATTTCGTAAACGGCAAAATGATTTTTTTACAGGGAAGTCCTGCAATGGATGAAAAAAATGGCGTTAAAACAGGCCGGCTTTCAGGGATTGCCGCACATTATATTCCTAACTATTTAACGAAAAACCGATTGCCGAGCTGGGAAACCAATTGTATTGAAGATTGGGAAATCAAAATTGAGGCGATTGTTGATGAAACCATCAATGAAGATATGACATTGATTAGCGGAATTCCTTCATGGGTACAAATGTATTTTGAAAAATTAATTGAACGCACCGGAAAAAAAGTGGGTGAGATTTTCCCAAACTTTAACCTGTTTGTTTATGGAGGCGTGAATTTTGAACCATACCGCAACAAGTTTGAAGAGATGATTGGCAGAAAAGTCGATACTATTGAATTGTTTCCCGCTTCTGAAGGATTTATTGCCTATCAGGATTCTCAGCAAGAAAAAGGAATGCTATTATTGGTTGATAACGGGATGTTTTATGAATTTATTCCTTCCGAGGAATTTTTTAATGAAAATCCGCCAAGAATTTCTTTGGCCGACGTGAAAATTGGGGTAAACTACGTGCTTATTTTGAATAGCAACGCCGGACTTTGGGGCTACGATATTGGAGATACCATTGAATTTGTTTCCATAAATCCGCCAAGAATTAAAGTAACCGGCAGAATTAAACATTTTATTTCCGCATTTGGCGAACACGTGATTGGCAGCGAAGTTGAGCGTGCCATAAATAGCCAAACTGCTGGCACAACAATTGCCATAAATGAATTTACAGTGGCGCCGCAAATTACGCCTGAAAGCGGATTACCATATCATGAATGGTTTATTGAATTTGACAATAAACCTGAAGATTTGAACGATTTTGTAAGCAAAGTTGATGCTTCTTTACAACAACAAAACAGTTATTACTTCGATTTAATCAAAGGGAAAATATTAAAACCCTTAAAAATTACCTTGATTGAAAAGGACGGGTTTAATAAATATATGAAGTCAATTGGTAAATTGGGAGGTCAAAATAAAGTACCCCGTTTGTCCAACGACCGAAAAATTGCGGATGAACTTTTAAAGTTTGAAGAAAAATGAAAGTGATTTCCGTGAATATTGGAGAACGAAAAGTACTCAACTACAAAGGAAAAATTGTTGAAACGGGTATTTTTAAGTTTCCTGTAAATTATCCTGTTTTTTTGGGCAAAGAAGATGTTGAAAATGATGCTGTAATAGACCGAAAATATCACGGAGGAATTGAACAGGCAGTTTACGGATATTCCCAAAATCATTATGCGTTTTGGAAAGAATTATATCCAAATTTAGATTGGAGATTTGGAATGTTTGGAGAAAATTTAACTATTTCAAATTTGGAAGAAACCAAAACACAAGTTGGAAGTATCTATAAATTGGGTGAAGTTATTTTAGAAGTAACCAAACCCAGACAGCCTTGTATGAAACTAGGATTAGTTTTTGGAACACAAAAAATTTTAAAACAATTTTGGAATTCCACCAAAAGTGGCATTTATTTTAAAGTGCTTCAAACAGGTAATGTGAAGGTTGGCGATGAAATGATTCTTGTAAATCAATTTGAGAATTCACCAACAATAGCCGAAGTTTACGAAACTAAAAAATAGAAAAAGGGTTCACCAACGAAAACCCTTTTTTTAATTTATAAAAAATTTTACTTATTTTTTTGCCAACAAATCTCTAATTTGAATCAATAATTCTTCTTGAGATGGCCCTTTTGGAGCAACAGGTGCAGGAACTTCTTTCTTTTTAGTTTTGTTAATAGCTTTTATCAGCATAAACATGACAGCCGCCACAATAATAAAATCAATAAGGTTTGTTAAAAAATCGCCATAAAGTACTGCAACTCCTCCTGCAACTTCTCCCGCTTCATCCATAACTCCTTGATCTATAACGTATTTAAGATCCTTTAAGTCTGATTTGAAAAACAGTCCAATAATAGGCGAAACAATACCGGCAGTAAATGAGGATACAATCTTATTGAAAGCCGCACCCATTACAAAACCTACTGCAATGTCAACAAGGTTTCCCCTTCATTGCAAACTCTTTAAACTCCTTTGACATTCCCATTTTATTATATTTTTAATCATTGTTGTCCGATAAAAAAGAAGCCAAACAAATGGCTTCTTAATTAAAACCGTAATTTTGAGTTGCAAAACCTTAAATACGATGAGTAAAAGTAATTATTTTTCTGGTAAATCTGTTTTCGGA
>Ga0209414_1000734_pt1 | contig 16037 bp, 10 predicted proteins | sample LakVidmifraction_4_FD_181154 | JGI IMG/M metagenome (GOLD analysis project Ga0209414, IMG submission 181154) | Hypersaline microbial communities from Lake Vida, Antarctica - Brine Hole Two &gt;0.2 micron (SPAdes) (version 2) | ecosystem: Environmental > Aquatic > Non-marine Saline and Alkaline >... | reverse complement strand
CGTAGGCATCTTCTCCTAAGGTTGTTAGTTTGTCAGATGAAAAAACAACAACCTTTGGTCCGATTTTCTTGTTTCGAAACTGTTCCATTAGGGTAAAACTAGCCAAGTCTTGCGCTGTAGGAGTAGCACTTTTTATGATCTCTACAGGATACATGAACTCACCTTCATCAATAAGGAGGTCTATCTCCTTGCCATCCTTATCACGATAGAAAGACACCATAGGATAATGCCCTGAGTTGAAAAAGCTCTTCAATACCTCAGAGATTACAAAAGTTTTAAACATGGGACCAGCCATCACTCCACTTTGCAAAACTTCAGCAGTCTTCCATTTTTTCAACCAACTGGCAAGTCCAGTATCAAGGAAATTGATCTTGGGTGTCTTCAATCCATGTTTCTTGACATTGGCTGTATGCGGGTAGAGTACATATGCTATTCCAGTCGCAACCAAGATAGAGATCCATCTTTTCACAGTAGTTCCAGATATGCCTACTTCTTTACCATTAGCTGAATAATTCAGCAACTGGCCTGTCCTGTTTGCCACAGCAGCAAGGAATTGCAGAAACTGCAACTCATCACCGACTTCAGTCAGTAACCGGACATCACGTTCAAAATATGTCCTGACGTAAGAACTGTAAAAGTCAGAAGCACATACAGTGCCTGTCACTACAGCAGGAAAAGAGCCTTGGTGGATGATAGTCCACAACTCTTTTCCAACACAGGTAAAGGTTGGTTTTCTCGTTTGTATATATTCCAAGGATGGAATGAATGGACCCGTTGATGGTTCAGCATAGCGTTCACTCAACGATATTCCGAGCAGCTGTAAAAGTACATCCAGAATCAACTATAACTAATAAAATCTTCAAGTCAATCCCCATGTACATCCATTATTCTTGAAAAAAGAACAGCGTGAAAGTTGATTTACAAATGGAAAACAATCACTGATTACTGACAGAGAATATTCGAATTACAATGATGAGAAAACCCGATTCACCGTATCGGACGCACCAACTAGCGAATGTACTTGCAACTATTGATATGTATTCACACAACTGTTGCAACCTTAAAATTCTTGTGGCACTATATGATAGCTAGGAGGCGTTTTGGATGACCCAGCAAGAAAGAATTTTGGCGTCATCGATATGAGTTTCCTGTGTAGTGAAGATATGTATCATTACAAAAGTAGGTCACTATGTTACTCCGTTATGTTCAAGGCAAACAAGGTTTCACTATTGGTTCCGACATATTGCTTGTCGACAATGTACCCCTTAGAGTCTATATCAAGATGGTTGGGACAGTTCTAAAGTGGCAAAGCAAATATCAATCAAACCAGTGAGGTAAACATGAAGAGAAGTGAAGTCAATGCAATTCAAGTGGAAGCCAAAGAATTTTTAGCAAAAAATACCTGGAATCTACCCCCGTGGGCTTATTGGAAACCTGCAGATTGGGAAGGTCGAGGATCAGAGATAGATGAGATTAAAGAGTGCATGCTGGGTTGGGATGTCACTGATTTTGGATCAGGGGATTTCTTACGTCGTGGCTTATTTCTCTTTACCCTCCGTAATGGGGGTCAAAAGGGCAAATCAAAGAAACAATATGCCGAAAAGATTATGATAGTTAAAGTAAATCAAGAGACCCCTATGCACTTCCATCGATATAAAATGGAAGACATTATCAACCGCGGTGGTGGGGAACTCTGCATTCAGCTCTACAGCTCAACTAAAGATGAAAAACTGTCCAAAGAAGAACTGACAGTTTCAATTGATGGTATTTCAAGGACCATTAAAGCCGGTACCACAATCAGGCTACAAGTTGGTGAAAGTATCTGCTTGGAACCATATATGTACCATCGTTTCTGGTCCGAAAATGGGACGTCTTTGGTTGGTGAGGTAAGCTTGGTCAATGATGACACTTCTGATAACCGTTTCCTTGAAGAAGTTGGACGCTTCTCAGCAATTGAAGAGGATGAATCTCCTTTGCACCTTTTAGCTTCCGATTATACCTAAGATTGCTTGAGGATGCTTTCTTGATCTCTCCTATCATGATCATAGTGGCAACATATGCGGTTTTGAACCGCTACGAGAATCGATTGCAGACTTCAATTGCTGTACCTTGTATTTCTGACTGCAGGAATCGTTTGTTCCGAACGTACCTGCAGTCATCATAATTTTACGGGAAAGGTGATATGATGGTTCACCTTCTACCTGACAGTTGAATTTCTTGATCACAAGGAACATGTATTCATTTATCCATCAAACCATCGACTTGGGAGTGTACTAGCAATGAAAAAACATGAAGTGTTAAGCTATGTTGGCAATATGCAACAGGTGGCATCCATACAACCTGTTCTCTACACTGAAGGGATTGCAAAAGGACTTGGAGCCTACCTGGTAAGAAACGGAGATCTCTCATTTACGGTAATGCAAGACAAATGCCTTGATATCTCACAGTTGTCATACAAAGGGATCAACCTGAGTTTCCTATCCAAACCAGGATTACAGAATAAAGGCCATGTAGGTACACAAAAAGGTGTTTCAACTATCATGGGAGGATTCCTATTTACCGCAGGGTTGGAAAATATAGGTGCTCCTGCAACAATTGACAAGAAAGAATATGCTTTGCATGGGGATGTGAGGTCGATACCGGCAGAACATGTTTGTGCAAATGCCACATGGATTAATGATGAATATGTACTTTCAGTATCGGGGGAAATACGTGAATCTGAACTTTTTGGGAAGAATTTGGTCTTGAGAAGAGAGATACGTACTACATTCCCAGGAAAATCCTTCATCATCAAAGATGAAATAGAGAATCAGTCATTTCACGATGAAGCCTTTTTGATCCTCTATCATATGAACTTTGGATACCCGTTTCTTACAGAACATTGTGATATCCATATACCATCAGAACACGTTGTGCCAAGGGATGCTATCTCTAAAAAGCATCTTGACAGATGGAATCATATGGATAAACCTATTCCAAATGAAGAAGAGTATGTATTTATTCATACACCATCAGCAAGACAAGATGGCAAGTCTATTGTTGGTGTATATAATACAGAACTGAAAATTGGAATATCCATTGAATATGAGCCAGAGAAATTACCCTATTTCATGGAATGGAAAAGCCTAGGATCAGGAGATTATGCTCTTGGTTTTGAACCCTCCAATGGAAGTGTGTTCGGACGGCAGTATCACCATGATAATAACAGCCTTCCCATGCTTCATTCATTTGAAACAACGACCTTTGAGCTAAAGATCACGATATTGGATGGGGATGCAGACTATGAAAATCTTCAAGCACAGCTCAAAGAAATTACTCCTAGGGGTAAAGCTTAAAGAAGCAATGTGTAGCCAATAGTTGCAAGAAAACACTGTATATCACTGGCGCAGGCATTTGCCCTCAGTTCCGTATTAAAACTTTCTGAGATTGGATGTTGATAATTTTAATGTACTAAACCCTTATGATAATACCATGGGAAAAATATCGTCCCCCTATGGTTTGTTTGATTTGTTATGAGGGGTCCCTTCTTACAACTATTCAGAAAGAATTCAGCAGTACCAACGATGTTGCTGTCGCTTATCGCTTTTGGCGGGAATACCTGCTCATATATCAAACACATCATCAACACCGTTGGGACTCGTTGTAGTAGTCAACACAATACTTGGTGTAGCGTGAGTCAGAAAATCCCCAAACCTTGTGCAATATAGGATTGTCTATGCTTTATTTTGTTAAGAGAGAAACTTCTTTGTGGCTTCCGTAGCACGAGGAAGGAGGGATGGCAAACACTGTTTTGATGTGTTCTTCCTCCTATAAAACCCTCGTATGCTTGCCGAATCACTATTGCGTTGAGGGTCTGAGCTAGGTTGGTTTCTGCTGGAAACAGATCAGCTTTTTGCTTTGAAAACACCCTATTACCATCATACTTTTTGAATCCTTAGAACATGCTATCATTTGAAGTAATATATGAAAACTTGAACAAAATCTCTCTTCAAGAAACAATATGACGTATAATACGTTGCAAAGGAGAAAAATGTTATTTGCATTGCTGGATCAGGCTGTTGTTTGATTGACTCAATTTATATGAACTCTTCATATGAAGATTAATGTTTTAAAAAAGTTATGAGTATTGCAAAAGGAAATAAAGGCCTTAATGAAGGAAGGTTCGTCTTTAATGAAAAAACCTAAGCAAGGTTTCTGATATGTGATTGTATCTCTTCTCTGGCCATTTTATATTTCTTGCACGAATACTGACCTTGATCTTTTAGAGATTGCAGTAATAAGGGTCTTGTAAAGTAGTTTACAAGCCCCTTATAGATGAGATATTTTGAAGAATCACAAATATCTTTTAGTTAATATTGTCCGGAATCCTTAGTCGCTTGTATCATGGCAAAGATATTCTCATCGGGAGTCTCTCTTGGGCATTGGTCTCCAGTACTCAAAATAAAGCCTCCTCCCTGAGCCCCATCTTGTATTGCCTCTACAGAAGCTTGATACACTTGTTCGGGAGTTCCAAAGAGCATAAGTTCAGTGGTATGGAGATTTCCCATCAACGCAATCTGGCTCCCTCTGGTTTTTTTGACTTCAGCTAGATTAACATCACCCATGGGCGGAATTTCCAGCGGATTCACACAATTAATATCTGTGTGCTCCACGAGCATATCCACCAGCACCCTAGATTTTCCACAGCAATGGAGTAGCGATGGCACACCAGCCTTTTTTGCCATTGCAGACCATTTTTTCAAAGCCGGAATGGCGTACTTTCTCACAAGGTCTGGTGATGCTAGGGTAATGGTTCCTGACCCCCCGAATAATACATAATCCGGATCCTGTTCCAGATACAACTCCATGCTTCGTGTACCGGCTTCCATCTGAGCTTTACACCACTCATCAAGGATTTCAGGATAATCTATACTGGCATAACTCAGTGTCTGAATCCCTCCAGTTATCATACCCTCCCAGCTCTGAAATCCAGGGTAGCCGATCACACAACCAAAGGCCTGATTGCGGATATAACACTCTTCTTTGACAGTATTCAAGAGTTTCTGATCAATCCCGGAGGGCGGGGTCAGAAGCCATTTATAGGCTTTCCAGTCCTGCTCTAGATCTTTTATGATCCTGGTCAAAGGTGTAGGGGGATCTTGTCTAAAGCAGAGACGCTCTTCCCTAAGTTCGCCATCTGGAGTGGTATAGATAATTTCCTCCAAGGTAGCATCCTTTTCAGGAATATAGCGTAAGGATCGGACAATATCTACTTTGCGATCCTCATATACAAGAGGAATTCCCATACAAGAAGCAATCCACATTTCCATCTCATAATGATCAGCAGCATCTATATAAGCTTTCCAAAGGGGAGGATCATCATGAAAATAGATATCCCAATAAGGTTTCTCAGTCTTTTTACAGGGTATATAATTTGAAATATCCGGAGTGCAGGGAACCCTGTCTGGAACTTGATTCTGCATGGCCGTCAGGAATCTTTCTTTATGCGTCATGAATTTATACTCCTCAGTATATACTCGATAGATGTATATTCTTTTTCTGAATCAGTTCACTTCCAGGACCACTAATCACGATAATCCGCTGTTCTTTGGGAAGTAAATCAAAATAATTGTCCGAATACAGAAAGTCATCTTCTGTTGCTGGATCTATCATTGTGAAGTGTACAGCATGTGCAAAAACATCAGATGTCACTGTAACCAAAAGCTGTCCATCGCTACCCCGACTGAAGTTGGAAACAGATAATTGAGGTGAGATCAATTCCAAATTCCTAAAAACATCTGTCCTCAAAGTGGTCTTATCCAGATTGGAGAACTCGTCTTTACCCTGATTACTTGGGTTATATATACAATACCTTTTTTAAATCCCATTTTTTCAGAGGAAAGCTAAAAGCTTGTGTCCTCGAAAAAGAAGGTAAAGTTATGCTATATGTTGAGTTTCTTTTTGTTTTCCGTCAAAAATAACATAACCATACTTCATTACTTGTTCCAGGATTTAATTGCTGTCATTGATTCCAGTTACAATCCTCCATTGGATATTTCGGATTCTTTACTCTCCTGTTTTTCAATATTAGGAACCAATGATATCGTCACTATTTCATAGGGATCACTTTCGAATACTAACGTATTATGATTAAGAGTAGGTATTTTCTCCTCTTTTCCCATGATCCTTGCTTCTTTGATAGAAATTTGAGGTGACAATTTTATAGAAACTTTCCCACCAATTCCCTCTGTTTCATATCCGCGAACTACAATACTCTGATTATGATAGTTCTGATGAATAGCTGTTACGATAAAAGGGCCATCTACAGTAAGATAAGAGGCATACATAGGGAGGATGCCAGAGTGTTGCCCATGAGTCACTTGCTGTAAATCACTAGATACCGCGGTTGATGTTTCAATAAGTTGTTTGTGAGTACAAGGTGCTTGATGTACACATATAGCTATTTGTTGTTGATGTTCTCCCACTTCAGGAAACTTATCGGGGTCAGATGAAGATCTCAACAAAATTACCCTCATAGTATTTTCAGAACAACAAAAACCATACTTTCCACGAGATATTAGTTGCACTATAGAATTATGAACCTTTCCGGCTGCAAAGCTTAAGGCCGGAACATGCATAGGAGAGGCTTCTCTCTTAATGATCCCAAAAGGAATATCATACAGATACCTTTCACGAGTATCTTTTACATGAAGAGAAAAAGAAAGCTGCGGTGTAAGTGATTCATTACCAATTTCTTTCCAGGTTGTCTTAATTTTGCATGTTATACAGTTACTCCCTCTATGAAGGATGTAATTCATGTGAATTAGAGAACTTCGTACCATTATTGTATAACTCAATTCTTGTCGTAAGTCATCAACAATGATAGTAGCCTCACTAACTTTAAAGAGCTCATCTAGAGATCTATTCTCTCTTCCCACTAGCCATGCAGTCATTCCCTTTACAGCATCTTCTTCCAAGAAAGTAATACCACTAGGGCCGCTCAAAAGCTCCTCATTTGTTGATACATTCAAAAGAGAGAGTAATGTTAAATTTTCGCTGGAAAAAGTTGCTCTGATAATGCCATTATCAAGGATATAGATAGGCATCTCTTCTTTGCGTGGATTCTCAAAAAATACATCAACTGGATTGAGTTCCTTCTTGCCGGGGTAAAACACATATGAAGCGTGTCCATAAGGAGGGATCAATACAGGAATATATACGAACGATGCACTGTGCTGCCAATATGTCATTTGTTTGGGTTTAGTCACAGTTATGACATTATTTCCATTTTCATCACAACAGGCAATATCCTTTGTTATATTCTCCCAATCCCACAAGACAACCTCTGCAACTTTATTTTGGTATGAACCGGTAGCATTAAATAATGTAACAATTCGTTTAGTACCCTCAATATTTCCAATTGGTGATACTTTGAACTCATTATTTTGATATCCAACCCCAGCTCCAACTGCTCGTTGTCCATTTTCTCTATTTATTACAATAGCACTCGTGTCGATCGCATGAGCAATAGCTCGTATTCCATGGGTACGAATAGTATTTGCTTCAGCAGTAATTGATTGGTAAAGCCCAAGTGAATAAGCTTTTGAATCTTGAGTACATGAACCTGGGAGGATGTCATGGAATTGGTTGAAAAAAAGATCTTGCCATGCCTTTTCAAGAGGATCCTTTTGCAGAGATTTAGGAGGACTCAACCGATAGAGGTTTTCCACAGAGGAGAATAGTTCAGCTTCATAGAGCATTTTTTCACATTCATGGTTCCCTCTTTTTATTTCCGACTGAGAAGTATAACATCCGGGAAATATTGAATTTATTTCACCTGTTACGATGGGCAGATTTGATGAATATTCGCTTATATTTTCAAAAAAATTCTTGATTGTTGAAAACATTACTTTTGGATAACATGGCCAAGATGCAAGATCTATTAACCCTTCAATATCAATTCTTGTAGGTCCACCGCCATGGTCCCCTACTCCATACACTTGAAGTATTCGTCGAATGCCGTTTGTATGATACATTTGGGCAATTTCATGAACCATATCCATCTCAAGCGTTTTGATAGTACCTTTAGAAGCATCATTTAATGGAGTAACTGAAGGTCCTAAATACCAGGTAGGTTCACGGAAAGCAATAACCTTTCCTCCTTGTGGACCTTCCCATGTATATAAGTTATGATTTACATCTCCTCTACAATGATAATAATATTTTATTCCAGAAAGAGTTAGAATGTCCGGAAGTCGTTCATTATGTCCAAAAGTATCTGGTTCAAAGCCAACTGTAAGTAGTCCTGGATTAATATCTAACAGTTGGCATATATATTCTGAAGCAACTTTATATTGGCGAAGTTCACTTTCCCCTGATGTCATATTTTTATCAAACTCAGTCCATGCAGAAGCTGTTACTTCCCATCGACCCTCTTTAACTCTTTTACGTATTTCCTCAATCATTTCAGGTTCATACTTCTCAACAATATAATAAGTTGAAGCTTGTGATTGAGCAAATGTAAAATCAGAATATTCTTCCATGAGGCGCAGCATAGTTCTAAATGTATCTAACACAATAGAAACTGTTTCATCAAAGCCCCACATCCAGTTCATATCTATATGGGCATGACCAATGCAATCTACTGTAAAACTCTTCGCCTCAGGTGAATAATAAGACAATCTACTTTCTGCCTGCATCACACAATCACGAGTAATACTTCCTTCTTTTTTATGTGCAGAAGCTACAAAATGGGAAACTTCATGAAGAGTGTCAATTGAAAGGGTCGGAGTAATAGTACAAAGAAATTCTGCAAATTCAATTTGTTTGGCAATTCTTTTTTCCCAATATCCTAAAGTTTTTAATCGTTTCACATAGTGAAGTTCATTCATCTTAATCCTCTTGTCCTTTTCCTCTAAAAATTTCTTTTAAAGCATAAAATGCTGGTTTAGGATTTCCATCAACATCAATTATCGAAGTATTAGCAGCACAAGGAAAAGAATCATGTCCCATCCAAATTACAATTCCACCAATCGAAGGAAAACGATTTTTTGTAGTCTTAGCAGATATTTCTAAGGCTTTACTTTGTCTTTCTTGACTCCATGCAACATATTCTTCGGTCGTAGTTGGAAGATGCCCTTTCTCCTGCTCAAAAATATGAGCTTCAATCCACCATGAAGTTCTCCCCCAAACTGGATTAGATTGTTCGACAGGATATGTGGACATAGAGGGAACATATTTTTTCAATACTTGTAAATCCATTGCCCCAGGACATCCAGTTTCTGCTCTAAATAGAGAATCATCATGTTGCCAATAGTCGGTCCATCTTTGATCAAGCACTGTGTCAACATTCCAAGGACCATGTACTGACCAATGAAGATCTTTATTGTAATCAGCTTGATCAGCAGAAAAACGGGGGCCAAAAGGAGATGTAGGAATAAAACGCCTATTTGGATCAAGATTTTCAAACACAACTTTCAATTCTTTCATCATTGGGTGAGTGAAATCTATAGGTTTCCCAATTCCACCCTTTTTACCATCAAGTCCACCCTGAAGTTCATTACCACCTGAATACATTAAAAGAGACACATGGTGAGATCTCAGCTCAATATAGCTTTTTGCTATGGTAACTATTCCATCAATGACATCTTGCTCTTCCGGTGGCCAGTTATCGATTCCAGAAGAAGAAAGAGGAAGTTCCTGCCATACCATAAGGCCCAAACGAGTACATTCATTGTAAAAATCTTCACTTTCAAGTACTGCTCCACCCCAGACTCTAAGGAGGTTTACTCCCATCTCTTTATAAAGAAGCAATCGTTTTTTCACTTCACTAAAGGGTACATCACTAAAAGTTGGAGAAATAGGAGTCCAGTTAATACCCTGCAGGAAAACCTTTTTATCATTAACCTGACAAATCCAGTTAGTTGCATTTGAGGGAGCGCCTGTACAAGGAAGCCAAGTTATCTCTTTAAACCCTACCATTCGCTCAATTTGGCTATACAGATCGCCTTCACTTGAGCTAAGAGTAATAATTGTTTTGTATCTAGGTTGTTCTCCATACAAATTTGGATACCACCCTTTAATTTCTAAATCATTTAATGACAGTGAAACCTCTGAACAATTACAACATTCCTCTTTGTGTTTTGCTACTATAGTATTTTCGCTATCAATCAAAGATAATTCCACTTGATATATACAATCCAGGACCTGTTCAGGATGTTGAATTTTACAATGTAAATCAATAGTTCCTTTTTGTGACAAGTGGCAGAATGTAGTATGGAGCTTCGTAACTTCAAGCGATGGAATATCTTTATGTATGAGAAATATTGAACCACTAATTGCCGTTTGAACGACACGAGCCGTCCAATCCCATGTGTAGTAAAAACGAGGTTTCCAGTCTCTAATTTCTGAAGTGTAGCCTAATTGACCTAGCCATCGAGGAGGTTCCTTAAAAATTATACGAAGAGAATTATTTTCTTCAATCATACTTTTGTTAATTTCAAATGAATGCGGAATAAAACTATTTGAAAAAGAACCTATTAAAGTTGAATTGAAATATATCCAACCAGCATAATCAAGTCCCGAACAATAGATTGTACTATCATTTGCAGTAAAAAATTCGTTAGAAATCACACATTCATATATCCAGTGCCTGTGTTCAACCCACTCAAGAGCACGTGAATTTAGATCATAATGCCAATCGGAAACAATTTCGGCATCAATGAGAGCTTGTTGCACTGACCCTGGGACTTTCACTGGGATGGGGCCTATTTCGGGTTCAAATTTCAATCCTAATTCAATAGAAACAGCATTTCTCCATGCGTAAGGCATCGTACCAGACAATTTCCATGGAAGCGTAGAGAGATCAAAGCGGGGAGTATTCATATATAATTATCCTTTTATAGAGCCTGCTGTCATTCCACCAATAATTTTCTCTTGTAATATGCTATAGAGTATTAAGCTTGGTATCATTGCAAGTACAATCGCAGCAAGCGTTGGTTGCCATTGCGTTGTGTATAATCCAGTAAATCTTAAAATCCCCAAAGGAAGAGTCATCACACTTTTGCGTTGAAGGAAAACAAGGGCAAACATCAGTTCATTCCATATTCCCATAAAGCTAAAAATTGCTACTGTTGCTATAGCTGGTGTCGTCATTGGTACAATAATGAGAGCAAATGATTTTGCCAATGAACACCCCTCCATTACAGCTGCCTCTTCAAGAGATAGTGAGATAGATTTCATGTAATTTGTCATAATGAAAATTGCAGTAGGTAATCCAAATACAATATAGGGCAACATTAAGGCTAGTCTTTCGTCTATTTTTGACAACGGCCTGAGGATTACATACAATGGTATCAAAGTTGAATGAACTGGAATAGTGATCCCTGAGATAAAAAATGCCATAACTAGGGGAGCCAGTTTCCATTTCATCCTTGCTAAGGCATATGAAGAAGTTAGAGAAAGAAAAATAATTACCACAACTCCAACACTAGACATGATCAAACTATTCAACATATTCCGTGCAAGTCCATATTCAGTTAGAACTTCCCAATAAACCCGCAAGTCTATTTGCTCTGGCAGGCCCCAAGGATTAAGTGCAAACAGTTTTTCATCCCTTATTGATCCAAAGACAGTCCAAAGCAGTGGATATATAACTGTTACTCCAACGACAAGCAAGAAGGTATACAATAAAATTTTCTTAATCTGTAAAACCATGTATTGAGTTGTAAAATTTACATTAGTATTCAATATTTCACCTCCTCAGAATGCATTACTTTTTGTAATATCAGAACGAACACAATTGTAGTAACCATAAGCAACACTGAGATTGAACTTCCATAACCATACTTCATCTGTCTAAAAGCACGATTATACATTTGAAGAGATAAAACTGTTGAGGCATTATTTGGCCCTCCTCCAGTTAACACATAAATGCTATCAAATGCTTTAATGGAAGAAGCAGTAATTAAAATTGTACTCACTTTGATAAAGGGTTTTACCAAAGGATAGGTGATATAACGAATAGTTTGCCAAGAAGACGCTCCTTCAAGTGTTACACTTTCAAACAGCTCCTTGGGAATTGAAGAAATCCCTGTCATAAAAATTACCATATGATACCCAAACCATTGCCATGAAACTGCAACTATTACCGCTCCAAGAGCTGTATGAGGGTTAGATAACCAAGAGATAGCAAGTCCGTCTAGAGAAAGTGCATGCAACGCTGCATTCAATAGTCCAATATTAGGATGATAGATAAATCTCCATAATAGACTTACTGCAGTAGCTGACAGCAGGCAGGGAAAGAAAAAAATACTTCGGAAAACTCCAGACATTCTCTTTAGGCTGTTTAAGATATTTGCAATTAAAAAGGCAAATGGAATTTGCAACAAAAAACATCCTATTGCAAATATAAAAGTATTAGAAACTGCTGTAAGAAAATTGGGGTCTCGAGTAATAAGTTGAATATAATTCTTCAAACCAACAAAAGTCGGATCTGAAATTACATTCCATTCTGTGAAGCTATAATATACAGTTTGTACCACAGGCAAGGGGATAATAAATAAGAAAAGTATGAAAGCTGGAGCAACAAAAAGTGTTATAGTGTACGGATTTCTCAGCATTTTTTCCATTATTATCCCCTTTATAATTCAATAAATAACTATTTACGTTCAGTTTCGCTAATTCTTTGGAAGTCTTCCATGACTTTTTGTGGATTGGCCCCATCATAGAAGTTCGCTGTAGCATTGTTTAGTTCAGCACCTAGTGCATTCCCCATTGGAACATCCCATGGATACATAGCACCAGTTGATTTACCTAATGATTCAATAATATCTGCTTGTACAGGATTTACTTCATCTTTCGATAATTGTACTTTAGTTGTAACAATGATTCCACTTTTTGCTAATGCTTTTTGCCTCTCCTTAGAAAGCATGAACTTGAGGAAGTCTACAGCAATTTCAGGATGTTTAGAGTTAGCCCCAATAGACATAGCTTGATTAGGGATAATGATCCAGTGAGAACTACTTCCCTTTCCGTCTTTCATTGTTGGAAGATTAAAAACTCCAAGATCATCTCCTAATTCTTCATAGAATGTGGGTAAGGACCAAGAACCCATAAAGAACATAGCAGCTTCACCATTATTAAAGCGAGCAATACCTTCTACAGCTGGAATTCCATTTACATTCGGCTCAAAGGCTCCAAGAGAAATCCATTTCTGAAGCTCTTCTGCTGCTTTAACAAAAGGAGTATCAGTCCATTTACCGCGAGCATTCATAACAGTATTCTCATACATTTCAAGACCGCCAATTCGTTCAGCAATCATCATATAAGGGATAGTTCCAATCCAAGATTCTGAGTTTCCAAGTCCAATTGGAATAAAGCCTGCTTTTCGAATTGCTGGGATTATAGCAAGAAACTCTTCATATGTAGTGGGTATTGAAACACCAACTTCTCGAAAAATTGCTTTATTATAGAATATAGCTTCAGCCGCTAATTCGAGAGGAATTCCATACACTTCTCCATTAAAGGTTGTGGATTCGAGAGGGCTATCTTGTAAGAAGTTTCTAAATGCCGGATCTTCTTTGAAGAATGGATTTAGTGATTTTAATCGTCCAGCCTCTGCAAATGGTTGCATTCGAGCAAGAGTCCATCCTTGTAATATGTCAATATCATCACCTGAAGCCATTTTTGTAGTAACTTGAGTAAGATACTCATCTCCTGTTGATGAACTGATAATATCAATTAGGACATCTGGATGAGCTTCTTGATAAAGTTTTACATTTTCGTTATGCCATACGGTCATTGCTGAACCACCATCATAAGGAAACATAAATACAATTTTTTTCTGATCTGAAGCCTCTTCTGCATTTCCAGTCGCAAATAATGGAGAAAAAACAAACAAGCATACAGTTAACAGAACTAATAAAGCAATTTTTCTTTTCATTCGAACACTCCTCTTTATTTTTTGTTAGTAATGATGTAATCACCTAACTCTTCAATCGTATGACATGAATTTACATTTGTCAAGTTTTAATTGATTTTTATCATGTAATATATCAAAACAAGCATCTATGAGCCCTCAGTGCTGAAGGCCAATCAATAACAGTAAATATAACCTATGTTTAAAAGAGGCAAATGAAAAAGCGATCAGAAGAAAGAGCTATTGCTATCCCGACGACGATTGCTTCTTTCTTAAGCTTTTTAATACCAATAGGATAGACCATGTCAAATATCCTACAGCTAACAAAACCCATAAGTTTTATGATTGAGTCTTAACAAATACAGATTTTCGTTCAATAAGTCGTGGATATATTGAAATTACTGAGGACATTTTAGAACGTGCACTTAATTGCTCTATGAGTAATTTAGCTGCTACTTTACCCATTTCTTTTCGAGGCACACGCATTGTTGTTAGGGGGGGACTCACAATATCTGAATTCTCAGTATCATCAAATCCAATAATTGAAATATCTGAAGGAATGCTTATATTATTTTTATGTAGTATACCTATTAATTGAATTGCAAGGCGGTCAGACGCACAAAATACAGCATCAAGATGCTTTTCTATAATTCCTTGTACAATTGAAGAAAAATCCGTAGAAGGAAAAAATAAATTATCATCTGTATAAATTATAGACTCATCTACAGTTAAGCCAAAACTCGAAAGGGCTGATCTATATCCAGCACATCTATCTCTATAAGCATTATATTGATTTCCCTGGCCAACAAATCCAATTTTTTTGCATCCTTGTTGAAGAAGAAACTTAGTTGCTTCATACCCTCCCTCCAAGTTTGCTGTAATTACAGAATTAAGAGGAAGGTCAATGTAAAAATTATCGACTAATACTAAATTTTTAATAACTTGAGATAATTTATATACATAATCCTTAGATAAAATACCGATAATGATAACACTTTTCACACCTCTTTCGTGTAATACCTCAGGAAGAACCAAAGATGTTTCCATCTCCTTCGTAACGCTTGCTATAAGCGATCTGTAGCCAAAAGAACCAAGTTCTCGCTCGACAGCCCAATATATCGGGGAATAGAATTGAGAAACTCCATTAATAGCGTTTGGGACACAAATTGCTATGAGATTATTTTCTATTGCTGAAGTTAGCTTACCATACCCTCCATAATTCATAGATATGGCAGTTTGAACAACCTTATTTCTTAGCTCTTCACTAATTCCGGGTTTGTTGTTTAGAGCAAGTGAAATTGCATTTTTCGATACATTAAGGACATCTGCAATATCCTGCATTGAAGTCTTTCTTCGAACATTCTCCATCAATATACTTCCTTCAAACTAATATGAACTTGATAACAGTTTGGTTGACAAAAATCAAGCAATGGACTAGCATTATCACAGTTTTTGCAAATTTATATTCTAATTAAGAATTTAAATTTTCTCAAAAAGCATTTCTCAGATAAGTAGTAACTACCGTAGCTTACTCTACTTATATTCCAAATTACTAGTAATTTGGAATGGATAATGAAGCCCATAAAAGGATTTGTTGAAATTGTTCAATTGATGCAAATCTAATCGTTTAAAGTTGTACAAGTAAAAAACTGGAGGAATGATTATGCGAATTACTGGTTCAGGTTGTTGTTTGATTGACTCTATCTATAAGAATTCTTCATATGACGATGAAGCTTTTGCAAGAGTTATGAGTATCGCAAAAGGAGATGGAGGTCTTATCGAAGGCGGGCTCGTCTTTAGTGAAGATATAGAAGTGTTTGCCAATCGGCCCTACAAAGAGATTCTTAGCACCCTCACCAAGTCAAGACTCCCTGATGTTGAGAACCTTGGAGGGCCTGCTGTTGTAGCACTTGTTCATGCCTCACAAATACTACAATCTGATACTGTTGAAGTTTCCTTCTACGGAGCTGTTGGAAAAGAGAATCAAGCAAAACATGTTCATCAAGCAATTGCTAAAACTCCTTTGAAGGGAGAGCTCAAAATAGTTCCAAACAAAAGGACAGCAACTACAGATGTGTTCGACGACCCCACCCAACGCAAGGGAAAGGGAGAACGCTCTTTTATCAACACAGTGGGAGCC
>Ga0209414_1000733_pt1 | contig 16040 bp, 13 predicted proteins | sample LakVidmifraction_4_FD_181154 | JGI IMG/M metagenome (GOLD analysis project Ga0209414, IMG submission 181154) | Hypersaline microbial communities from Lake Vida, Antarctica - Brine Hole Two &gt;0.2 micron (SPAdes) (version 2) | ecosystem: Environmental > Aquatic > Non-marine Saline and Alkaline >... | reverse complement strand
TTTCGATGAGTTGATCTTTATTTCTTATTAGCTTCTTTAATGTATTTTTGAAGTGCCATAGTCATGGATGGAGTATCCGGGGTTGGGGCCATAATGTTTACTGTAAGACCATGATCTTTGGCGGCTTTTACAGTTGTATTTCCAAACACGGCGATTCTTGTTTCTTTTTGTTCAAAATCAGGGAAGTTTTTAAAAAGTGATTTAATTCCACTGGGGCTAAAAAACACCAGGACATCATAAGACACATCCCTTAAGTGAGTGAGATCACTTACCATGGTCTTATAAAAACAGGCTTGTTTCCAATTGACACCCAATTTATTCAACGTCTTTGGAATATCGGGTTTCAACATATCCGAGGTAGGCAATAAAAACTTTTCGTTTTTATATTTTTTAATAAAAGGAGCCAGTTCCGGAAAATTACGTTTCCCAACATATATTTTCCGTTTTCTGTACACAACATATTTTTGAAGATAGTAGGCAACGGCTTCACTTAAGCAAAAATATTTGAGAGTTTCAGGAATCTTAAAACGCATTTCCTCCGCAATCCTGAAAAAGTGGTCTACGGAGTTCCTACTGGTTAAAATAATCGCAGTATAATTAGTAAGATCTATTTTCTGTTGTCTTACATCTTTAGAGGAAACTCCTTCAATATGGATAAAGGGAATGAAATCAATTTTTACTCGTTGTGATTCTTCTAGGTCAAAATAAGGTGAACTTTCTATTTTTGGTTCCGGTTGAGAAATCAAAATTGTTTTCACTTTCATATGATGTAGGTTTTATTACCCCTTAGCTTGTTGTAATTAGCTTATGTAAAATAATATACGGGGTGATTTCAAGCGCACAAAGGTACAAAATAATATAGAACCAATAGCTTGCCACTTGTTCTTCATTTTTAATAATAATGCGGATAAAAGTTAAAATCATTGCCATAATAAAGAGTCCTGAAATTATATATAATAACACATTATTCAAATTATCCGTATAAACTAAGAATATCGAAACAGGAAACAGCATTATAGAGATAAAATTGCGATAAGTATGCTTTTGGAACAAATAGTGATCTATATAATCATCTATATCAAAAATATTGGCAATAATTTTTTCGACGAAAATTTTTAACAATACAAAAAAACTGTAACCTGTAATAATGCGCAATAAGATCATCCCAGCATCTTCGATATTGGAAGGCACAAAAGCGCGGTATAAAATAAACAGGAACAGTGAAATACTGAGAATATGAATAATGAGCATCAGGACATTAAAGCCAAACAGCGCTTTGTGTTCCCTTGATTTAATCACCATATATTTCCCTGAGGTGACCAGGGAAACAAAATCCTCAAACCTGGGTTGATACATTTTTTTTGCCAGGACCAATAACAATAGCACCAACAAAATAATCAGGGTCAATAAATCGTTTGCATTGGTATATCGTTCTATGGCTTCCAAATATATAGTTTTCACAAAGGTATAATAATAGAGGTAAATGTTGGAAGTTAATTGAAGTTGCTAAGCGCAAAAATAGTTACATTTGCGCAAAAGTCAAGGCATGTCCAATGGGATTATTATTATACCCACTTATAATGAAATTGAAAACATTGAGCGTTTAATAAGGAATATTTTTTCCTTACAACGCCAGTTTCATATTTTGGTTGTAGATGATAATTCTCCTGATGGCACTGGCTTAAAGGTAAAATCTTTACAAACAGAATTTTTTGGTTCTTTGTTTTTAGAGGAGAGAAAGGGAAAATTAGGTCTGGGCACCGCATATATTCACGGTTTTAAATGGGCCCTGAATGGAAAATATGAATATATTTTTGAGATGGATGCCGATTTCTCCCACAACCCGAATGACCTTATCAGGTTATATAACGCCTGTAAAAAAAATGGGGCCGATATGGCAATAGGTTCCCGTTATGCAACGGGTGTAAATGTGATTAACTGGCCAATGAGCAGGGTGCTGTTGTCCTGGCTGGCTTCAAAATATGTACGGGTGGTTACCGGAATGGATATTCACGATACTACTGCCGGATTTGTTTGTTATAATCGAAAAGTGCTGGAAACAATAAATTTGGACAAGATCCGCTTTGTAGGATATGCTTTTCAAATTGAAATGAAATTTATGGCACATTTGTTAAACTTTGATATAAAGGAAATTCCGGTAATATTTACCGACAGAACTAAAGGAACTTCAAAAATGAGTGGGGGAATAATATCTGAAGCCGTATTTGGTGTAATTAATATGAAATTAAAAAGTCTTTTTAATAAGACGTCAACATAATGAAGCAGGTTTTAATTAAAAATGCACGTATTGTTAACGAAGGGACAATCACTGAAGGTGATGTTTTTATTGTAGATGGGATTATAGCCGAAATTGCCGATAGCATTAGCGCCAAATCTCCCGATATGGTGATAATTGATGCGGAGGGGAATTATCTGTTGCCCGGGCTAATAGATGATCAGGTTCATTTTAGGGAACCGGGATCAACCCATAAGGAAACTATAGAAACCGGGTCCCGTGCCGCAATTTCCGGCGGAATCACCTCTTTTATAGAAATGCCCAATACGCTTCCGCAAACTACAACCATAGAGCGGTTGCAGGAAAAGTTTAATTTGGCAAAAGAATCTTCTTATGCCAATTACTCCTTTATGTTTGGAGGTACAAACGATAATTTGGAAGAAATTTTAAAGGTTGATCCCAAAACAACGGCTGCTCTAAAACTATTTTTAGGTTCTTCTACCGGGGATATGCTGGTGGATGACCCAGAAATACTGGAAGAGATCTTCATCAAATCTCCGTTGATGATTGCCGTTCATTGTGAAGATGAGACTACAATTCAAAAAAATTTAAACGAATATAAAGAACGTTACGGGGATGATATTCCAATTGAAATGCATCCAAAAATAAGAAGTGAAGAAGCTTGTTACCTTTCTTCCTCCAGAGCCGTTGCTTTGGCAAAAAAAACAGGAGCAAGATTGCACGTTTTTCACCTTTCCACCGCAAAGGAAATTTCCCTTTTTGAAAATAAAAAGCCTTTAAAGGACAAAAAAATAACTGCCGAAGTTTGTGTACACCATCTTTGGTTCAACGATTCCGATTATCAGAAAAAAGGAACTTTAATAAAATGGAATCCCGCGATTAAAACCAAACATGACCAGGAAGCATTATTGCAGGGACTAATTGATAATCACATTGATGTAGTTGCTACAGATCACGCTCCGCATACAAAAGAGGAAAAGAAAAATGTTTATACTAAAGCGCCAAGTGGTGGGCCTTTGGTGCAACATGCACTTCCTGTAATGCTTCAATTGCATCACCAGGAAAAAATTAGCCTGGAAAAAATAGTGGAAAAAATGTGTCATAATCCTGCAATTTTATATCAAATAGAAAAGCGCGGATTTATAAAAGTTGGATACAAAGCCGATTTAGTCCTGGTAGATTTGAATGCCCCATGGGCCGTACAACCAAGTAATACGGTGTATAAATGTGGATGGTCCCCTTTTGATGGTATAACCTTTAAATCCAGGATTACCCATACTTTTGTCAATGGCAGATTGGTATATAAAAATTTCCAATTCCTTCCCTTTGCCAAAGGTGCAGAACAGTTGACATTTGACAGGTAAAAACATGAAATTTAAATGGATCTTGATATTTGCGGTTTTGCTGGTTTCCTGCCAAAATGTGGAGGAAATCAAAAAGCCGGATAGCCTTATTCCCGAACAAAAAATGGTGGAGGTATTAACCGACTTGTCCATTTTATATTCTGCTAAAAATTATAACAAGAAAAGATTAGAGGAAACCGGCTTACCTCTTAAAACTTATTTATACGAAAAAAATCAAATTGACAGCCTACAACTCGCTCAGAGCACGGAGTATTACGCTAAAAATTACACCCAATTTAAAGAAATTTACAACCAGGTAAAGTCGAATTTGGATAAAATGAAGACTGACCTGGAAGTAGTTCAAGCCGAAGAAAAGTTCGTGGAGGATTCCATCCGTGATGCAAAAGCTATCACCGATTCTTTAAGAGAAAGTCCTCAGATAAATCGGAAATTACTCGACAGTTTAAAATTGATACCTGCACAAAGTGAATTTAAAAATGAAGATGAATATTATTTCAATGTTTTTTTCTGAATATTTTTCCAGTTTCAAGAATCACTTCCTTTATTGGAGTATATTCAAACGAGAATTCCGATTTTAACTTCTCGGAGCTATAAAAAGAATGTTGGAATAACGATTTATAATCTTCCCGGGAAATAAGTCTTTTAATTCCAAACAGGAAATTGGCCATAGACTGATAAATCCATCCTGTAAAGACCATCCAGGGTTTTAAGGGTTTTTTCGGAGAAGGTTTTTGAATGCTTTCCGCTACAAGTCCCAATACTTCTGTAAAGCTCAAATTTTCAGCAACCACTATATATTGCTCATTTTGGATGTTTGATCCCATCACAGTGATCACAGCATTTACCACATCCTGTACCCCTACAAATCCTGTTATTTTTGGAAAATGATAATTTAAACCTTCATCTATTTTCTTAAATAATTGGCCGCTGCCTGTATTCCAGAAACCCGGACCCAATATAACTCCCGGATTCAGGATAATTGCCGGCACACCTTCCTGAGTACCTCGCCAAACTTCAATTTCGGCTCCGTGTTTTGAAATCGCGTATTCATTGTGGTATTTTTCTTGGTTCCAGGTAAAGTTTTCAGCCACAAATTTTTCCCCCAGGCTTTTGTCCATCGCAGCTATTGAACTTAAGTAGCAAAGTTTTTCAATCTTAAAGGCGACACACAAATTGACAATATTGGCTGTTCCTTCAATGTTTATTTTGCGCAAAGCTTTTTCATCAGAAGTATCAAAAGATATCAAAGCAGCACAATGGTAAACGCTGGTAATTCCTTTAAAAGCTTCTGTTAAGGCAGGAATATCATTCAGGTTGGCTTCTTTCCATTCAATCTTACTGAATAAAAAGTCAATTTCATCAGCAGGAATATAATAGGAAAACACCTTCTTAACAGCCTGAAGATCGCTGTATTTTCTATGAATTGCCCGCACTTTGTTACCTGATTTCACTAATTCAAGCAACAAATGCGATCCTACTAAACCTGTTCCACCGGTTACTAAAATCATGGGGTAAATATAGCTATTTCAATTTAGGAAAAATCACAGTTATTGGTATCTTTACCGCTGTTTTAAGTGAGAAATCCCTTTTTACAAATAATTTTTTGGGTTTCTTGAGGAGCTATCCCTAAATTACTGAAATTCGATTTTTCCGGAACCATTTCTGAAAGAAAACTGATCCGGAACTTTTAAAATATAAATGAATATGAAAATGAATTTTGTTGAAGAAATTACCTGGCGTGGAATGTTGCATGACCTTATGCCCGGAACCGAAGAACATTTAATGGAAGAAATGCGATCTGCTTATGTTGGTTTTGATCCAACGGCAGATTCCCTGCATATTGGCAATTTGGTTCCTATTATGTTACTGGCACATTACCAGCGTTGCGGACATAAACCGGTTGCTTTGATTGGAGGAGCTACAGGAATGATAGGGGATCCTTCCGGGAAATCGAGCGAACGAAATTTACTTGATGAAGCTACCCTGCGCCATAATCAGGAATGTGTTCGTGAACAATTATCCCAATTTTTGGACTTCACATCAGGAGCCAAAAATCAAGCCTTGATGGTGAATAATTATGATTGGATGAAGGATTTCGGTTTTCTCGAATTTATCAGGGATGTGGGAAAACACATTACGGTAAATTATATGATGTCTAAGGATTCTGTTAAGAACAGATTATCTGGAGAGTCTACTGAGGGAATGTCCTTTACAGAGTTCACCTACCAATTGGTACAAGGTTATGATTTTGTTCATTTATATAAAACCTATAGGTGTACCCTTCAAATGGGCGGAAGTGACCAATGGGGCAATATAACCACCGGGACAGAGCTTATTAGAAGGATTGGAAATGGAAAGGGTTATGCGCTTACCTGCCCTTTGATTACCAAGAGCGATGGAAGTAAATTTGGAAAAAGTGAAAGCGGGAACATCTGGTTAGATTCTAACAGGACATCTCCTTATAAATTTTACCAATATTGGTTGAATTCCAGTGATGAGGATGCCGAAAAATATATTAAAATATTCACTTTTTTAGATAAGGAAACTATTCAGAAACTTATTTCCCAGCATAAAGAAGCTCCTCATATGCGTTTGCTTCAGAAGGCTTTGGCAAAAGAAGTAACTATTACGGTTCATAGCGAAGAGGAATATGAAAATGCCGTAAAAGCCTCTGAAGTTTTATTCGGAAAAAGTACGACAGGCGACTTAAAAAACCTGGATGAGGCCACATTGTTGGATGTATTTGAAGGCGTGCCACAAGCTGAAATTTCACGGACTGAAATAGAATCTGGATTAGACATGATTGCGGCCCTTTCAGCAAAAACAGATTTTCTGAAATCAAACGGGGAGGCGAGAAGATCCTTAAAAGAAAATGCGATCTCGGTGAATAAAGAGAAAGTTGGAGAGGATTATCAAATTACAACCTCCGATTTAATCAATAATAAATACATTATTTTAAATAAGGGAAAGCGCAACACCTATATTATAAGGGTTGTATAAATTACAAAACCCCTTTAAACAGATGTCTAAAGGGGTTTCAACTAACTAACTAACCAATCTAATATGAAAAACTTCATTTAGCTTATTGTAAACAAAAATCTAACCAAAAATTCTGCTTACATTGGATTTGTCGGCAGAAATTCAAATAATTACAATTTTAACGAAATGTTAACATTTATCCTTTCCTATTAGGTGAGTTCAAGAAATTTTGATAGCATAAAACGAATAAAGGAATCATCAATTTTACTGTTGAGACAAGGTGATCACTTTTTCAAATAAACTAAGCTGTTTTGCTTAATAACAGTTCATCTTATTCTTAAATTGATTGTCCGCAATTGGTGATAATAAAGTACAACTTCAAGCTGAACTCGTTTAAGCATCTCATTGACATCTGAAAATTAACGTATTATTGAGTGCGACCCTGAAAGAATCCAGATGGCTCGGGAGGGTGACAAGCCCATTATACTTTTAACTCTAAGTACTTCATACTTTAAGCACTTTAAATACTTGCTTTAATCTAAGTACTTCAGACTTTGGGAACTTTAAGTTTAAAATCGGATAGAATTTTATAAGATCAACAAATTACATCCGCGAATATCACTGGAATCAAACCGGCCCATAATTTCAATTGAGCCATCCGGATGCTTTTTTCCCAGATCCTGAGTTGCAATAAAAGCGCAGGAATACAGGTTTGCCAGGTCAATTACATTTATTCCTCCTGTTTTTCCGGGTGAGAGGTAGGCAAGAGCATCTTCCGGATCCCGAATCAGGATCTTCATCCATTTGGGATATTCAAAAATTCCACTTCCTTTTGAATATGCCTGTGAAAGCAGTTCGGTCATGCCATATTCACTATGGATCTTATCTACCCCAAAACCCTTTCTTAAAATTTGATGAAGCTCTTCCCGGATCATTTCTTTACGCCGGCCCTTCATTCCCCCGGTTTCCATAACAACCGTGTTTTTAAGCTTAAATTGATATAAATCTACCAAATCCAACAGGGCAAAGGAAACGCCAATTAACAAGACTTTTTTTTCGGCATTATTCAGGGCAATCAGCGTATTTTTTAATTCGGTTAAATTGTTTAAATAAAATCCGCTTTTCGGATGCCCGCTTTTTTCTATCAAATAATTGGCCATATAGATCAAGGAAGAGCCTTCACGTTCCAGATACGAAGGTAAAAGTGCCAGAACCACATAGTTTTTAATGTCACCGTAAAAGTGGAGAAAGGCATTTGTAAAACTGGCTTCATAAAGGGAAAGATCAGTCACGTAATGTTTGCTGGTTTCTATCCCCGTTGTTCCGCTGCTGGTAAAGGTTTTTTCAATTGTATTTTTTGAGGAAAGAATTTCATGGCTTTTAAAAAATTGAATAGGCAAAAAAGGGATTTTAGAGATCTCATTTACCTGCTTCGGAATTATTTTTAACAAATCACAAAATCTGCGGTAAACTGGATTATTGGAATATTGAAAATTAAAAACTTCCAATGAAACCTCTTTAAATTCTTCTTCCGAAGAAATTGAAAAAATCCTTTTGTGATCCATCTTAATTGTATTGAAACCGAAGAGTTTAAAGCTAAGAATAAAAAAAGCTTCTAATAATAGAAGCTGGAGCGGGTCTTATTTGTAAAAGGATCTACCTGACTATCAATTTTCTCGTGGCCTGATTAGTTCCTTCTTTGATCTTTAAAATATAAATTCCCGGAGTTAACTCGGAAACATCCAATTCTTTGCCTGTCATAAATGAAGAAAGCACTTGTTTTCCTAAAACATTGAAGACTTCCACCTCTTTTGAAGAATTATTATCGGAGGTAATATACACCTTTGTTCCGGTTACCGGGTTAGGGTAAATGGAAAGCCCTACTATAGGCTTTTCAGGAGAAAACGCAGGAGTTATTGTGTTTTGAGCTGTTAATGTATTGGATAACAACAGAAAACAAACCAGTAAAAAACCAATAAAATAATGTTGCTTCATGTTTTTTGGGTGTGGTTATTACAAATCTACAATAAATATTTCAAAAATAATACCAAATAATGAAACAGAAAGGAATAATTGACATTCAATTAAACTTTTGTTTTTTGATTGTAAAAAGAGGCAGTCTTTTTACAGACTGCCTCTTTCGGGTTTTTTAATGCTGCCGAATATTTTTATTTCTGCTTAAATCGCTATAAATACAAGAGATGAGCTAGTTACAACTCATCACTTTGCAAATTAAATAGCTTTCTTAGAAAACCTTGAAAGCCATTTTCAACCTAATTAAACCTTGTTTTTATAAACGCGCACTAATCCAATACCATGCAGAAACATCTACCTTGGTTCCTGTTTTGTAATTTCCGGATACTGCAGCTGCAGCCCCATCCAATACCACATTTGTTACCGGCCCACTATCTTTCATATCTAAGTTGGTCTCGTATCCTTCAATAAATACATTATTTAGTGTTGCTCCAGATTCTTTTTTGAACTGTAGAGATGTTCCACCAACTCTAGATATTGCTGTGAAGTTGATCATTTTCGGATTTTTATTTAAACCGTCTGCCTCTAAAGCTGTAGAGAATCCAGCTACATCATGATATACATAAGTATTTGTGATCGTTCCGCTCCAACCTTCAGTCCAGTCTACAGCATCATCTTCGTTGTTTTTCAAGTAAAGATTGGTTGCAGAAACAGTTCCTCCAAAGAATTCTACTCCGTCATCAGATCCGTTTATTACCGCTACATTTTCAATAACTGTTCCTGATCCAACCGAGTAAAATGAAACCCCGTTATATTGAGATTCAGCATTAATTTGTGCCCCGGTTCCAAGGATCACTAAGTTTTTAATGCTTCCAGAGCTGTCTGCATCGTCGTTACCACCGTAAATAAATCCACCTACTTCTGCAGTTGCATTTACACCTTCTGTTGTTGTTGCTTTTCCAACTAGAGTTAATCCTCCCCAGTCTCCTGGTTTTGCATCTTCAGAAGAAATTACAACTGGATTAGATGGTGTTCCCTGAATGTCTATTTTTCCTCCTTGTAGAACGGCGATGTAAACATCTGTACCACCATTTCTAGCGATGATCTTAGTTCCTGCCGGAATGGTTAATTTTCCACCATCTTTCACGATATAAGAAGAACTTAAAACATATACTACAGATGAGTTAAGTGTTACATTATCTGTAACTACACCTTGAAGAACCGTAGCATCTATAGTACTTCTGTTATTGATCCAACTAAAAATAGCAATGTCTACAGTAGTTACATCGGTATAAGATTTCCCCGGATCTGCAACTACATCTTCGATCAACACATTTGCAATTGATCCACTATCTTTCATGTCTACAGAAGTATCGTATCCTGTTAATGATAATCCTGAAATAGTAGCTCCAGATTCTTTTTTGAATTGTAATGCAGTTCCACCTTTAGAAGATACTGCAGTCAAGTTGATAAGCTTAGGGTTGTTGTTTAAACCATCTGCCTCTAATGCTGTAGAAAATCCTGCTTTAGTATGTAAAATGTAGGAGTTAGTAACAGTTCCGCTCCAACCTTCTGTCCAGTCGATAGCATCATCTTCGTTATTTTCTAAGTACATGTTCTTAACAGAAACAGTTCCTCCAAAAAACTCAACTCCATCATCTGCTCCATTAATTAAAGCGATGTTCTCTATAGTAGTTCCAGAACCAACAGAATATAAGGTTAACCCGTTGTATTGTGAATCTGCATTTATTTGCGCTCCGGCACCTTCAATGATCAGATATCTAATAGACCCGGAATCATCCTGGTCGTTATTTCCTCCGTAGATAAAACCACCAACTTCAGCAGTGGCATTTACACCTTCAGTAGTTTTAGCATCTCCTAAGATCACTAAACCTCCCCAGTCTCCCGGGCTTGAATCCGCAGAGGACATTCTCACTGGGCTAATTTCAGTTCCCTGAACATCAATTTGTGCTCCTTTTTTTATTACGATATAAACTTCCTGACCAACATTAGCTGTAATCATTGTTCCGGCTGGGATAGTCAATTTTACCCCTGGTTCTACACTAAAAGAACCTGTTAATTGGTAAGACACATTAGGATCTAAGGTTAAATTTGAAGTTAAATTTCCGTTTAATTCATTATCTGTAGATGTTACAACTGGTTCTCCGTTGTCGAAGCCATCATCATTACTACAACTTCCCAAGAAAAGAGAAGAAAGAAGTGTTACTAAAACTGCAATACTTTTAAAGGTTGTTTTCATGTTTTTAAATTTTAAATTTGATTTATTTATTGTTTTGATTTATTAAAAATTATAATTTAAGCCTAGGCTTAGGGTTGCCCCGCGGGTGTAAGATCTCACAGTCTTTGTGGTCTCAATTCCAGTGGTGCTTGGTCTAACATTTTGTGTTCTTTTTATTTCCGGATTGAATAAGTTCTTGCCTGAAAGTTTTACTCCCCAATGCTCTCCTATTTTTTTACTTAAAAGGGCATTAAGCGTTACAAAGCCTTTTTCGATGATAGCATCATTGTAAAAAGTTTCACTTTGAGTCTGAATTTCAGGAGCTCCTAAAGCATATATCTTGTCTGATGCGTAATTGGCGGTTACAGTAGCTAAAAATTCATTTGGAGAATTTGTTGAGAAATTAAGTGAACCATTGAAGATCCAATCTGAGGCTCCCTGAAGATCTGTTTCTGTGAGTCCTTTATATCTGAAGGTTTTCAGGAAGTTCCCTTGAGCGTCTCTTAGTTCTTTTAAGTCCTGTGAGTGCCAAATTCTTGAGGCATTAAGATTTAATCCAAGGTTAATGTCAGACTCGTCTTCTGCCTTTATAAGATCTAACTTGGTTTCTACTTCCAAGCCGTAGATCTGTGCTTTTTCTGCTGAATTAAAGAAAGAGTAAATCCCTGCAGAACCTCTGTCTTGCACCTTATTTATTGGATCTTCAATTTTTTTGTAGAAGCCTGTTAAGGATACTAACTGATTTGCAGTTGGAAAGAATTCCCATTTAACATCAAAATTGTAATTGGTAGAAGCTTCTAAATCAGGGTTTCCACGAGTAACTTGTCCTGTTGGAGATACATACTCAAAGGGAGCAATTTCCTTGAATTCCGGTAAGGTGATGGTTTTACTTGCAGCTACTCTAAAGTTGTTCTTATCGTTCGCGGCATATTTTAAGTTAAGACTGGGATACAGATTGTTGTAAGATTTATATGAAGCTCCAAATCTTCCGGGGATGTTTCCAACATCATATTTTACATTAAGGTCATCTTTTTGGTAACGTACCCCAAGATTAAAATTGAATTTTTGCCAATTGTAGTTGGCAGAAACAAATCCGGAAGCAGATTCCAATGTTGCCAAATATCTGTCTGGAGCTAAAACATTCAATGTTAATAATCCATTCTGAAGATTTTCTGAAGTGAATACTCCGGATAAGTTATCTATGGAAGTTGGATTAAGCGTGTTCAACGTGCTTTCTTCAATTCCTAGAAATTGAGATCCAAAATCTCTTTCTTTATTTCTGTAATTTGCACCGAAGCTTACTTTTAAACTTTTCTCTTCAGAATCTATTAATGTTAATTCATCCTTGATAAGTCCGTTGAATTCTTTGTCATTTATAATTTGAGCAGATTTTCTTTGTTGAAATCCACCTGTTCTTCCTAATTGGACAAAACCTTCATTAAAGTTCACTTCATTTCTAATTCTATTAGGCTCATCGGCATCTACGCGGTTATATCCCAGTGCCCAATTTAAATTGTTCTTAGAGTTAAGCTTATGCTCACCCGCCAATTGATTGATCCATAATCTGGTTTGCTTGGTGTTTTGATCTCTTATATACTGTGAAAGATCTTCTGCAGGTTCAGTTTCTTCATAAATTCTGGCCTCTCCATTTCGTCCACCTTCAAAAACCTCATCTGTCAATTTATTTATAAAGAGACTTGTGGCTTTTACTAGGTTAGAATCATTTATCTCATAAGAAGCATTTAATAGCCCTGTAGTATTTACAGATTTTGAGAAGGTTTCAGCATCTGTAATAGAGTCGTTTATAAAATTGGCTCTAAACTCACGAAATTCGCCTTGTCTGTGTTCAAAAGAAATCGCTTGAGACCCGGTGAATAACACTTTAAGCTTATCGCCAAATTTCTTTCCAGCTGTAAAAGAATACTCATAATTAAGAGGTAAAGAAGCTTCCTGAGTATTCCATGTTTGCTGTGTTAATGCTTCACGTGTACCTAGGTCTCTGGAGTAAAATCCAAAATTCACATTATCAGAGTTAGGGGAGATCTTAAAGTTGTCCCTAACACCACCACTAATGGCGTTCGTATTAAAGCCAACCTTTACACCAGCGTCTAATTCCTGAATTCCTAAAAGCTCTCTGGTACTAATATCTATTGTCCCGGAAGCCTGATCGGCAGAGTTTTGAGCTGCATAGGTCTTGCTAATGCTTACATTTTGAATAATATTTGTGGAGAACAGTTCAAGATCTATATTCTTACGCGCTACATCGTCTGATGGAATTGGTAATCCATTCATAGTAGAATTTAAATAACGATCTCCCAATCCTCTCACGAAAATATCTCCGCTTGCCTCGCTACTGCTTACTCCAGATATTTTGGTAGTAGCAGTAGCGGCATCAGACACCCCCATTTTGGCTAATTCTTGGGCGCCTATACTTTCTTTAATTTCTATTGCCTTTTTTTGTTCAATTAAAAGAGCAACTTGAGAATCTCTTCTTGCAACGGTTTTAATAACAACTTCATCCAATGAAGCAGCACTGGTTCCCATTGCAGTATTTATTTCGGTAACTTTTCCGGCAACCACTGTAACATTTGGAACTTCCAAAGTTTCATATCCTACAAAACTGTAGATCACGGTATAAGTTCCCGGGATGATATTTTCCAGGGAATATAGTCCGTCTATATCTGTGGTTGTGCCCAAAGAGGTTCCTTTAATTATTACATTGACAAAGGGCAGTGTTTCGCCGCTTATTTCCTTATCCATAAGCTTACCTGCAATTGTACCTTTAGTAGTTTCCTTAGCGTAGGAATTACTAACAAAAAATAGCGTTAACAGTAAAAAAATCTTCTTCATTATTTTGTTTTAATTCGATGGAACAAATAAACGATGAGAACTCTTGAAGTAGCTTAACTTAACTTTACGCTTATGTTAATGCAGGTCTTCCTAATGTTATGAAAATGTGTGTAGACTTGTAATTTAAATCAAACGTGTGGGTTTGTGATTTTTATCGAAATAGGGGAATCCCTTTAAAGATGTAGGGTAAAGGCATATTTATCTGTTTTCTATTGTTAAGTAAGTGTTACCAACCTCGTGGGGCGCAAAATTCTTCGATATTAATTTTATCTTTACATAGATTAATTTGAAGATTAAATAACCTAAAGCTCCATGAAGAAAAAAGATATTACGATCCTGTTAGTAGACGATGAACCGGATATATTAGAGATCGTGGGTTATAATCTTTCTGCAGAAGGATATCATGTTATTACTGCAGAGAACGGAGTGGAAGCCATAAAGATGGCTAAAAAGAAGAAACCGCAGTTGATCATCCTAGATGTAATGATGCCGGAAATGGATGGAATTGAAGCTTGTGAACAGCTCCGAAAGATTCCTGAATTAAGTGAAACGATGATCACCTTTTTGACTGCCAGGGGCGAAGATTATTCCCAAATGGCCGGTTTTGATGCAGGAGCTGATGATTATATCACAAAGCCGATCAAACCAAAAGTACTGGTGAGCAAGGTGAAATCTTTACTGCGCAGGTTTAAGGAGCATGAAGAAACCTCTACTATTGTGACTGTCGGAAACCTGATTATCAATAGAGAGGAGTATAAGATTATTAAAAATGAAGAGGAGATGATCCTGCCTCGCAAAGAGTTTGAATTGCTTTCATTACTCACTTCAAAACCCGGAAGAGTTTTCACCAGGGAGGAAATCCTGGACAGGGTTTGGGGAAATGAGGTTGTTGTTGGTGGAAGGACTATTGATGTACATATTAGGAAACTTCGTGAAAAAATTGGCGATGACAGTTTTTCAACCGTAAAAGGTGTAGGATATAAATTTGTTGTTAATGGCAAATAAATTTAAACGATCTTATAAATTCGCAATAAAAACATCGTTTTTTATTACGGCTTTTTCAACGCTATTGGTGAGCGGTTTTTTCTATCTTGCCGGAATTTTTCAGATTGCTCCCATAATTGGTTTCTTCCTGGCCGCTTATTTATTTTCTTTTTTCATTATTCAATATAGGGTAGAGCATTTTATCTATAAACGTGTCAAGCATATTTATGATAATGTAACGCTTCTGGATGCAACCACATTAAATCCAGGCCCAATTACTACAGATATGGTAACATTGACCCAAGAAGTGGAAAAATTTGCCCGGGATAAGAAACTGGAAATAGAAACATTAAAGATCAGGGAAAATTATAGGAAGGAATTCATGGGAAATGTTTCCCACGAATTAAAAACCCCGCTTTTTACCGTTCAGGGATATATACTTACCCTTTTGGATGGAGCGATGAAGGACAAATCGGTGCGAAAAAAATATCTGCTGCGCGCCAGTAAAGGAGTGGAAAGGCTTATTTACATCGTGAAAGATCTGGATATGATCACCAAGTTGGAAACAGGGGATCTTCAGTTGCATCGTGAGAATTTCAATATTGTGGAACTGGTCCAAAATTCTTTCGATTTGCTAGAAATGAAAGCCGCCAAAAAAAGTATAACCCTCACTTTTGATATTGAATATAAGGAACCTGTTTGGGTATATGCCGATAAGGAAAGAATTCAACAAGTGATCACCAATTTGGCGGTAAATTCCATTAAATATGGTAAAAAAGGTGGGACAACTGAAATAAGCATTGAAAATTTCATTAAAAACAAAGTAATTGTAAGGGTTACAGATAATGGTGAAGGGATAGAAAAAGCAAATATCCCAAGATTATTTGAACGATTTTACCGGGTAGATAAAAGCGGTTCCAGGAAAGAAGGCGGCTCCGGGTTGGGTTTGTCTATCGTAAAGCATATTATTGAAGCGCACAACGAGAAAATTTATATGGAGAGCGTTTTTGGGGTGGGAAGTGAGTTTTCATTTACCCTTGAAAAGAGCAAAAATTCCACTAAGATCGGTTCCGGTGGTAAAACCGGTTAAGCCTTTGTAATTTGCCGCTTCTTTAAGTTTTTGAGCCCTAAATTTTTTTTGGGAACAGCTTGCTAAAATCTTTAATTTTTTTAAACGGCTGGCTAAATATTCTTGTTCATACTGCCCGGGAGTGGGAATTAAAAAAGCCTGTTTTTCCAGTTTTGCCAAATCCATCAAGCTGGTATAACCGGAACGGCAAATCACCAAATCACTGCTGTTTAGGGCTCTTTCCAGATCATCAGTCTGTAAAAAATTGTAAATTGAAAAATTATCTTTTTTTTCAAAAACCTGTTTTTTCTCAATAACACCTCT
>Ga0209414_1000730_pt1 | contig 16073 bp, 14 predicted proteins | sample LakVidmifraction_4_FD_181154 | JGI IMG/M metagenome (GOLD analysis project Ga0209414, IMG submission 181154) | Hypersaline microbial communities from Lake Vida, Antarctica - Brine Hole Two &gt;0.2 micron (SPAdes) (version 2) | ecosystem: Environmental > Aquatic > Non-marine Saline and Alkaline >... | reverse complement strand
CGGTTCTTTTGGCGACTAACGTACCATCTTCATCCCAACGTCTTAATGTCGATTGAGCAACCCCAAAATGCTTGGCCGCCTCCCCAATACTAACCAGTTTTCCCATAACCCTATCTCTTTATTGTTTTTTAATTTACTTATTATAGATATAAATGATTAGAATTGGTTATATTTTAGGTAACTGTTCGTAACCCTGTTGCTTTGTTTGAATATCTTTGGCTAGTTTGTAGCATTCTTCGATATGGTCAAAGGCGATTTTCTTAAAGATCATATAACCCATGGTAGCGGCGACCAATTGTCCACCAAGTGGAATAAACTTAGTGACTTGCTTAGCAGCAATACGGCCACCGAAGCCCTGAACCGTCTTTTTGACAATACCACGTGTTGCCATGAGGCCCGCAAAATCGACCGTACGATCTTTTAAAGCGCCCCAATGAATAGCGCGTGACTCTAAGTCTACTGCGGATTTACGATCTTCAATCAGCCCAAAGCGTTCACTGATGTCAGGTAGCAGTTGGGTTAACATGCCAGCATCTATGGCTACATCAAAGAAGGGCACAGGGACGATGGCCACACCTGCAGAGAACTTGGCACGTTTTTTGACCATTGCCTTACATTCTTTTTTAACTTGATCAAGATTTAGATTCGAGTCAATCGTATTTGGGATTTTTTCGGCTTTTGGAGTGGTTTTCATAGCGTCTTCCTTATAAAGTGATTATATAGTAAATAAATCTCAAGTATTACAGTTAGTTATCATTTTATGGGTTTATGAGCACGATACAATTATAGCTTTGTATCAAAATACAAAGAAGGGCTGTATCTATGCAAGGTTTTTGCAAATTATAAGTGGGATAGAGGAATGAGTCGGCTTAATAATGGTGCTGTGAAATAAAAAAGAGCCAATGGCCTTTTATAATAAACTAATCTGCTATAAATTAGCATTGTGGCCGCCTACCAAAGCCAGTAGAATACGGACATGCTAAATTTAACCCCCCGTTATACCGGCACTCGCATTGACGAGCTGCCCATCGCGCTGCAATCACTTGCAGCTCAATCTCTGACCCTTGCTAAGCTTTATGCAGGTCGCGGTATCCTTGAGTCTGATGAGCTTGAAACTCAGTTATCCGGTTTACTGCCTGCTGAGATGCTGCATGGTGTCACCGAAGCCGTGTGCTTATTGGATGTGGCCATTGATGAGGGTCAGCGTATTCTTATCGTTGGCGACTTTGACTGTGATGGTGCGACCAGTACCGCGCTGATGATGCGTGCCTTGACCGCGATGGGTGCAGTGGTCGATTTTCTGGTACCAGATCGTTTTAAATATGGTTATGGTTTGACGCCTGAGATTGTAGAGTTAGGCATTGAGACCTATCAGCCGCAGGTCATTGTCACCGTAGATAATGGTATCTCAAGCCATGAAGGCGTGGCACGCGCGCAGGCCGATGGCATCACGGTCATTATTACCGATCACCATTTAACCACCAAACCGGTACCGCCTGCTGAAGCAGTAGTCAATCCCAATCAACAAGACTGTAATTTTATCAGTAAGGCTTTGGTCGGGGTAGGCGTGGCTTTTTATGTACTCGGACGCTTGGCAAAATTGCGTCGCGAAGCGGGCAAGTCTACTGTGCAAGTGAGTCAATATTTAGACTTAGTGGCACTTGGAACGATTGCTGATGTTGGTATACTGGATAAAAACAATCGTATTTTAGTCCATCATGGGCTAACCGCTATCCGTCAAGGTCGATGCTGTATGGGTATCTTGGCACTCCTTGAACAAGCAGGTCGTGACCCGAAGCAATTGCAGGCGCAGGATTTTGGCTTTGTATTAGGGCCAAGGATTAATGCCGCTGGACGTATGGACAATATGCGTGTGGGTATCGAATGTTTACTGACCGAAGATTGGTCTACCGCTCAGCGTTTAGCACAGGAGCTTGAGCAGCTAAATCGCGAGCGCCGTCGGGTCGAAGGTGACATGCGATCCCAGGCTGATAGCATTGTGGAAACCTTAAATGCTAATAGTGGGCTTATTGATAATAGCGAGGACAGCACCGAAGACGCTACTGATCACACTATTAATAATGATGACATTATCCCTCACAAAGTAGCGGATCAAAAAACGTTTGATGGTGACAAAAATAATAGCAATCGCAGCATTATTTTATATCGAGATGATTGGCATCAAGGGGTCATCGGTATTGTGGCGGGACGCTTAAAAGAAAGCCATTATCGTCCTAGCATTGTCTTTGCACCAGCAGATACGCAGCGCGTAGGTAAGGACGACGCGATTAAAGGTTCAGCGCGTTCGATTGCAGGCGTGCATATACGTGATGCTATCGAGCAAGTAGCAGAGCAGAACCCCAATCTAATCAGCCACTTTGGTGGTCATGCAATGGCGGCAGGCTTGACCCTTAAGCGTGGTAATTTTGATGCTTTTGTTAGTGCCTTTGATGACGTCATGGCGCAGCTTGACGACGAAGTTTTTGCAGAGCAGAAGTTCACCGACGGGTCATTACAGGCCGTAGACTTTAGCTTATGGTTTGTCGATACATTAGCCGAAGCCAGCATTTGGGGTCATGGTTTTGCGCCGCCCATATTCGATGGCGTGTTTGAAGTACTCAGCTTTAAAATATTAAAAGACAAACATCTTAAGTTATCACTGCGCTATCCCGATGTACAATATCCAATTGACGCTATTTATTTTAACTTTGATAGTAGTGCGTGGGATTACCGGGCTGAAAAGGTGCACTTATTGTTTGAGCTCGATATTAATGAGTGGAATGGTAAAAAAAGCTTACAGCTGATGGTTAAAGATTTGGCTGTTATTGATGCGTAAAGCGTCGTGACTTTCGAAATATCGTATCTTGCTATTACAACCTGCTATGCTAAGTTAGCAAGTTATGATCGATGTACTGTTCATGTGGTCTCTGTGGCGTTTGGCTTAATTGATGACGCCCCCTAGCAAAATTTGCTACTATATATCTTTTAGATTTTATGATTTAGGTGATTGGATTATGGCCAAAAATGCCCTACAGGCTCAACTTTTAAAAGCTGGATTGGTTGATAGCAAAAAAGCCAAGCAAATAAGCAAACAGTCTCAGCATGCCAAGCGTACTGGCGATTCATCAGATGTTGAAGTTAAAAAAGCGGTGGCAGAAGCTCAAGAAAAAAAACTAGAAAAGGATCAAAAGCTTAATCAAGAAAGACAACAGGTTTTAGAGCAGAAGATGCTAAAAGCTAATATTATTCAAATGATTAAGCAGCATCAGATTACTGATATACAAGGTGATGTCAGCTATCAGTTTGTTGATTACTCTAAAGTGAAAAAAATTAACATTACCCAAAAATTATATGATCAAATAGTGGCGGGCCATGTGGCTATTGCGCGATTAGAAGAAAACCATGACCTAAGTTATGCTCTGCTCCCTCGTCCCTTAGCAGATCGTATAGATGCAAAATTGGAAGGTTTTATGGTTGTGTCTAACGATACAGCAGATGTTGAGCTGGCGACTGATGATCCTTATGCGGCCTATGTGATTCCAGATGATTTAATGTGGTAGTGATTGTTTTTTAAGAGAATGATTTTAAAGGTGATGGTTTTTGCTTTTGTTTTATTAACCTAGGGGCTACCCACGTAAACCATCCCTTAAAACGGATGGTTTTTCATTAGTCCAATATCTGGAAATTTCCAATCATAACGGATTGCCAGCATACGCAAGGTAAAGATAGTGCTCATGGCGGAGATATCTGCGACCCACTCAATCACACCAAATGCGTGCATAACGAAGTAGAGCACGCCACCAGCTAAAGCCGCGGTGATATAAATCTCTTGTTGAAGCACGAGCGGAATCTCGTTACAGATCATATCGCGGATGATACCGCCGACAATGATGGTAATCACCCCAAGCAATAGCGCCACGGGGATGTTTGCGCCCATACTGTTGGCAACCTTGATACCGATCAAGGTAAAAGCTGACAATCCAATGGTATCGGATAGCTTGAGGAATTTATCGACGCGCCTTGAGTTGGGATAAAAGAATATCTGCATCACTAGTGAAGATATGGTGATGACCGTAAGGTAGCTCATATCTACCATCCAAAATAGCGGATGACGATCCAAAATGACATCGCGCACGGTGCCACCGCCAATAGCCGTGACTATTGACACCAGTAAGCAACCAAACACATCAAAGTTTTTGTACTTGGCTAGTATCGTGCCTGAGATACTACAAGCCACAATACCAATCATGTCAAATAGATATAGCAAAGAGCGCGGGTCAAAAGTGGTGATCAGCGCAGCAGGATCCAAGGTGTTCAATGCGATAGCCAGCATGTGTAAGTCTCGCTAAAATATTTAATTATTGTCAAATCGTAACGTGTTGCTTTGTCTTTATTTCATTTGGCAAGGAGTACCAACTGCTTATTTAACCAAGTGGATAGAGGGTAGATGCCAATCAAATCTGAGCGCCAACATACGAACCGCAAAGATGACGCTCAGCATAATAAATTTATTGATTCCGGGATTAACACCGCAGTAATCAAGTAGCAAATAAGTCACTGATCCTGCAACGCTCGCACTAATATAAATCTCGCGCTGCAGCACGAGCGGTATCTCATTACAGATAATATCGCGTAGTAATCCGCCGATAATAGCAGTCCATACGCCCATCATAACGGCAATCAGGGGTGACATATCTTGCGTTAAAGCGATTTTAAAGCCAATGACACTAAATGATGCTAGACCTATAGCATCAAAGAGTTTAAGCACGTTATCAATCTTATGATAAAGATGAAAAAATACTTGTAAGATAAGGGAGGTAACTGTGATGACAATCACATAATTGAGATCTGTCATCCAGAATAGAGGATGTCGATCTAGTGCCATATCACGTAGCGTGCCACCGCCAATTGCATTGACCATTGCTACTAAGATACAGCCTGAAATATCGAAGCCTTTGTGCTGCGCAAGCAACGTGCCAGCTATAGCGCAGGCAATGACCCCAACCATATCCAATAAGTACAGCAAGATATCGGGGAAAATAAAAGTATGGACCATCGTTATTTCCCTAAATGTTGCTCAACATAAAATTTGCTTATCATAGTGATTGTCTATCTATAGTCAATGCTAAATAAAAGTGATACGTAGATAAATGCGTGCAACTGGTAAAATTTTCTAGCGTGCTGTGCGCTGTCGCCAGACAGAGGCTGCAAAGATTTCTACCAGCCACACTGTCTCTGTTCTAAAGTGTACCGACTATATTAGCTATTAAATTGATTTTAGCCGTCTTTTGCAAACAGGATCAACCCCAGCATAATAAGACCAATACCGATCAGACCCATGGTCGAGGGCAGAGCGTTATTGAGCAGTAATATACCGCCAACCAAGGCAAAGATAACCTCACTGGCTTGGGTAGAGTCAACACCGGCAACTTCGCTGGAGGTCACGGCTCTCTCGCGCGCATATAAAAAGATGCTGGTCGCTCCAACTCCTGCTAATAAAGCCACGAGCGAGGTATTGAACACCTGTGAGGTACTGGGTAATTCAGGACGCACTATAATGCCTAAAAACAGCCAAAACGGCAAACTGCCAAGAGTCATTAACCATACTTTATTAAACGCATTTTGTAAGAGGTCAGTCTCAATAGCCGGGATGCGGGCAATTAGTTTTTGGAGCATGGACTTGGGCTGAGTTTGGGCCGTGTGTCCTGCCTTTAAAGCGCTACTTTCGCTCGCAGTATTATTGACGTCAATAGATAAAGTGGGCGCTTCAGTGACGAGTTGCTGCGTATTTTCGTCAAAGTCGTTTTGATGTGTGTGGTTTTGATTAACATTGCCTTCGCGTAGTTTACGCAACTCGGCGGTATGCTTTCGGGAGTTGTAAGACACTTGCCAGACCAGCTGATTGCCAATGGGATAGCTAAAAGCTGCTACTAGAGCCGGTAGCGCGCCGTAGAGCAGCATATCTGTCATTGAAGCGGAGGAAGTCATATCTGCCACATCGGAGGCACGTAGACCTTCGCTGACGTTTACTAATACCACACCAAGAAATACCAATAGCGCGTAAATAATGAATTTTTTATCAAATCGCTGTCCAAAGGCTAGCAGTACCAATAAGCTAGTCACCACGGTAAACATAAAGGTGGCTGCTACTACCCAGCCAGCAACGTGGTCGCCAGCATAGCAAATGCCGGTATAAAACACCCCAAAGCCAATACTACCGGTAATACACCAAAAGCCCCAATGCTCACGGAAGATAGCGGTCAATTCCTTGATGCGACCAAATCCATGCTGCATGGTGATAATCACCGTAATCATCAGCCACATAAAAATATAACGTAAGCTGGCTGACCAAAACCAATCGCCACCTGCAGAACTCATCACCTCGTTTAGGATAAACGTTGAGCTAAATAGTGCACCGGCCAATAAGCCCAATAAAATTAGTTTGACCATCCCTGTGTCCTTGCCGTTTTTTGTCTTTGAATTAACTTTGGTTGTTCGGCTCAGGCTATTATTTTAATTATTTACCCTTAGCATCTGCCCAAATAATTTTATGCAATTGCAACTGAAAGCGCACCGGTAGGGCATCGGCTAACATCCATTCAGCCAGCTCGCGCGCTAATAGCGGTACATCGGGACTGTTATTATTTAAAGCATCATCTTTCGCTACATTGAACATCGGTGAAAACCAAACGGTACCAACCAGCTTATCTAACTGGTGTTCGATAAATTTGGCCTTGGCCCAGTCGTAATCTTCGCGGTTCATAATGACAAACTTAAGCTGATCGTGCTGAGTAAGATAATCAAGGTTGGACCATAGGTTTTTATCTACCTCTCCTGAGCTTGGCGTTTTAAGATCCATCACTTTGCTGACTGCTGGCGGGACATTTTGTATTGAAAGCGCGCCTGCGGTCTCTAAAGAGATTTCATAATCCTCGGCAAGCAAACGTTTGATCAGCTCAATCGCATTTGGCTGTGCTAAAGGCTCACCACCGGTCAGACAAATCCGCTTGCACGGATAGCTTTGGATAGTTGCTATGATGGTCTCTAACGATTGACGTTCGCCGCCACTAAAAGCATATTCAGTATCACAATACACACAGCGAAGTGGACAGCCAGTCAGGCGCACAAATATGGTCGGCAAACCTGAAGTCAATGCCTCACCTTGCAAGGAATAAAAAACCTCAGTAATTCGTAACCCAGCTTCAGGGTCAGTAACAGGGATAGCAGGGCTGCGTAGCAATAGCTCAGTCATAACGTTTTCAAATAAGATAGGGTGTCGATACCACGTTCAAGCTTGCCAATTAACAATAGCAGCAAGCGTACTAAACACGGTCGTCAGACAAAAGAAAAATAACACACACTGCGACCTGACCGAGTGAAAAACTCTAGGCCAATAGTATGTAAGGTTGGGTACTGCTCATTTGGGTATAGTTGATTAAAATAAAAGGAATACTCTTGTAGCAACGTGTTACTGGTATAAACTTATATTGCCTGCTGTTCACAAGCGTGACAGAGACTGCAAAAAATTCATTCCAGTAGTTCATTCGCATTGTGTCGTTTTTAAATTGGATTAACTATATGACTGGGTGATAGGCCAGTTTATTAATAGATGATTAATAATTGCTTAGCAAAGACTCATTAGAAACAACCATTAAAAAGCACCATTAAAAAAGCCACCATAGTTGCAATAGCGGATAATAATTTTTAATAGGGTTGTATTTCAAGATGAATTATAACGTAAGACGGGGTGTTAAGCTGTAAAAAAAACGCTGAAGTTCACCCTCAGCATCTCATTTTTAATTAATACCGTTATCGCGATTATCTATAAGGAGTAATCACTTATTCGCTAAATAATTAGTCTAAACGTAATAGCTCATTTACTGCAGTTTTGGCGCGCGTTTGGGCATCGACCTTTTTCACAATAATAGCAGCGTATAAGCTGTGCGTACCGTCTTCTGAAGGTAATGAGCCTGGTACAACTACTGATCCGGCTGGCACGCGACCACGATGGATCTCACCAGTTTCGCGGTCATAAATACGCGTTGATTGACCGATATAGACGCCCATAGAGATGACTGCGCCTTCTTCTACGATCACGCCTTCGACGATCTCAGAGCGCGCCCCGATGAAGCAGTTGTCTTCAATAATAGTAGGATTGGCTTGCAATGGCTCTAAGACACCGCCGATACCAACGCCCCCTGATAGATGCACGTTTTTGCCAATTTGGGCACATGAACCAACGGTTGCCCATGTATCTACCATGGCACCTTGATCAACGTAAGCACCAATATTGACATAAGACGGCATTAAGACGGCACCCGGTGCAATATATGAGCCTTTACGGGCGATAGCAGGTGGTACAACACGAACGCCTGCTTCTTTAAACTGTGCTTCGCTCCAATCAGCAAATTTAGTCGGTACTTTGTCATAAAACTGTACGTGTTCGCCAGCTGACATAACGTAATTGTCATTGAGACGAAAAGACAATAAAACGGCTTTTTTTGCCCACTGATTGACAACCCATTCACCGTCCTTTTTTTCCGCAACGCGCAGGCTACCGTTATCAAGTTGCTCAAGCACTTGCTCAATCGCATCACGCACGTCTTGTGGCATATTGGCTGGGCTATAATTGTTACGATTTTCAAAGGCTTGTTCGATAGTTTGTTGTAATGACATAAAAATTCCTAAAAGCTCATAGGTGAAGGTAAGTAAAAATGGGGTTGATAGCAAAATGAATAGTGCTGCTTAAACTAAAAACGCTGCTCGCCGTATTGTCGCTAATTTAGCCGATTTTAGCAAACCATGTAATGACTCATCAGCACTATGATTGTTTCAAGTGTTAGACATTAAGTACTTGAGGTGCGTATCCAGTCCAAAATATCCTGATAGACCAGACTGTTGTGCTCCTCATGCAAGGGCTCATGGCGCATGTTGGGATAGAGTTGTACCGTCACCTTGGTAAATTTTTGTTTCGTTAAGCGGTTGACGACATTTTGAATCCCTTTACCCCTATCGCCTATTGGATCATTTTTACCACTCACAAACAGCATCGGAAAGTCTTTGTTGATAGTCGTCGCCCAGCCCTTATTAAGTCCAGTTTGCATCAGGGTAAACAACGTCATAAAACCGTTATTAGTAAATTCAAAGCCCGCTAATGGGTCGGCCTCATAAGCCTCAATATTAGCAGGATTTTCGCTGATCCAGGCAAACTGGGAGGAGGATATACGATTATCAAGCTTACTATTGAGCATTTTATTCATCACAGTAGCAAGCAGGGTATTTTGCTTTTTAGGCGCCGCTTTTGCTAAGAACTTATTCAGTGGCAGCAGGACTTTGACTAAGGGATTGGCATCTGCTGTGCCCATAAGAATAGCACCTGTGTAGTCTTGAGCATGATGCTTGAGTACCGTACGTACAATGAAGGAACCCATGGAATGACCCATAATAAAGTGTGGCACATCAGGATGACGTGTCTTCAAGCTATCTGCCATGATAATCACGTCTTTTAATAGAGACTGTACTGGATGTTGATTACCAAAGAACCCCAGCTCATCCGGTGTTTTAATCGTCTGTCCGTGTCCGAGCTGATCATAGGTGGCCACTGCGATGCCATTGTCAGCTAAAAACTGCGCAAAGTCAGCATATCGACCGCTGTGCTCCGACATTCCATGGACAATGAGCAAGGTGGCTTTCACATTATTAGGCACAGCCTTTGCCTCTTTTGGCTCAAAAAACTGGTGATGTAGATAATGTGTTTGGTCAGAAGAAGTAATGGAGTTAGCGGTACTCATAAGCGGTTCCTTAAATGGGTAAAAGTTTAAAAATGGACAGCCTGTTATATATTGTGAGATTTATTTAAAATAAAGCCGCCATCAGATAAGTCGCGGTTGCACCCAATCTAACCACAAAGCTTTATGGGGTCAATGTTATTTGCTGATTTATATTATTTTTGAATTATTGTCATCGTACAACAGTCACACCTCAAATTCTTTTAACTTATGTTTTAATTTCGATTAAGCTTGTGCCTTTATCTACCCACTCCGTTGTATTATTAGAATATATCACTAAATAATAGAGCTAATTTTTGAAATGACTATGAAACCCTTGTCTATGTTAGAAGTGCCTATAAAGTTAGAAGTGCCTGTAAAAAAATTGTTATTAGTGGGCGCAGGTCATGCTCATATTGGGCTGTTGCGTCGGCTCCGCACCGAGCACTTAGCGGACGCTGCTACTATGAATGTTGAAGTTACTCTAATCACCGAACAGCCGCAGTCTATCTATTCTGGGATGTTACCCGGCTGGATGGCTGGACATTATCATCTTGATGACATCAGTATTGATATTAAGCCGCTATGCTTGCAAGCAGGTGTTCGCCTCATTCAGCGTCCGATAGTTAAGGTAGATGCTGAATCGCGCAGAGTAATCACTGCTAACGATGCGTATTTTGACTACGATGTACTGTCGCTAAATACTGGTGCAGATACCGATATGCACTGGTTAAATGAAGCGGCGACAGCTAAAGCCATACCCAACACCAATATCAGCACCAATACCAGCAATGCTACTACCGCCGCCGTTATTGCTATTAGACCGCTATCAGTATTTATAGATCGTTGGCAGGCAATTCTCCTAGATGCTCAACAATCATCAAATTATCGACTGGCTATCGTTGGGGCTGGGGCGGCCGCGACCGAATTGGTTATGGCAGCGCAAGTCGCATTAAAGAGAATTAATCCCAAGCACCAAGTATATCTGGTCTGTGGTGAGAATTTGTTGTCTGGATTCCATCAGCGCTTCAATCGTCGTGTTATCAGTCAGCTCAAGCGCCACGGTATTACCATGATTCATGCGCGAGCGACAGGGTATAGCGCAGGTCAACTGCTTACCTTACGTGGTTCATCGCAAGAGTCATTACCGATGGATACGGTTATTGCTGCTACAGGAGTCACGGGTGCAGCATGGACAGAGTGCACTGATTTAGAAACGGTAGATAATGGATTTGTAGCCGTTAATGCCACCCAGCAAAGTGTCTCTCATCCCAATGTATTTGCAGTGGGTGATGTGGCAACGCGAGTAGATCAGAATGTTGCGCATTCAGGGGTTCATGCGGTACATGGTGGGACTGTAGTGGCAGATAATTTACTATCGTATCTAGCAGAAGAATCAGTGCCAAGTAATTCAATGCTAAGTGATTCAGTGCCAAGTAAGTCACTGATAAGTAAATCACTAAAAAAATATCAGCCCAGAACGCGCACCTTATACTTATTGTCCTGCGGCGACAGGTATGCCATTGCCAGTTGGGGCAGAATTAGCTTGCAGGGTCGTTGGCTGTGGTATTTAAAACGCTACATCGACGAGGGTTTTGTAAAATCGCATCAAGGGTAATGCCAGTTAAAATCTTGCTAATAGCAGTATTCTCAATAGAGACAATGCAAATATCAAAGCCAGTGCTAATATGGAATAACGAACCAAAATGCGATTATTAACTACAACAATGTATACATAATAAGGTAGTATTGATTAGTTAGACTTTAAACTAACAGTGCATTTACAACGTCACATTTAATGATACTCAGAATATAAAGGGCAGCGCATGAAAAAAGTATTGATTGTCCTTGCTATTGCACTGGCCATCGCTGGATTTTTCTTTTTTGGATTGAATGATTTATTGACCCTCGAAGGGATTCAAGCACGCTTAAGTCAGTTCTACCAATGGCGTGATGACGCGCCACTGCTAGTGGGCGGGGTATTTTTCTTAACGTACGTGGTCATCGCTGCATTCTCCTTGCCAGGAGCCACATTAATGACCCTGCTGGCAGGAGCATTGTTCGGCCTATGGTGGGGTCTGCTGCTGGTTTCCTTTGCGTCCAGTATTGGGGCGTTGTTTGCTTTTCTCGCTGCGCGTTATCTACTTCGCGAGAGCTTGCAAAATAAATTCGCCAGTAAGTTAAAAAATATCAATCAAGGTATGGAAAAAGACGGTGGATTTTATTTATTCACCCTGCGTCTGCTACCGTTATTTCCGTTCTTTATTGTTAATATATTAATGGGTCTAACTACGATTAAGGTGTGGACGTATTATTGGGTCAGCCAAATCGGGATGCTGGCAGGTACTTTTGTGTATGTCAATTCTGGCGTGCAACTGGCGCAAATTGACAGTCTAAAAGATATTATCTCACCGGCGCTGCTGGGCTCGTTTGCTTTGTTAGCCGTATTTCCACTTATCGCTAAAAAAATCCTCGACTGGTACAAAGGGCGTCAGGTCTATAAGGATTGGAATAAGCCATCTTCCTTTGATCGCAATATGGTAGTGATTGGCGCGGGCGCAGCGGGTCTAGTCTCGTCTTATATTGCAGCCGCTGTCAAAGCAAAAGTCACCTTAGTAGAAGTCCATAAAATGGGCGGCGATTGTCTCAACTATGGCTGTGTACCCAGTAAAGCACTGATAAAAAGTGCCAAAGTTGCTCATGATATGCGTCATGCTAACGATTATGGTTTGCAAAACGTAGACGTCAACTATGATTTTAGATCTGTCATGGCGCGGATTCATCATATTATTGCTACGATTGAGCCACATGATAGCGTTGAGCGTTATACAGATCTCGGCGTCGATGTTATCAAGGGCTATGCCACTATCATTGATCCATGGACCGTTGAGATTGTTGATGAGGCTGGAAGGAAACAACGTCTGACCACACGCAATATTATCATTGCGGCGGGCAGTAGGCCATTTATACCGCCGATAGCAGGACTTGAGACCGTTGATTATCTGACCAGTGATACCCTGTGGGAGGCACTTAGTAAACAACAAGCACCGCCTAAGCGCTTGGTCATAATTGGCGGCGGACCAATAGGTTGCGAGCTGTCGCAAGCCTTTGCTCGTCTAGGGTCTAACGTATTTCAAGTAGAGCGTGGCTCACGTCTGCTAAAAAAAGAAGATCAAGAGGTCTCAGACTATACCAAAACTTGTCTAGAAATAAATGGCGTGCAAGTAATGCTCGAGCATGATGCGGTGCGCTGTGAACGTATAGAAGGCAGTCAACGCATAATAGTAGCGTATGAAGGCACTGAAACTGTGCTTGAATTTGACGCCTTGATTATCGCTGTCGGCCGCCAAGCGCGCTTATCAGGCTATGGTCTTGAGAATTTAGGTATTGATAGCGAAAATACAGTCGTAACTAACGATTATCTTGAGACTAAATTTCCTAATATTTTGGCCGCAGGTGATGTTGCTGGTCCCTATCAATTCACTCATGTCGCCGCCCATCAGGCTTGGTATGCTGCTGTCAACGCCTTGTTTGGCACCTTTAAAAAGTTCAAGGTTGATTATAGAGTGATACCTTGGGTCACTTTTATTGACCCTGAGGTTGCCCGTGTGGGTATCAACGAACAAGAAGCCCACGAACAAGGGATTAAATTTGAAGTGACGAGCTATGATATTGCTGAGCTTGATCGAGCAATTACTGACAGCCAAACCACAGGGTGGGTCAAAGTGCTGACGGTGCCCAAAAAAGACAAAATATTGGGCGTGACTATCGTGGGCAATCACGCCGGAGAATTACTTGCTGAATACGTACTCGCCATGAAACACGGTCTTGGACTGAATAAAATTCTAGGTACCATACATACTTATCCAACCATGAGTGAGGCCAATAAAGCCGCTGCGGGCGAGTGGAAACGTGCTCATGCCCCGCAAACCTTATTAAAATGGGTAGAAAAATACCACTGTTTTAGACGGAGCTAACCCGATGTCAGTATTTAACTTTTCGATGTTAAAACCTCTTATCGCAGTAGCTATGCTACTGCCTAGTGTCGCAGTCTATGCAGACTTTAGCCACCAAAGTTGGGATAGCTTGTTAGATCAGCACGTTACTATGATCAATGGCGGTAAAGCGTCAGTGGTTGATTATGCGGGCATGCAAGCAGATAAATCGCAGCTAACAAGTTATCTTAACGCCACTAGTAAGGTGAGTCAGTCTGAATTTGATCGCTGGAATAAAAACGAACAATTAGCGTTTTTGATCAATGTCTACAATGCCCGCACGGTGGAATTAGTCCTGACCAAGTATCCGAATATCAAGTCAATCAAAGACATCGGGTCGCTGTTTAGCTCGCCATGGAAGCAAGATTTCATTCCACTTTTGGGCAAAACCCGCTCGCTGGATGACGTTGAGCACAATCTGATTCGTGGCTCAAAGCGCTACAACGACCCACGCATTCATTTTGCAGTCAACTGCGCGAGTATTGGCTGTCCGGCGCTACAAGATGATGCCTTTACGGGCAAGCGTTTGGACCGCCAGTTAGAACAGGTCACTGCCAAATTCCTAGCGGATGGCAGTCGCAACCGTATCAAAGGCAACACGCTTGAAGTGTCGCCCATTTTTAAATGGTACAAAGAAGACTTTGCCGCCAACTGGCGCGGCAGTAATAACTTAGAAGGTTTTTTGGGACGTTATAGCCAATCATTGGGATTAAATAAAACCCAAGCCGCAGCGTTGAAACAAGGCAAGATAGATATTAGCTATACCGATTATGACTGGCGCCTAAATAAAAAATGAGGGTAATGTGAGCTATCCGTTAATTCTATTTGTGAGCAAAAAATATACGTCAGTACACTCATGATTAAAAGAGCAATGAGAGTGCTTGCAACGCCTTTGACCCAAGCAGTAGCTTTAGCTCGTAGCGTTAAAACAGTGCTACGAGTTGCTCGAGCATTGTTAAGCGAGGATAAGCCAAGCGGATATAAACCCAGCAACGACAATAAATCAAAGCAGACGTCAGCTCATACGGTACCGCCTAAACCGATTGCCGTCTCTATTGTCATCCCGTTATTAAACGAAGCGGACCACCTATCTCAACTGATTACGCGCGTGGCTACTCTCAATCCTTCGCCGCATCAAGTGATATTGGTCGATGGCGGCTCAACCGATACATCGGTCACTGATGCTAAGTCGCTCATTGATAGTTTGGTTGATAATATGCAGTCCGCTATTGAGTGGCAGGTTATTAAGTCTGCCGCCGGTCGTGCTATACAGATGAATACAGGTGCGGCACAAGCGACTGGTGATGTATTGTTATTCTTGCATGCTGACACCCAGCTATCCAAACTCGCTATGAATAAGATTACTCAAGCGCTGTTGCAGGCAGATTGAGGGCGCTTTGATGTGCGCTTAGACAGCTGCAATCCTATGCTATGGATAGTGAGTGGAATGATGAATGCGCGTTCACGCTTGACGGGAATTGCTACCGGTGATCAAGCAATTTTTATTAAAAAGTCATTATTCGAACAAATTGACGGTTACCCCAATCAACCCCTAATGGAAGATATTGAGCTGTGCAAACGTCTTAAAAATATCGCTAGGGCCGCATGCTTAAGTAGCAAAGTAACCACTTCAGCACGGCGTTGGCAGCAATATGGCACGTGGCGGACGATTTTTTTAATGTGGCATTTGCGCTTTGACTATTGGCGTGGGGTATCATCTGAGACATTAAAACGGCGTTATAATAATTAAAAAGACAATGTTTGTTAGAAAAATAGAAAAGGGGCTGATCACGTCGCCAACTCCAGTCCGACATCATCAGTTATGCCGCCTGATTGAGCGGCAGAATCTAGGTTATTATAGTCACTGAAGCCAACTTTCCGTCAGACGAGATATTGCCGTAAAACAAGCGTTTCTGAACGGCCAAAGGACAGCGGAATGAGTGACGCGAAAGCCAATCGGAACTCCTCCTCCGAAAAGAAAGCAAAGGATCGTGAATCCCGCGAACAGACACCCACGTCTAGCGAAAAGTCGTTGGCCCCTAAAGAACGTAACGCAGTAGCCGACCCCACCCGCAAACAGTTTTATAGCGCTGCGCGCCTGTGGGCAATTGTGCTTGCGGCCAACTTATGTGGCACGTTTTTAACCGCCGCTATGGCCATCCACGGGAGCATCCTTCCCCCGCTGACACCCTTTAGAAATCATTGAGATATCGCGCCACCTGGCAACGCTGACGCCAACCGAGACATTTTTGCGAGGTATTCCCTCGGGCTTTTTTATAGCGGCCATGGTGTGGATGCTGCCGTCTGCAAA